>Ga0208814_1000953_pt1 | contig 14715 bp, 8 predicted proteins | sample MalvirAntarct_55_FD_184253 | JGI IMG/M metagenome (GOLD analysis project Ga0208814, IMG submission 184253) | Marine viral communities from the Global Malaspina Expedition - Malaspina viral metaG Antarct_55 (SPAdes) (version 2) | ecosystem: Environmental > Aquatic > Marine > Oceanic | place: South...
AAGTAGCTCTTGTATATTTATTAAATAATAATTACTATCTTTGCAATTAGAAACAATTCAATTTACTTATGGCTAACGGATTTGAAGATTTAGCAGCATCAATGGGAATCGACTTAAGTGCACCAAGCACAGTATTCGAAACACCAACAGAAGATGCGACAGAAGCACCAACAACGGAAGAGACTACCGAGCAAGCTGATGAGGCTGTTGTACAGTCTGACGTTCTTAACAATGATGAAACAATAACAGATTCTACTGATGTAGAGGAGACAGTTGAACATCCTGTAGCTGAAGAGCAAACAGACGTAACCAATGAGACTCCAACAGAACCAACCGATGATAGTTTAGTTGAGGTTGAGGAAGCTATAGAAGAAGAAGATAACATCTCTGATGGTGAGTACGAGCAAATGTTATTCAGTACCGTAGGCGAAATGCTTGGTATGGAAGGCATGAGTAAGGAGAGCTTATTAGAGAGACTAAATACAGAGCAGACAGCTGCACCTGTAGAACTTGACCCAAGTGTTCAAGCTATTGCCGATTTCGTCTCTGAGACGGGTCGTAGTGTAGAAGAGTGGTTCGCTTATCAAAACCTTAACCCATCTGAAATGGATGATGTAAGTGTGATGAAGAACAACCTACTATCGCAATACCCTGACTTGTCTGATTCAGACGCTGAGTTGTTACTTGAGAATAAGTACAAAACAGACTCTGACATGCACACGGAACAAGATGCCCGTTTAGGCGCTCTACAGTTGAAGATGGATGCAAGTACAGCTCGTAAGGAATTAGAGGCTACAAGATCACAATACTTAGCTCCTGTAAAGGAAGAAGTAGTTGCTCAAGAAGCTCCTGTTCAAGAAGAGTTAGAATCACCTATAACCGCTGAGTGGGTTTCTCAGATGAGTAAAGTGGCTGATGATATGGAAGCACTAGAATTTAATGTAGGGAAAGACCAAACATTTGCTTTCGGAGTATCAGACAATTACAAATCAGAACTCAAGCAGTCTAACGCTAAGATGGACGATTACTTCGATCAATACGTTAGCGAACAGGGAGATTGGAACTTTGAGAAATTGAATGTTCACCGCACAATACTCGACAATATCGAGAACATAGTTGATGCTGCGTTTAAGCAAGGTTTAAGCCAAGGCACATCTAATGTAGTTAAGCAGGCAGTGAATCCTTCTAATGTTAATCCTAACACCTCAAGTACACCAACAGCTTCCTCTTCACAGGATATGGTGACGAAACAAATATTGAACGCCTTGCAGGGTGGCGACGATACTCTGCGAATGAAATTTTAATGTTTAATAGCTAAAAAAAAACTAAAATGGCTTTAACTACTCCGAGCGACTTTAACCCCGCTCTAATTAAGAACTTGGATATGTCCAAGTACGTTGACCTCGGATCTTACATCAATGAGGTGAACAAAGAAGATAACCGCGAAGCGCTTATCAAAACTTACGGTGGACAGGGAATCACAGGATTTCTTTCTATGGTGGGTGCTATCAAAGCTCAAGCTGTAGCTGACGAAGTTACTTATTGGGAAGAAGCTCGTCTTCATCAAAAGCAAGTTGGAACTGCTTCTGCAGATTTGACTGTTACTGCTGCTAACGCTGCTGCTGTAGTTGTTCGTGTAGGTGATGTAGTTCTTTCAGGTTCTGATCGTTTCTATGTTTCAGCTATCTCTTCTGCTGCAACTCCTGCAATTACTCTTATCGCTCTTGATGGTTCTGCTGTCTTGGCTAATGGTGCTGTTTCTCTTCCTGTTATAGGGAACTTATACGGACAAGGTTCTGACCAACCAAACGGTGGTTTTGAGTCTAACGTTGTTAAGAGAACAAACCCTTTCATGATTATGAAGGAAGCGTACAAGGTAAACGGATCTCAAGCTACCAACATCGGTTGGATCAACTTGGGTGGTGGAGATTACCGTTGGTACATGAAGTCTGAAGCTGATACGCGTCAGAGATTTATGGACAAGCGTGAGATGATGTTATTGTTAGGAGAGAAGACTTCTGCTGTTACAGGTATTAGTGGTTCTGAAGGTTACTTCGCTGCTATCGAGGACAGAGGAATTGTTGCTTCAGGTACTGATGCTGATTTCGCTTCTCTTGCTGACGTTGATTCAATCATCGTTGAATTAGACAAACAAGGTGGTGCTGCTGAGTACGCTATGTATGTTGATCGTTCAACTGATCTTGCTCTTGACGATATGATCGCAGGTGGTGGTGCTTCTTTGAGTGCAGCTACTAGTGGTGTTGCAGGACAGTTCGGTGCATTTAACAATGACAAGGACATGGCTGTAGAATTAGGTTTCCGTACATTCGGACGTGGAGGTTATACTTTCCACAAGCATGACTTCAAATTGTTGAACGACCCTACTCTATTGAGTGGTGCTGACTTCGCAGGTGTTATGATTCCTATGGCTAAAGTAGCTGATGCTAAGACAGGTGAGAAAGCTCCTGCTCTTGAGATCAATTACAAAGCAGCTAACGGATACTCTCGTGAAATGGAGCATTGGTTAACAGGATCTATCTTAGGTGCATCTAATGCAACTGAGGATAGCGTTCAGTTCAACTACCGTTCTGAGTGTAACTTGATTACTCGTGCCGCTAACCGTCACGTATTGTTGAAGAAGTAATTCTCTAACATATATTTACTAAGTGAGCCTCTTCTTCGGAAGGGGCTTTCTTTTTTATAATAAGTTTTGTATATTTGCACTATATATTTATTTAATTCTATTTTATTATGTCGAAAGAAACAGTAAAGCGGACTCCCGCAAAGAAGCCAACAGCACCAATTGCAGCTAAGAAAGCTCCCGCAAAGCGTCCTGTCAAAGCAAAAGCCCCTGTAGCAACAGTATTTACAATCACTAAAGGTGGTGGAATCTATTACAAGATCCGTCAGAAATCCGTATTGGTGTTTGATGAAGTTGAGGGATTCAACAGAGAAATCCGTTATGCTCGTGGTGAGCGTTCTATCTTTACAGATGAGCAGAGTGCCTCAGCAAGACGTGAGACTATCGTATTCAGAGATAAAAACTTATTGGTTAATCCAAACCAACCTGAGCTGTTAACGTACCTACGTGCTCACCCTGATAATTCTGCTAATGGCGGAAAAGTATTTCATGAAGTAAATAATGCATCAACAGCTGAAGAAGATATTGAGAATGAGTTCTTGATACACGATGCTGTTAGTTTGATCCGTTCTTCTAGCGCAGAAGAGTTAATGCCTATGGTATTGTCTTATGGTATTGATAGCACTATGTCTTCTATGGAGATGAAGAAAGAATTGTTGAAGTTTGCTAAGGGTAATCCTCAGAACTTCATGGAGTTATTTGACAGCCCTGTGGTACAGATTAAAGCTGACGTATTAACTGCAATTGATTTCGCTATCCTGAAAGCTAAAGCTGATGGTATGTATTGGGGAGACACAAACGCATTGATCTGTCCTACTCCCATGGGTCAGAACTCTGTAGAGGTGTTTACACGCTTCCTAATGACTGATCGTGGTAACACGGTACGTGATGAGCTACAGCGTCAGATAGACTCTCTATAGTCAACAAACATATAAGCGATTATTACGAGGAGCTGCCCATTGGGTGGCTCTTCTTTTTTTTCGTATATTTGCATAACAATAATACATACATCATGGCTTCAGTTTACGAGGTATACAACATAGTTAAAGATTTAACCAACAAGGACGAGCGTGGAATGATTACTCCTGCTCAGTTTAACTCTTTCGCGAGCGTTGCACAGACTAAGGTATACAACACACTATTTGCAGAGTTTCAGGACAATAAGCGCTTCGCTATACGTCAGGTAACCGCAGGTCGTGATAAGAACCGTGTGAAACAATTACAAGAAGATTTATCTGTATTCTCTAAGAGTGCAACATTATCTTCACCATCTAACGACCTAGGCTCTTTTATTAAGCCTGATGATTTAGCACGCATCATTTCCTTGACAACAAAGGGTGATTGGTTCTTAGATCAAACTACATCTAATAGAATACAATTAGTATATGATGAAGAGAAGATTGATATGATTCTTCAGTCATCTTTATCAGTTCCTACAGAGGATAGCCCTGTAGCACTTGTATCAAACAAAATAGAGGTATTCCCTACAAGTATACGTAAGGTTAAAATACGTTACTACAAGCAACCTGAAGGTGTAACACCTGCGGGAGTAAAGACAGCATCATTACCTAAGTTTGGGTATACTGTTGATTCTAACGGAGCTGAGGTATGGGATAGCGCTACTACAATAGACTTTGAATTACCTGAGCACTACGTTGCTGACTTGGTTATGGAGATAGCTAAGATGACAGGGATTAATATGCGCCAAGCTGATGTTTATCAGTACGCTGTGGCTGAACAAAATAAAGACCTTAAATAATGGCACGTAACAACGTAACAGTATCCGAGGTAGTTAACGACTTCCTTCTGACATTATCAGAGGATGACTATGTATCTAACGTACAGGACTACCATGTGCATCAACTTGCTCTACGCGGTATCCGTGAGATGGGCTTTGATGTAATGAAAAGAGTTAAGTCTCTTTCTATCCCTGTATCTGATAACAATACTGTATCTCTACCTGATGACTTCGTTGACTTCTTGAGAGTTGGTGTTGCGGGTCAAGGTGGTGCAGTACACGTACTTAAGGAGAATAAGAATATAAACATCGCACAAGAGCTAATAACAGACTCAAGCGGTAATACTGTTGACGGAAACGGTGATGGAATCGCTGATGTTCAGAACAGAACTACAGGAGCTGTTAACACGGGTACTCAAGCAACTAACTCTCCATTCCTATACGAGTCTTCTACAGGTAGACAGTATGGCGCAGGTGGCGGAAAAGGTGCGGGTTACTTCCGTATGAATTACGAACAAAACCGTATAGAATTAAACTCTGAGGTTGGTGTTACTGATCTTATAGTTGAATACATAGCTGACGAGGCCCGTAGCAACAATCCTAGCGTACATCTCTACGCAGAGGAGGCATTACGTCAATACATATATTATAAGCTCGTACAACGCAAGTCTAACGTTCCTGCTTCTGAGAAGCAAATGGCACGTTCAAACTACTACAACGAATTAAGAATAGCTAAAGCTCGCATGAACTCATTCAGTAAAGAAGAAGCTCTGAATGTAATCCGCAAGAACTTTAAGCAATCTCCTAAATACTAGACACTATGGGCATCAACACCCTTACACCTCGTTACCTTAACTTAGATAACGATAGTCGCATTGTCGCTCCACAGGAGATGATTGACGCTTTGAACATACGTGTTTCTGCTGATGCTAGCGGAGACCAAGGTGTTGTAAAGAATATCAAGGGTAGCTCTTCAGTTGCTTATGACACTACTCCATTCACAGGAGAGAACCAAGTAATAGGAACACACGAGCACGAAGGCACTAACAGACTATTTGTTTTTGTTTGGAACTCTAACGGACACCACTCTATCTATCAGATGGTTCAAGGTGGTACTCAATTCACTTTAGCGGTAAGATCACAGCATATAACCCTGACTAACAGTCCGTTGCATATATCTGCTATGGTAGTTAGTGGGCAGGTATTTTTGTACTTTACAGATGGCCAAGGTGAGCCACAGAAGATAAACGTAGATTCAGGTATAGCGATCAACTCTTACCCAACTGATGGTGAGAGCAATGTAATGAAGCTGTCTCCGAAAGCTCCGTTGGTGAGATACCTCAACGACACAACAAGAACAACAAATGATCTTCTAGGTAAGTCTTTTCAATTCGCACTACAGTATGTGTTCAGAGATGGAGAGGTTTCAGCTATTGGAGAATACTCATCTAATACAGTATCATACAACACACTTAACGATATATACAGTAACGCAGAATACGACCTAGGGTTTAATCAAATCAAGGTACAAATTAACGGCGTTGTTGGAATAGGTCTAGGTACTACAATTCCTAAGCTAAGATTACACTACAGAGATGTACAGGATAACACCATGTTCTACGTAGGTGAATATACTTACGCAGAGCTGTTTGCTGAGGTAGACTTCTTTAATGATGGTTCTTACTCAGTGGTTAGTGATGCTGACTACAACAAGCTACAAGATGCTGTGCCTACTGTTGCACAAGCTATGACTATATCGGCTAACAGACTGATGTTCGGTAACTACAAGGAAGGTTTTGACAAGGAGACTATTGACGCTACTTTAGCGCCTACTTACTCTAGCGAGGCTGTAGACTTCGATATAGCAGAGACAGCTGACTCAGGTCAACTCACAAAGAACGTAATATTAAATACTGACTCTATAGCTAGCGCTCTTTCAGGTCAGGATATAAACTTCATATTAGACTACGCAACTGACGGGTATACCTATACTAAATCAGGACAAGAGTCTATCACTATTAAGAACGTATCAGAAACTACAACCTTGTTCACCACAATAGCGGGTAACATAAAGTTTCAAGTACCTAGAACTAGGTTTCTTAAATCTAACACAATAACTGCGCCTACTACTCAGGCGGATTTCAATACCAAATTAGCAGCTGCCGTAGATGGCCTGACTGTAACCAATACAATAACCAATACCGCTATAGTTAATCAGTTTTGGGCTGTGTACCCTAACTACAATATCAATTGGAACGGGACAGTAACTCAAAAAATATTTGCTACCGTAGTTGGTAACACTGTACAGTTGACTCAAAAGGTTACTAACTTTAGCTTATTTACTACTACAATCAGTAGAGATGGTGGTTCAGGAATGGCTCCTATTACAGCATCAGCAAGAGTAGGCCATAGCGCTGCTTTAGGTATCGCAGGTTCTGTATCGGGTTTCCATATACACAGAGGAGAAAGCACGGCATTCTTAGGTCAGGCTCAGAGAACGTTTAAGGCAGGAGAGACACACTCGATAGGGTTGGTTCTAGAAGATAGCTTAGGACGTGCGTCAGGGGTGTATGAGCTAGGTTCTGTATCTGTAGCAACACTAGGAGATAGAGTAATAGGAGAGAGAGGGACTGCATCAATAACAGTAACCCCTACTACAACCATAGCTAACTCAGCATTTACTAACTTCTTCTACGTATACAGTGGTGGTAACACTAAGTCTGACTTCATTCAGTACGGAGTTGCAGAAGCGCTTAAAGCAGATGCAGCAGCAACTGACTTAGACATTCTTAACTCAAACAACATATATGTATCCCTAAGAGGTTTACAGGGTCAGAAACAATCTTACTCTCAGACTAAGGACTTTAAGTATGAGTTCTCTGAAGGTGATAAGATGAGAGTTATCTCTTACCTAGATGCTAATGGCGTAAGACAATATCCTAGTAATATAACATGGGATGTCAACAGCATAGCAACTATAGATACAGCAGATCAACTAGATGGCGATTCCGCTAGCCTTGAGACGGGTGAGTTTTTAGTCCTAGACAATAACGAAGATTTAGACGGATTCGGCCTGAGTGACATTGGGACATCTTCTAACCTATGGGCTAATGATGTTATATTTGAAATATACTCTAGAAAAAAAGCACAGACTACAAAGATATACAGAGCAATGTCTCCTAAGTATGCTATCTCTGAGATAAACAATGCTAAGGTCTTGACTGATGGTAACGCTTGGTATAAGCAACGTCAGATAAAGTTCTCTAATAGCAGCAATACTTCAGGTCTAACACCTAAGGTACACTACGTTGAGTCTAAGCAGTTTAGCGATACAGACTCTACTACTGATGCAGAGCTTGGTGGGAAGCCTTATGCTGTTATTAACAGTGAGAAAGAGCAACATAGAATATCTTCTGTAACATACTCTGACCCTCAGTTAGCTGATTCTTCTCAGAATAACTTATCGTCTTTCAATAACTCTCTAGCCAACTTCAATGACTACGAGATGAACTACGGTGGTATCTTCGGAATGGTTGACAGTGGTGATGCAATAACTTTACTTCAGTCTGACAAGGTGTCTAGAATACCTGTTAGCCGTCAAATACTTTCTACAGGTTCAGGGTCTTCTATGATTACTCAGTCTACTGATATCTTAGGACTACAACAACACTACCCTATCAATACAGGTATCAACGAAGACCGTACAGCTTTCTTAAAGGGAGATGGTGTCGTTTACATAGTTGACGTTACTAGAGCTAAGATCGTAGGTTTCTCAGGAACAGGGATTAAGATTCTGTCTGACAACGGTATATCTTCTTACATCGAGACTACTTGTTCTTCAATGTTGGCTGATGCTGATGGTTATTTCGTTTCGATTGGCCAAGATAGATTGAATAATGAAATCATATTCTCTTTACAGAATAAACCGTTTACTTATACTAAATCACTAATACTCTCAATAGGACTAGATAAATTTACTTCTTTTGTTAGTTATACTAGTAACTATTACGCTACGCTAGGTGTGAGAACTTTCGGGTTCAGAGCAGCTGATGGTGCTGAGGATATACCAACAGGACAAGAGCTAGGTGTTAATGCTGTACATGGTAACTTCTATGGAACTCAGTATGATGCTACAATTACTTCTGTATTTAACTCTAACCCTACTTCAAGAAAGGTATTCAACAGCATAGGCGTAGACGGTACTGCTAACCCTTCTGCTACACTTTCAACTATAGACCAAGAGGTTTCTATGACTGAAGGATCGTTTAGCGCTAAGGAAGGTGTTTTCTACAGCAATGTACCAAGAGAAGAAGGAACGTCTCAGTTCATCATGCTAGGTGAAGTATCACTTGAGGCTGACCCTAACATCAGTTTCGCACACAAGGTTAACAGACTACCGTTTAGATTAGGTGGTGATGTATACAAACTAAGTGGTGGAGTCATGGTGGCAATGGCAGGAGTATCAGCACAAACACTAGTTGATGCTAGAACTATCAACATGAATGGTAACGCAGGATCTGTAGCTATAGGAGATATCCTAGGAGTTAAAGGAGCATCTGTAGATGGAGACCCTATGAGAGGAGCTTATGGTGAAATTAAACTAACATTCAATGACACTACAGCATTTGAGCTGTTCAGTCTGAGTGCATCTACTTCGGAGAGTGGGTTGCACAACAATAGTCAACAATAATTCGTATATTTGCATAAGCTATGAATATCAAGAATAAACAAGGTAAAGTTAAGAAGTTCGCTATAGGTGGTCTAATTGGTGGTGGCGTACAAGCTGTCGCAGGGATTGGGCAAACTATCTATGGTATGCAGCAACTTAAGCAGGCTAACGCTAACATGGATGAACTTCTAGCAGGAGCTCCTAAGTTAGGCTTACCTTCAGCATACAAAGAGTACGCATCAAAGGCTTTAGATCAGTCGGCACTTCGCATGCAAACAGAAGGAATCAATAGACGTTTATCATCATCTACAGACGCTCTTTCGAATGCAGGTGGACGTGCACTATTAGGCGGTCTTCAGGGTCAGGTATCTCAAGCTAATCTAGCACAAGATCAAGCACAAAACGCTCAGCAAAAGAGAGAAATGGAAGGACTTCAAGTACTAGGAGCTGCACAAACGCAGAACCAAGGAATGAAAGAGAACAGATTCCGTATGCAGTATGGAGCAGCTGATGCAGCTAAGAACGCAGCTATCGCTAACATAGGTGGTGGTGTGTCTACAACAGCAGGCGGAGCTCTACAGGCAGGTCTTGAATATGAAAAAGGTATGTTCGGTAAGAACGGACTAAAGCTAAAAGGTGAGTTCTCGCATGAGAGTAACCCTATAACAATGACTAACAAACAAGGGGAAGTAGTTGGTGAGGCCACAGGGTCGGAATACATCATAAACCCTACACAAGCTAAAGCAATTTCTAAGCAGTCTAAGTACTTCAAGAACTTGTTAAAGCAAAAACGATTTAAGTAATGGCTAACGGTACAGCAGGTTTAGGACAGGGATCACAGGTATTCGACTTTAGTAATCTAGGTCAACAAGGTTTGGCGTATGATGCTCGTAACCTAGCTAAGAAAGAAATCTTTCAGAAGGATAACGCAGGTCTATATGATTCTATAGATAACAGCGGTATTCGTGACGTAGATTCTGCATTCATAAACACTGAGATAGAGGCCGCTATGGAAGCCGCTGCAACTGCTCAGAAAACTATGAACCCTGCAGACGCTCAGAAAGCAAAGCTATTGATGCAAAACGCATCTAAGCATGCTGCTACATCTGTTGCCGCACAACAATCAGAATACAAGACACAAGAAGTACTAAGACAAACACCTGAGTATGCTCGTAATATGGAGCTATACAACGGAGACTTAGAACAGCATAGAACACAGACCGCAATGAACTCAGGTAACGGCGGTAACGTAGGACAAGGTATTATATACCAATCTCCTGTTATATATGACTCAGAGAAATCAGTAGCTGAATTTGCATCAGTTGATTCTGAAAAAGTATTACGTGCATCTCTAGAGAAGATGGGTAGCGCAGTAACTAATGCTGATGGTACTAGTAAGTCTTACTCTATTGCTGAGGTTGATCCTGAGATTAAGAGTGAGGTAATAAACAGCATGTATATGTCTCAGATGGAATCTAACAAAGAGTTTAGACTATCTGTAGAAGCACAGTACATGGCTAAGATATTTGGTAAAGAAGATTTACTAGACCGTGATGTAGCTCAGTTCAATCAGTTACGTCAATACGGTGAGGAAATAAGAAGTCAGTTCACAACAGCTGATCAAATAGCTGAAGACCCACAGTTCGCTAACAATCCATTCAAGAGAGATAGAGCACTGAAGGCATTCAACATGGAAAACGATTTAGCAGATTATGGCCGTCAGGTTTATACTGAGGCAGTTGATCCACGTGCTATGAAAGGTAAGTCTGTTTCATCTTCTCGTTCTGATGCTGCGAAGGCTGCTACAGGTGGTGATGGTATAAATACTGATGATTTAGCTACTTCTAATGGTATTAACATTAATGACGTTTTAGGTAACGTTAAGATATCAGGTTCATTCCCTAACAGACAGGGACAGAAACTAGGATACTCTTCAGCACCTAAGTTAAAGTCATTCGGTAGTGGTTCAGGTACAGAGCGCATCGCATTCGGTGGTGTAGTAGCTCAAAGAGTTGGTACTTCAGTTCAATACTTCGCAGTAGAGTACAAGCCGTCTGAGGACATCATGGCTCGTATCGCTGACATGGAGGCTGCAGGTTCAAGTGAAGAGGCTATTAGCGCTCTATTACAGAAGACAGATGCTACTCTAGTTAACTTACCAAGCGGTGGAGGATACTCTCGTGCTACTCAGGGAGACTTGAAAACCATGAAGAAAGAAGCCCTTAGACAAGCGGGTTACGTTAACTTGGATCAGGACGTTGAACCACAAGAAACTCCCGAAGCAGAAGCTCCTGTAACTGAAGGCGTTGGCGGTAAATATAACTAGGATTCTAGCTTGAAATTCTCATAGTTTTTTTGTATATTTGTACTATCACATAAACAGTGGTAGACATTATGAACGATCAGGCCCTAAAGGACTCATACCAACAATTCACAGATACAGGTTACTCAGGTAGCTTGGAAGACTTTAAGACCCTTCTTTCCTCTAACGAGGACGCTCGTAATGATGCACACAAACTTTTCTCTTCGTCAGGTTACGATGGTTCTATAGAGGACTTCGGAACACTAGTCGGCATCAACTCTCCTAAAAAAAAAGATTCTACGGATTTGTCTTCGGACGATTCAGCTTGGGACTCTCTATCAGTTGATACTGAGCCTGTTGGGTTCGCTCAAGGTTCAGGTGAGATCAATGAAGGTACAGTAGATGCACAGCGTAATCAAGCAGCTGAAGGAGACATCACAGTAAACAAAGGACGTAAGACACAGGCTCTTGGTCAGGCTCTAGGTGAGATGGCTAAAGAAGAAGAAGATGCAGTAGGTCGTTGGGCTAGATACCAAGATGGCTTAGATGCTGACGCTCCTAGTACTCAATCCACAACAAACCTTTCACCATTCGCTGCTACGTTAGCTCGTACAGAAGAGAATGCTACTGAGAACGAAATCAAATCAGCTAACACAGAAGCAGATGTTCGTGCCGCTGTTCGTAAGAAGAACGCAGACAATGTGAACGTTGCTTACGATGATGCTATGTCTGACAACGATGAGGTGACTAATACAGACTCAGACTTTACAGAAGACGGTAAGACATCTAAGGGTGGTCTTATTGAAATAGATGAAGAAGGTAATGCTGTATTCAACGAGAAGAACTTAGGTTATACTCTAATGGATATGGATGCTGTTGCAACCAAAGAAGCTGCTAGTGTAGCTCGTGAGGAAGCAAGAGTAGAAGGTAGTAGTGTATTGGGCTTAGTTGCTCATGACATGGCTACAGGTATCATGGACATCACTAACTCGGTACAAGGTGTGTACGATAGAGAGGGAGCTCAAGATGACATGTACGAAAACACATTCAGAACACAAGCATCTTACAAAGAGTACGGATTAACAGAAGAGGAAATAGGTAAGGGTGTTTCAGAAAACTTAGCAGAGGGTAACATCTCAGCGGCATCTAAGGTGTTCGCTGTTCAGGCTGCACAGACAGTACCTCAGTTATTATCACAAGTTGCTATTGCATATGCTACAGGTGGTCTAGGAGCTAGCGCTTCTGCATCTATGTGGGCATCTTCAGGGTTCATGGGAGCTACTACATTCGGACGTACTTGGGCTGATACCTATGGACAGATGGATAACAGCAAAGCATTCATGTTAGCTCTAGGAGACGCAGCGGCAGAGACCTTATCAGAGAGATTGTTTACTAGTGATGTTAAAGCACTTAGTGGTGTTGGAGCTGTTGCAGGTAAGACTCGTAATGAGATTAAGGACATGTTGTTTGCTAAAGGTCTTCTATCTAAGGAGTTCGGTAACTTCGGAATCACTGCAGTCAAAGGTGCTGTAATGGGTGGTGCTGAGGAAGGTCTAGAAGAGATCATCGCTACAGTAGGTTCAGGTATTGTTCATGCAGCTGTCAATGACGAAGAGATAAACCTTTATGAGGTTATGGATTCAGCTATCATTGGTTTCGGTATGGGTATGGGATCTAACGTTGCAGGAGCTGCCTTCAAAGGTAAGGGTCTGTTAACTGCAGGTGTTTCTGCTTTGGGTTACGGTGGTCTTCGTTCTGAGTTGGTTAAGATCAAGTCAAACAAAACTGCTCTAGCTAAAGAATTAACAGAGACTTCTGATGCTGCTAGAAAAGAAGTACTTATCGGAAAGATTAAAGCTCTTGAAGGATTAGAGATGCAAATTGCTAAAGATACAGAAGCTGCTTATGATAGTTATTCTGATAGTGATGCTAAGACTACAATAGAAGCTAATCAAAAGTTAAGTAATGTTTTATATAAATTAAGAAACAATACAAATAATTTAACTAAGGAAGAAAAGATATCTCTAACAAAGCAGGCGCAAGAGCAGTTTGGGATAATCAACAGCATCGAAGCCAAATATGAAGGTGAAGTTGCTGCTATAAAAACACAACAAGCAGAGAATACAGCCTTCTTAAACGGAATGGAAAGTAGTGTTGAGGTATCTGAAACAACAGAATTACCTGATACTCCATTGATGAGAGGTATCAAGAACGTTGCTAAAGCACTATCTAACAAGGGTACTAAGGTATTCATTCACAGAAATCTAGACGATGCTGCTGAGGTTTCAGGAGCTGATAAGCTAGAGCTTGCAGGGTCTAATGGATTCTACAAAGCAGAAGATGGTACTATTCACATTATGGCTAGTTTGGCACAGAATAATACAGCTTACCATGAGGGATTCCACGATATACTACGTGACGTTTCTCCTGACTATGCTAAGAGATTTGTTGATGCTGCACTAAGAGGAATGGATTCAGAAACAGCTGCTAAGTATAAAGCTATCTATGCTTCTAACATGAAGTCAGGTGGACAGAAACTAGCAGTAGAAGAAGTATTCGCTGAGATCCAAGCTGACATAGCTGTAGGAGCTATCAGTGAGACAGGAGCAGGTACATCAGTTGTGCGTGCTGCAATGGAGTCTGTTAAGAAGAGTTTAAACGCTCTAGGTATTCCTGTAAAGCCAACAGCTTCTTTCAAGGAGTTCGTTAACTTCGTAGGGTCTGTAAACAAGGACTTCACAACAGGTACTACGGCAACGGCTAGCAAGGGTAGATTTGGCTCTAACGAGATTACTACAGAGAACTTCATGCAGATGAGTGCTAAGGCAGTTGATGCATTGAAGACAGCAACAGAGGCTCAGTTCAAAGTAGCTAAAGGAAAGAAACTTAATGGTTCATTTATAAACTCTAACACTACCTTCACCAACTTGGCTGAGGTTGTAGAGACATTCAAGAAAGAAAACGGACGTGCACCAAAGGTGTTGTTTTGGATGGGTGACCAATCGGCAAGAGGGGCTTATGCTACCGCTGATGGTACTAACATCGACTTAGAGGGTGGTATATCTTTCTCTCAAGATCCTGCTAACACTGACAACGGTGTAGTATGGGCAACTAACAAGAACAACAACGAAGTACAAGGTCTAGTTAAAGATGCTGACATCGTAGCTATTGTATCGGGTAAGCCTGAAACAGGACACAGATTCTACAAAGGAACTTCTGTTGTTATCGGTACTGAGTTGATGGAGGCGTTTAACAGAAACAAAGGTCAGTCTATCGAGTACCCACAACGTGGTGGTGCATTCAACTTTGAAATACCTACTGAGGGTTTCACTGATCCTTTACAGGCTATGCAGTTCTTCTACTCT
>Ga0208814_1000957_pt1 | contig 14677 bp, 16 predicted proteins | sample MalvirAntarct_55_FD_184253 | JGI IMG/M metagenome (GOLD analysis project Ga0208814, IMG submission 184253) | Marine viral communities from the Global Malaspina Expedition - Malaspina viral metaG Antarct_55 (SPAdes) (version 2) | ecosystem: Environmental > Aquatic > Marine > Oceanic | place...
GCATTGTCTACCCTACCTGTGTAATTGCAAGAATACACAAGGAAAACAATGGGTTACGTGGAACTATGGTGCCCAGACCTTGCCATTAGTGCCTCAAGTAGGCACTAGCAACACCCTTAGTCCTTGTGTTTACTGATGTTGACACCCCTCTAGTTCATTGTCAAAGGTACATTCACGTCTACCATTTTGTCTACCTCAGACCCACACAAGGCGCCCATGAGTTTTCCATTTGGGATAGCCTTTAGGGGGGACGGGGGGTACTTTTGTGTGCGTGTTATTGTTACTGTATCTGTGGGTATACTTTAGAGGCTGATTTGGGTTCCCGTTGTTACATATACTAGAATACATCAAATGCTGAATGGACTCGTTAACTTGCACTCATTCTTAAAACTCATAGAAACCTTCGACCCTGACAACCACACCCGTGGCATTCAGTTTGAAAAGCTATGCAAGTGGCTATTAGAGAACCACCCCCTCTATAAATCAAAACTCAAACAAGTATGGCTTTGGGATGATTGGCCTGAGCGTTGGGGTAAAGACTGTGGCATTGATCTTGTTGCAGAGGATGTTGATGGAAAGACTTGGGCTATTCAGGCTAAGTGCTATGACCCTAAATACAATGTGACTAAAAAGGATGTTGACTCATTCTTAAGTGAGTCTACCAACACAAAGATTCATCATCGTCTTTTGATTGCTACAACAGATGGCTTAGGAGCCAACGCAGTAGGCGTTATTCAGCGTCAAAACGAAACAATACCAGTGAATCAACTGATGCTCAGCGATCTCTTAGAAGCCCCTATAGAGTGGCCTAAGAGCCTTGAAGACATATCAACTGCTACCATTAAGAAAGCCTTTAAACCTAAGCCATATCAGCAGATAGCAATAGATAAGGTTGTTGAGAATTTAGATAGCCGTGGTCAGTTAATCATGGCCTGTGGAACAGGTAAGACGCTAACAGGACTATGGATTGCTGAGGAGCTAAAAGCTGAGACAACGCTTGTTCTCTTGCCCTCCCTTTTGCTCCTATCCAAGACACTGACTGAGTGGTTAACTCATAGCAAGGAACCATTTGCTTACCTACCTGTTTGCTCTGATGACACAGTTGCGAGATCTGAAGATGCTATTAACCTTTTTACCTCTGATCTAAGCTTCCCATCTACTACGGATGCTGAAGAGATAGCTAAATTTGTTAAAAGCGATGGCCGAAAGGTTATCTTCTCTACATATCAATCAAGTGAAAGGATCGCTGAAGCTTTTAAAACTAATGATCTGTGTCCAATAAACCTAATCATTGCAGATGAAGCACACCGCTGTGCAGGTAAAGCTGACTCAGCCTACTCAACTGTGCTTGATAACGATCTCATTCCTGCTGAAAAACGCCTATTCATGACAGCGACACCAAGAATCTTCCAGAGTAGCTTTCAGAAGAAAGCATCTGACTCTGGGGTTGAAGTTGTTTCAATGGATGATGAGGCAGTCTTTGGGCCTGTGTTACACAAACTTAGCTTTGGCGAGGCTATTGAGCAAGACTTGCTGACAGACTATCAGGTGGTTGTCGTAGGAATTGACAACCCAAGCTATTCCTCAATGATTACTGAACGTACTTTGGTTAAAACTGATACCGACATACAGTCAGACGCTCAATCTTTCGCAAGTCATATTGGATTAGCTAAAGCTATAAAGAACTATGATTTGACACGGGTTATAAGTTTCCACTCAAGAGTTAGTTCTGCGCGTGATTTTGCTAACAAACTCCCTGAAGTAATTGATTGGATGCCAAGCGAGACTAAACCTGATGGTGAGTTGTTAACTAATCACGTGTCAGGCGCTATGCCCACCAATGAGAGAAACAAGAATCTCCAAGCACTGGGTAATATTACTGATGACCAAAGATATATCCTTTCTAATGCCAGATGTTTGTCTGAGGGTGTTGATGTTCCTGCGTTGGATGGCGTTGCCTTTATTGATCCAAGAAACTCTGAGATAGATATTGTTCAAGCTGTAGGTAGAGCGATAAGGCTGTCAAAAGGTAAGGCGATAGGCTCAATAGTCATTCCAGTATTCATTGAAGATCATGAAGACCCAGATGAAGTACTTAATTCCTCTCCATTCAAAAAGGTTTGGGCGGTTGTTAATGCTCTGCGCTCTCATGACGAAGGCTTGGGACAGGAGCTTGATCAGTTGCGTCAAGCTATGGGGAAGCGAGGAACTGTTGGGAAGTCGGATAAGATTGTTTTTGATTTGCCTACAACTATTAGTCATCAATTTGAATCAGCCTTGAAGGCCAAGCTTGTTGTGTCAAGCACAAGCGCTACTGAATTTTGGTTGGGCCTTATGCAAAAGTATTACGAACAAAAAGGTCATTGCAATGTAAAGAATACTGAAGAATTTGAAGATGCAAAGTTAGGTTATTGGGTCGGACACACAAGGAATAGTCAACATCTTCTTAATGAGCAACATATCAAAGAACTCAATAAAATGGACTTTGTTTGGAGTGTGCATGACGATCTCTGGGAATTTAACCTTGAAGCCCTCCAACTATATAAATCACTATTTGGACATGTTCGAGTTCCGTACTCCTTTCCTACTATTGGCTTCAAGCTAGGGTGGTGGGTAACTACACAAAGAACTTCGAAAAAAGACTTAACAGAAAGCAGAATAGCGGAATTAAACAGACTTGGGTTCATTTGGAATTTAAAAGAACATGACTGGGAAACGGCATTCGAATTACTTAAACAATTTAAATTCGATAACGGTCATTGTAGGGTACCGCAAACACTAGAAGTTCATGGTGTTAGGTTGGGTACATGGGTATCTACCCAGAGGAAAAATTATAAAAAAGGTGATTTATCCGCGGATAAACTCAAGAAGCTCATTCAAATTGGGTTTGATTTTGACAAACTTGTAGCAGTTTGGGAGGAAAACTTTGATCGATTAACCCGCTACAAGGCGCAATACGGACACTGCTTTATTAGCTTCAAAGACTCATTTGAGGGCGAGCTACTTGGCCGATGGGTTTACTACACAATTAATAGACAATTAAGCGGTAAACTTGACCCTATCAAGAAAAAACGGCTTGAGGACTTGGGGCTTGTTTTCGCAAAAAAACTCGAACTTCAGTGGTTGCAGAGCTTTGGTCTATTAAAAAATTATCATACTGAAAATGGCGATTGCTTGGTTCCATACCGTCTTAAAGTGGGGGAGAGTAATCTAGGCGCGTGGGTTAAAACTCAACATTTAAAGAAAGGTAATTTATCTTCAGAGCGTTTGGAACTTCTCAGTTCACTAAGTTTTTTTGATAACTAGCCCATCTACTTTACAAACCCTCACACCCTAAAAAGTCCCACCACACTTATATACACCTGTAGAGGGGGTATGGTCACCTGCATACAAGGTAAGCAATAAGTAGAATTTAAGAATAATCAAGGCAAATCAACCGTCACTTTAGTCCTCACACCACCCATATGCTCTTGCCAAGTCTCAAGCATGACTTCCTTAGGAGTGGTTTTGCAAAAAAAAGGCTGTTTAACAGACACAAAAAACCCTGCGTTAACAGGGTTTTTAAAAGAGTCAGATGACTTAGTTCTCTCCCAATACTTTTTCCTTTTCAAGCTTATGCTCTTCTTCTGAAAGCAATCCTTCATCAAGCATAGCCTTAAGTTCCAATAGCTTTTCTTTTAAACTTTGAGAGTTAGTATCTTCTTTGGCACTAGAACATTTCCCATTATAGATATTAGTCAAGTACGAAATACGAGAATCAACTGAATCCTCATTTTTATTACTTCTAACTTCGTTAACAATAATTCCAGGCCAGAAAACTATAGCAAGACCAACATTTTTCCCTGTCATGCCAGAATCATCTTTTACGTTTTCAAATTTTGCGCCTAATTGGCCAAGCTCCGCTCTAATAGCGTCGCATGATTTTTCGTTATCCCCAACCTGCACCGTCTGTATACTTTGATTACTGACGCAACCAGCAAGTAAACTCATACCCAACAAATACCCTAAGCGTTTCATATTCTCCTCCTTCTAGTTTTGTGATAATGTCAATATATCATATTTAGTTACTGGTAGATCAAGGCAAATCAACCTTCACCTTAGTCTTCACACCATCCATATGCTCTTGCCAAGTCTCAAGCATAACTTCCTTAGCCCAATTCTGATGCTGTTGCTGAACAGCCACTGCGTCATGCACTGGTAAACAAACGATGTCCTCTTTGATACCTTCAAGCATTACATCCTTTAGTATCTGACCCTCAAAGTTCTGAGCAAAGATACCCCAACCTTTAAACAATTCTAGCTTTGGGTATCTTTTAAGCGTCCCTGCATGAATACGGTCAACAACCTCTCTATTGAACCTATCTAGGCTCAGTCTTCGCTTGCCTGAAGCTTCATCACTAGCACCCATAGCGACAGTTAAAAAGTGCTTAACTGAAGCTCTACTTGCTACACCTGCTTCATGGCATATGTCTTCATATGGTGTATCACCTGCATATTCTTTAGATTTGAGTGCAAGGACTATCCTTAGATGATTAGCATTAAAGTCAACTTCACATATTGGCTGACCATCTATCTGAGTATTGATGCGAATCCTAGCCCTTCTGTCAGGCAAGTTCTGAAAAGGAGTTATCAATCGACCACCTTGGAAAGGACTGTGTTTATAGACCAATCTAATAGGTGCTTTACATGCCCAACGATGAGACTTTATGAACTCATTAATGGCAATCATGTCATCCATATCAGGATGAGACTCATCATTCTTGACTTTGAACATGGTCTCTTCCCACATGTCATCAGTTTCGTTAATAGTCAGATATGGAGCTTCTATTGGTTGCTCTTGCTCTAAGGCATACTCCCAAAGCTTGTTACTTAGAGTTTCACTTGGAAATAGTCTAGTTCTTGATGGTTTATCTTTATATTTTTTACCTTTTAGGACGGTAATCAGACCTTGAAATTCAAGGTAGTCAACGATAGGTTTGATACTGGAGTATTTAATGCCATAGCGTTGTAGCCAGATGTCATCTGCGTATGCATTTCTATCAAGGCTAACAAGTAACCAACTATTGGTGATGATAGATCGTGACAATCCTAATAAAACCCACTGCCAATGCGATTTGAATGCCTTTAACTGTTGAGCACCACGCTGACCCTTAGTCTCTTGAACATATTTATCTATTAACAGTGATAACTTGAGGTGTAGCTTAGAGTTCTTATGAAGTTGGAGTGGGCATAGGAAGATGTGATGCTCGTAGTCATCCTCAGGAATACCTAGACTGAGTAGTTGTTGTTTAAGAATGATCTGCATAGGGCTTAGGGTGCGTGCGGCTTCCTTAGGATACTTATGGTTATTACTTAATAGATATACCTTTAACTATTACCTTTAAGGATTAATACTAATAGTAACTACTAAGATTTTCATTGTTAGTTAACCTTTATCTCAACAACTCAATAGCCTCAGCACCTGTCATACCAACCTTAATACCAAGTTCAGTAGCATCCATAGACACAGCCTTTACTGATGCTTTGAGCATGTCATTATGAGTATTAACTCCAGATACTATGGCACAGGCTTCATCAATACAGGAATCAGTGTTGATGTAACCACAACCTAGGAAACCTAAGGAGCCTTTCACTATCAGTAAAGGTGCTTCAAGGCTTATCTTACTTCTCTCAAGACCAGACCAATCAAAAGTATTGTGATCAGCAAAGATGGGCATGGAGGTTAGTAAAGTAAGTAAAAGTAATCGTTTCATTATGTATCCTTTGTATATTCAGTCTTTCCCTATGCTTATTTTGGTTGGAGCAAAGCCACCTTTTATCTTCCAGTTGTCGTTATAATTCATCAAAAGGTAATTAGCAGAGGCAGTCAAAATAACTTGGTCATCTGCGCCATATCTTGAGAAGTTCATATGAACCATTGATGTTTCTGAATCCTCATAGATAAGTTCAAGCGAGTTTATTTTAGAGTAACTCCATCCATTATTTTGTAGGGCTTGAAAATCTACAGAATCGCCATACTTGTCGTACACGTTCTTGTCTTCACCTCTCAACCAAAAGAAAGGCGATGCGGTTATTTCATTCAGTGCTGTGACATCAGCACTATTAAAACTATCAACATATACAGAAATAGTCTCAGTAGGAGTTCTTTCAGGACTCTTAGTATTTAATTCTATTTTAGCGTCAGAACACCCACCTAAGAATATTGCTGTAAGTAAAAGTAATCGTTTCATGAATAACTCCCTTTATTAATTACCTAATCATAACCAAATACCCCATCTAGTCAAATCAGGGCTAGATCGAGGTTGCCACCTTCGGGAAAAGCTTCCTTAAAATATTGATTCCAGACTGTGTCTCGCAGTTGTTTAGCTTCGGGATGGTCTGTCCATCTGTGGACATCAAGTGGTCTGGAGTGACTAGGGTCTATTTCAGTCAAGGCTATTTAAAATAGCCACAATTACTAGACTAAATCCTACAAAAATTGCCTTATATAAAGAATCCAAACGTTTAATCAAGCCCTTGTATCTAATTTCTTCTTGTTCACGTTGTATTTTGGACTCGTATTGTTGCAATTCCACTTCCGTCTTATCTATTTCTGCAACTTGCGTTCCATGCTTTGATGTGCACGTTATACCACCAACAAATACAAGCGAACGTTCCTCCACCAAATACTTCCTAGACAGCCAATAATCATAGTAATTTTGCCCAGCAGAACCAAATCCATCCAAATATATTGACATCTTAACTTCAGCGTTAGGATCTTGTTTTAAGTCTTTCACCAGCGCGATGATTTGGCTCTCTGGTAGCTGTATATCTAAAAAAACATCACCTTCATATCCAGAAACTATCGAGATATAGTGGACTCCATGGTCAGCACGTCCCTCTAGTGGTTGTCTATTATGACTAATGTGAACACGAGGCCCCTCTTCAGAGAATATTACTGAGTAGATACTGTCGCCATCTGAGTCTGGAACAGCAACATAAATCAAATCGTTATTTGCATATGCAACGACACCAGCATTTATATGAATCTCATCTTTAATTTCTGGTTTTATACGCTCAATAATACCTAATTTTTTTTCTTCGCTATCGTCAAAGACAAACGGCATATCATGCAAAGATTTTGATGTACTAATTTCTAAATCTTTCAAGGTTATGTGAATTAGCCTAACGTCCCTAACATGCTCCTCCACCCTTTCATCATCTGAGCTAGTTATGGTTTCAAATACGTCATCTGAAATTTTTTTGAACTTCCTACCATCCATAGTTATTCCTTTTTAAAGTCATTTTATTCCCTGCCTTAATTAATCTTATCGCTCTTTGCGGACAAGACTCTGACTTCCCCCATAGAGGTGCGTGTCAGTCTTAGTTTCCTTAAAATCCATATCACCTTGTCTTCATGTGTTAATCATTTATCTCGTCAATCAAACTTCTCACATTCAGCTACAAATGACCGCATATAACTTGGAAATGAGGTAGACCAAAATAGTTGCCCTGTGTTTCTGTTTGGATGTCCTATGGAGAAGTATGCCCTAGCGAAGGAATGTTCTGCATGAATGTCACCTGCGATGCGTCTAGTAATTTTATGGGGGAGACTAGTATCAATTAACGAAGTGGAACCAAAATCAATTACATCCTCATCTTCTTTGAAATTAAATGCAACCGTGTCATACGAAGTTAGACTTCCATCTTTGTTAATTCTGATGTCTTTTAATGTCTTGCAATAGTGGACATCACCTATATCAGCAAAGCTAAAGGGGCTTACAAACATAAGGACAATCAGTAATCGTTTCATTATCGCTCCAGTTATATTGGTCATTTAAAACCATCCGCAATTAGCGGACACGGAAATACTATTTCCAAAGACTTTCGCATATAAAAACTCACCCTCTTCAAACCAAGACATTGAATACGACCCTTCGGCAAACCATATCTCTCACTAGAAAAAAGTAGATACAAAAGCAGCTGTTACCATTATCGCAATAGCAGATAACCAACGATTATTTGATTGTAACTGAGCTAATATTTTCTCTGATGTGATTTGCTCAGGACTTGTATGCTGATATGGAATTTCTTCACTTATAGGGTTACGAGCGTCATAAATATGTAGGCCATGTTTGGATTTAACCGCTGCTTGGCTAACAAAAGTATGTGCCCCATATGATGGTATAAGATGTATTTCGTTATAACCATCACCTCTGAATGTGCAAACATGAACCCCTATTTGTAATATTGCTTTGGGGTCTGCTCTTAAAGCATCTATTAATGAGTCAAAATGCTGTTCAGGAATAGATAAATTAAAGTTGAATCTTTCATTCTCTATTAGTGGATATGTATCATATGGGCCTGATTCAATGTAATACATGCTGCCATGATAGAGTCCATCAGGTACGTTTTGATCTTTAGTAGGATCGCCAGCTGTCAAGCGAACTGTCATATCTTCAAAAGAAGCATGAGCAGAAATAATTTCCTTGTCGCTTTCATCTACCCTGCAATGAAAAATGGATTTTTGTTCCTGAAATCTATCTACTGTTCCCAATAAAATTTGAGACTCAGATAACTCAGTTTTCACCATACTCAACACTGATTTTTTAGAGAAAATATCAAAGTCACTCTCGTGAACCTTAGAGTAATTAATAATCTCTAAATTTCTCAGTGGAAGATGGAAACTGCCAATGGACTTCTTGAAGATCTTCCCATCCTCGAGTGCTTCAAACTCATTATCTGAAATTTTCTTTAATTTTTTTCCGTCCATATCAAACTCCTATGTACCCGCACATGACACTCCACGATTAGCCACTAAACCTTCAGCCGCGAGACGCTTCCGTACCTTTGGAAACAACTTTATTCTCTCTAGTTCCAATGATTTTAGTATACCGACATGAATATTGGATAGTTTTCTTTGTACCTCACGCTTCCCTTCCTCATCTGAAAATGACACTGACACACATGCATTACATGACACCTTCGCATCTATGAGGTGACTCATAGCCTTGAATGGCAGTTCATAAGCACTCTTTCGTGCCCCTGTGAGCCTGTGGAATTCATCCTCATTGCACCCTTTAATAGACACACGCACATGTAGATTCTTGAATCTAGCAAGTGTTGATGCGAACTCAGGGTCATCCCCTAGAGTCATACCGTTTGTCTCTAGGATATACACAAATTCTGACTCATCGACCAAATCCAACAGTTCATACAGGTGTTGTCTTCCTAGTGTGCCCTCAGATGCAGATGCCGAAATAGTGGTATGCCCGTACTTTCTGGCATTCTTTACTAGACCATTAAAGACTTCCTCAGGGGTATAGAACGCCCCTGTTTGCTTAGGCTTCCACACAGGTTTGTCACTGAAACAGAATTTGCATCTCAAATTACAGCCCACTTCAGTGGCACTGGTAGTACCACCGTAGAATCTCAATGATCTGCCTAGTTGCACATATTTTCTCCGATTACCATCAACGACCACCTTTTCGGTAGCCGTTGCTAGGGCAATGGGATCATATCCGCGATCAGTCGCTATCACGCCCATAAAGCACTCCATTTTGAGTATCCATCAGTTTCCTAGTCAGTCCTTTGACGACCTTGCCCATAAAAGTTTTACCTCCATTCTCCTCAGCGTGATTCCACTCGTTGTCAATGAGATCACTGATGAAATCCAGAGGAACTCCCTTGTTTTCGCCTGATACAGCGGCTTTATGTAGACGCTTTAGACCATCTGATTTGTCTTTGTCACCCATCTTTGATTTATCAATGGTGTCTTGGAGCATTGAGACTGTCTCATCAAATGATTCAGTGTCAATTGGATGTGGCCGACCATCCTTTCCGCCTACAGCAAATGCAAAACGAGCAGGGTCTTCAAAACGTGTAGCGTCCCCATGAATAACTTCACTAGCCATTGCAAGAGCCTTGAGGGTACGTGGGCCTACGCCGTGCATATCAACCAAATCTTCAAAATTCTCAATCTCACGGTTGTAGGCTAGGTCTAGTACTGATGCTAGTCGTGCTGTATTGATGTCACCCTGTCTGACATCGTGGCGATTAGGCATTTCAGAACCCTTCATCAACTTGATGATCTCTGTGGGCTTCTCCTTAGTCAGTTCCAACATGTTTTGCTGAAGTTTCTCTGCCTTAGGGTCAACCAGATTGAGAATACTCTGATCTTCTATGCCCACAATTCCTGTGTGCGGTGCACTACCAAATGATTGAACAGTGGGAGAGTGCCAGTGATAGCGTCTTGCACGGCGAGTTCCCTTGTTCATACCTTGTGAAATAGCCGTCCATTCACCTTCATCAGTGAGCAGGAAGTACTGCTGATAGAGATTAAAACCATCCTGAATAGCATTATTGTCAATTCGTGCACTCAGGCGTTGTGACTTTGCTATCTCAGTGCCATCCAGACCATGTCGATCAGATACACGATTGATCTGCTTGGAGGTGTACTGCATCTGTTTGCCCTTACCACCTAGTATGTAGACTCCTAGTTCATGGGCTTTTGGGTTTAGTTTCCGTTTCAAGGCACCCAGTGTCACCGCTGTCACACCTGATGAGTTCCAATGCATTCCCATTACTGCTCCAAGTGCTTGAAACCAGTTAGGGTCTGACATACGGGACAGTAACTCTGATTTTCCGTAGTTAGTGAGTATTGATTCAACAATCGCATCACCCATGTTGCCCATACGCTCCGTTAGGAAGTTTGGGACTTTGCCAAAGTGAAGTGGCATTCCTATTGAACCTGCATTAATCATATTGATGTCCTCTTAGTTGATGTGATGCGCATGTCTGCGCAGAGTGCTATTGATGTAGCCAGTAAATCTGTACCTAGACGAGCCAGACGCTTTAGAATTGGAATATACATAAACCCACGTAGTAGCTTCATAACTGGGGCTACTGAGCGATTTAGTGAGTTATAAATTTCGACATCTACCATACAAGCGGCAGTTTTTAATGCTAAGCCCGATGCTCCCACGCCAATACTAGCGATAATTGGCCCAGAATCAGGTGTCCATCCACCCTTGTAACTAGTCAGATACTCTCTAAACCCAGTTATCCCTGCCCGTTTGACAAGGAAATGTGTTTTGAAAAGCGTCCATTGTTCCGTAGCCATTTTGGGCGCAAAGTGGTTGCCGTAATATATAAGATAGGCCAGTGCACATCCTCTAGGTTGCTTTGAATAGCGTTTCACCCCCATGACTTCAGTCATGTATAGCCTTGTCTCTGGATCGCGCATATTGGTGTCCATATAATTGAGCCACTTATCGCGTAGATCATTAGAAAGAGATGTGCCATTGTTTTGGTCGTAGAGCCAGATAGAATAAATAATGGCGGCCTGATCAGCTGACCATCGCATCCGTACATTAGGGAGCAATGGAGCATGGCAGTTCTTCTCAGCGGAGGATAAAGCTATTAAATGCTCTGTTACTCTCAGATTTAACTTGAGATACTCATCATCCGCTACAGACTGATAGCACCCCAGAATGATATTGAGATGCTCTAGATAATATCCATAATGACCAAGTTTATTAACTGCTCTAGGGTCTTTTCTGTAGGGGCTAACTTTCTCATGTAATGCCTTTACAACTACGCTTCCAAGTAAACGTTTCATGTCAGATGGAATGATCAATTTTCCTCTCGAAGCATTCATTAAAGCCTCCGCCATGTTAGATAGCGCGGCAATATCTTGGCCCCAGCCGTTCTTCGCAAACTGCATAATGAACAAATCATCCTGTGTGAACCCATTAAATGAGTCACGATTCAGAAACTCTGAAACCCTCGCCAATTCTGGTTGTTTTTTAAAATCGCTTACTTTTTTGGTCATAACTGCCTCGTATATATGGATATGAATGTAAATACTCTGTTTACAAATGTAAACTAACAGTTGACAAATGTAAATAGCTAATTTACATTTGTATTCATCAGGTCGAATGACCACCCACAAAAAGGAAAGAGAACATGGCTTTATTTATTTCAGTACTTGGTTTATCTGGCTTGGCAACTTTTGGTGTACTAGGGGCACTTTTTCACATTCAGCATGAAGCGACTAAAGCACTTCGCAGACCTATGTTCATGGTTCGACAGCAAATCGCATGGAAATATGCGTAATGACTTTGTGTCATGTTCTAGGGCGAACATTAACTGCTGAATTACGCAATGGCATTGGATACGATATTGAGTTTGTATCGTCCAAACTAGTGTGGGTTACCTTGGGCGAGAATATAAAGGCCATGCCATTTAATGGCGTTGTAATCCTGCTCCCGTTTATAGTTATAACATTTGGATCTGTCATTGAAGAGGAATACGAAGGGGCTGAAGAGACATACGAGGATTAAGGTAATTAACGCCTTAAAATGCTTATTAGAAATTTTAAAATAGGATTCATTTTCTCGTTCAGAGCAGGAATTAAGCCAAGATGCATCAGCCTCATTTCCATCGCAGAGACAGATACATTATCTAGGCCACTGGACTTAACAACCCTTGCTGATAGAGCCAATCTAGCTCGTTTGGAATAGGGTTTACGACTTTTAATCGCTTTGAAATATTTGATCACAATATCTTTAGGCATTATTAAAGCTTCAGCAAACCTATCTGCTTGTACTTCCTCAATCGGCCGAACACTACCTCCACGGCACATTATTGATTTTTCTAATCTACCTTCCAAAAACAACTCGCGATGCAAGACATGATGCGCAACTTCATGGGCAATAGTGAAGCTATAACGACCAATATGCCCTTCAATAGCCGCATTAATAATGATGGTGTTACTATTAAAATCAATGCCTCCTATAACGTCACTATCAAGGGCGCCATTATCTTCGACAAAATCAAATTGATAGCCTAAATAGAGTTCAGCGATTTGCTCAACAGGCACGGAAGTGCCCTGCGATATATTTAGACTACTAAGGGCTTCATCACGGAAGATGGCCGCTTTATGCTCAATATCCTCGTCACTAAGCTTAGGCCAATCAATATTCATTTTACTTGTTATCACCCGCCATAGAGTCAACTTGCTTCTGAAGCATTTCCCATTGCTCTGGCGTTAAGTCTTTTGCAGACCGTAGGAAGTTTGGGACGGCCTTTGGTTGATTTTGAATAACACCCACAATTTCAGGTGCAATTTGATTAGCTTGGTGAGACATTTCATCGACATCCGTACCAAGGGCTTCAGCGAGCCTGACGATAAGGGCAGGACTAGGAAGAGACTTACCTTTCTCCATATTGGATATATGCATCCCTGTTACGCCTACTTCACGCCCAAGTTCCCTTACGCCGATGCGCTGTTCCGTGCGCAACCCTTTCAAATATTCTGCAAAATTAGACATATATTAACCTTATATCAACAGCTGTAAATTAATAGTTTACATTAAATTAATCTACATCACCACATCCAGTCAAATCAGGGCTAGATCGTGGCTTAATTCAGACCCTATAAAAAGCATAAAATAACACTCTTAAAAGGCCAAATACAGCCTCGCTTAGAACGCATTATAGAGCCATATAGCGCCACTCTAGGCTTACCTATAAAGATGCATAAATACACTAACACAAGGGCTTAGGGAGTGCATAAGAAGCTTCTGGGTGGCGTATTGCACGTGGTTTGGCATGTGTGGTTCATAGTGTGGAAATAGGTGTCTATTAGTACCTGTTTAGTCACTCACTTTCGTGCATTTCAAGCTTCTAGAGGCATGGAAGAATCAGTTGGATGGTGTGAAGACTAAGACTAAGGTTAAGGTTGATATTACTACGTGATTAGGCTCTCACTCGTTAAAGCGTAGAGCCTCACATTTACATAATTAATCTTCATCAAGCAGAGAGTTAGTACCCCACTTATTTTCACGTCCCTCTTCATTATCCTCTGGCTTTTTAACCATCCAGTAAAACCAAGGAATAATTCCAATAATAGTCAACGGAATAAGTTGCCACCAACCGCTTCTGTTGACGTCATGTAAACGCCTTGCTGTTACACAGATTAAAGGAACTATGGTAGTTAAAAGAAAAAGTAAGTTAAGGACTCCCTGTTGTTGACCAAACGGATCAGGTTCACCAAACTGCCACCCAAGGGCCACATCTAAGACGCTAGTTAACAAACTGCCCAAAGTATAAAATAGAAAAAACCACCAATATTCTGACCTAGATGCTCTACCTTCAATAGTGGCATATTTCTTCACCAACGCACTTGTAACTGCTTCCTTCATATTCATGATATTGCCTCTAATCTAGTTGGATTACTAAAGCTCTATACATATCTACATAGTAACTAGAGACGCTTAAACTGATTTTGCAAATCAGCCTCTAAAGTATACCCACAGATACAGTAACAATAACACGCACACAAAAGTACCCCCCGTCCCCCCTAAAGGCTATCCCAAATGGAAAACTCATGGGCGCCTTGTGTGGGTCTGAGGTAGACAAAATGGTAGACGTGAATGTACCTTTGACAATGAACTAGAGGGGTGTCAACATCAGTAAACACAAGGACTAAGGGTGTTGCTAGTGCCTACTTGAGGCACTAATGGCAAGGTCTGGGCACCATAGTTCCACGTAACCCATTGTTTTCCTTGTGTATTCTTGCAATTACACAGGTAGGGTAGACAATGCGGTATACACAAAAGCATCCTCAACATACATATACTAAACGTGATATATATTATTTTTCTAGGGTAATTCCTAGTGATTTGCAGCATCA
>Ga0208814_1000959_pt1 | contig 14663 bp, 15 predicted proteins | sample MalvirAntarct_55_FD_184253 | JGI IMG/M metagenome (GOLD analysis project Ga0208814, IMG submission 184253) | Marine viral communities from the Global Malaspina Expedition - Malaspina viral metaG Antarct_55 (SPAdes) (version 2) | ecosystem: Environmental > Aquatic > Marine > Oceanic | place...
ATACTCGAAAGGTTCAAATAACAACTTTCCCTTTACAGGATGTTGTATGTATGCAAAGTTACGTGCAAAGTAGTCGTACCCGTTTTTAGGGTCCATACACTTCATAAGCTCTTCAACCTGCTCATTAGTAAAGGTTTCTTGCTTATTTGCTTTTTTAGTTAGGACTCCATCTAAACTTTTACTCATTTAACTTCACAGTTTTGTATTACACTTAGGTTGCTCATGCATGTATTTAACCAAAAAAATAGCGTCCGAAGACGCTATTGAGTTTATGTCTACAAATATTACCTTGCTAAGGTGTGTCCGTAATTTCCGCACTGGGCTCTTATTTGATCAGCAGTGATCGGATAATCAACATCGTCGGTAGCAATAGTTTCAGCATTAGCTAAAGATACTATTGTTTCTAAAGCAACAGTTCCAGAATTAAAAGCTTCAACAAACGGTACTACGAGACTTTCATTCCATGAACTCATTCCCTTCGATTGCTGGTATGCTAGCCATACTCTACAATCATCGTCAGTATTAAGAGAGGTTGGTACTGCTACTGATACAACACTTCCGCTTCTTAGTAATGATACCGTTGACATATGCTTCTCCTACTTCTTCTTTGCAAACTGTGGAGGTACTTTACCTTTTTTAGGCTTACTACCTTTATCTTTAAGTGCTTTTTTCATTGGCTCTTTTTTGTCACCATCTTTATCAACATCTAAAAAGTCAGGCTTTGCTTTCTTTTCAGTTAATGCTTTCATTAATGTTGCTCTAATGCTTTCTACAGACATAGCGTTATCACCGCCTGCTGCTGCTTTGTAGCTTTTTTTCTGTTTGTGTAAGTCGTTACCATCGTGAATATTGTCTTCATAATCACCAATATCGCCACGATCTTCACGTTCGGCGCCTGGAGCACTATTTGCCCACTCTTCTACTTCGGCATCTTGGCCAGCGGCTCTTGCAAGTTTAGCATTAGCTTCTTCACTTTTGCCTTTAATACTATACTGTGTATCATCTTTAAAATGCTTATTTACTTCGTCGTCATCTTCTTGATCCATTGCAGTAAACTCGTCATCTTTAAACAGATCATCATTTTCATCTTCATCATCATCATCAATAGACTCATCGTTAGTTACTTTGTCACCAATTGCAGCTCCTGCAGCACTTGGCAATGCTGAACCTACAGCTGAGCCTATCTTGGCGCCTGCCGCGCCGCCTGCAAGTTTACCCATCATACCTTTGCCTAGTGCGCCAGCTATTCCGCTGCCAGCTTTGGCTCCTAATGCTGCTCCGCCACTAGCTAATGCGCCAGTTGCGCCAGTTGCTGCTCCTGCAGCAGTACCTAATATTCCTCCTGCTAATGTGCCTAATATTCCTGCATTTAGATCACTATCGCCTTCAACATCATCTTTACCTGGTATTGCTGGATCATCGTCTACTGCGGATCTAAACTTTTCAATATCATGGCGCATTGGGTTAACATCAACACTAGATACTGGACTTGCAGTAACTCCTGCGTTTTTCATAATGTTAATTAAGTCTGCAACATTGTCTGCGCCTGTAGCATTCATAGTAACATTGACTTGTACCGGACTGCCTTGGCTTGCTTCTGGCATATCAGTGTGGGCCATAACTGGCTCTCCACATGCTTCAATTAATTTTTTCATATTCATTTTATTAGCCTCCTATGACTGCTTTAGTATTTTGTTTGTTGCCTTCAATGTCTTTAGATTCACCTTGCGGTGCACCTTCGTTTCCTGCGGCACTCTCACGTTCATCGCGAGCAGTCTCTAATTCTTTTAATAAATCCATTGTTCTATTGTCTGCTACTTCGTTTTGTGCAGATTCTCCACCCATATCTTCTTGGGTAAGTTTTACTTCATATGGTTCGTCGCTGCCTTCTTCTTGGTATGCTTCTCGAGGATCTTCTGGGTTACGTACAATAATATGGCTTTGCGGAATATTACAGCAATTTCCTAAGTAGGTTTGTAATACTTGTGGTGTAGTAGGGTATTCTACTTCTGCTTCGTAGAATGTAACTTCACAATTTTCTAACTGTGGAAAGTCTAACGGACGTTTTTGGATTGGAGTTGTTTTGCCAGTGGTAAAACTTAAAACATTAAATTTCTTTAACACAGACTCTAAACGGTCTGCAATGCCTTCTGGTAATTCAGCTGCTATTCCAATATTAAACGAATACGTTGTTTTTGATTCTTGTAATATTTGTGCAAATGACTTCATCTTAATTCCTCTACTATAAACTATTTATCTTTATCTAGACCTTTTAACTTCTCTAACAGGCTATTTCTATCAGTAACAACATACCCTTGTCCGTTAATAATACCTTCGTCGCCGTTATTATTGTCTTTATCTAGTTTTTCTTTCTTAAGTTGCAAGTCGATCATTTTAAGTTTTTTATCTAATTTAGCAACCTTTGCATCTAGTCCTGTTTTTAACATGCTGCCTGCTACTTCAAAAACTCTACTACTGTAGCGGCTTTCTACATTCATTCCAAGATCCATTAAATCATCATATGCTGTCATTGCTTTATCAGCAATTTCGTTAAGCTCGTCATCAGCCATTTTACCTAAACCTTTTACAGCTGGTAATGCACTAGCAATCTTATCAAATTCTTCTATATCTCGAAACGCTTCTTGTTGTTTCTCTAACTCATAAGTTTTTTGCTCAGATTCTTGAGACTTTGCAGTTTCAATAATTTCTTTTGAATCTGGCAAATTTAATAGGTCTTCTAATTTTTTAGTCATTTACACGTTCCATTATATGCTACTATTATTTAGCAAATAATTAATGATCATAAAATATTACTTTCTTCTGCCGCTGTGGAATATATCATCTTCAGTTACTATACGGAATAGTATACCTTTTTGTTTACACCATGATCGTGCAGCTTCCCACTTTGCTTGATTAACTACCCATGATGCTTGATTATATTTGCTTTTACCTAAGTTTTCTTTAAATGCTTGATTCTTAGGTTTTACTTCAATTAGTTCTACACGTTGCTTACCTTTTTGATCGTTATACACAATAAAAAAATCTGGCACATAAATTGTTTGTTTACCCGATAATGGATTTCTGTAAGGTATGCGTACTGCTTCGCTTGCCCATGATGATATAGCTTTATGTTCATCACAAAATTTCATAAAAGTAAACTCCCAACCAGACCTATATGTAGGAGTTTTTGTTCCTACATATTTGCTTGGGTTTTTGAGATTATATTTACCTTGGGCAAAGTGTCCCATATCAATTTATAATATTACGTTGATCAAATAATTCAGCAGTTTGAGGTGGCTTATACCCTAACTTACTAGTCTTAGGACGATTCATATTTAATATTTGTGTTATGACATTATTTAACTGTACGTCACTAATGCCGGATATTGTATCCAATAATTGAAATACTGGTACTTCGTCTAAATCTGCTTGCTGTAATAATACGCTAGCAGTATTAATTGCAGAAACTTTTTCAAATCCTCTTTTTAAAAAGAATCCAATTACAGCATCTACTTCGCTAGCATTAAAATTTATATCAGTTTTGTAATAGTTATTAAAATATTTTTTTTGATCTTCTGAATTATCTTTGTCAAATGTAGATCCAATATTTTTTCCTGATTGTGCATCACTCATGTTAATATACTTCCTTTACTTAATTCTATAGCATCAGTAGCAATTTCAGCTAATTTTCTATCGCCTGAAGTAGCTCGATTAATTAAAATATTTTCAATTGCTGATTGCGATGCTGTATTTGAAGAATTATATGACGATAAAGTTTCTCCAGGTAGTGCATTAATATTTAACGCTCTAGCAATATAACTTGACTTTGCTGACGGTCTATTATTAAATTCTCTTAATATGTTATCACTGTCTAGTATTCTTCTATTACCAGAATCTAAAGTTGACGGACTTTCTTGACGTCTACCATCTACATTTGGTACAACTGCTCCTTGTAGTCCTCCAGTTGCGCCGCCGGCAAATAAGTCTAATAGACCTAATCCTATACTGCCAGTGCCATTACTTGAATTAGAAAATAACGAATCTCGGCGTGACCGTTGATTTCTTACTCTAGGTAGTACATTGTTTCTTCGCTGTCTATTAGGATCAATAAGTGTAGGTACTCTAGATAGTACATCTACTGTTTTAGACATACTATTACTCCAATATCCTAATGGACTCATTACGTTATCGTAACGTGTTTCAGGATCTGTAAATGCTAAAGGCTCACCTTGTTCGTTTACAGTACCATTTGAGTATATTACGCTTTCATACGATACTGTAATACTATTGGCATTCCACGAACTTGCATCGCTAGATTCTACACTTCCATGGTCAAATGCAGTAATTAATGGATTTATTAATGTATATGCAAACCACTGTCTTTTAGCTAGCTGGTAAATTCTTATGTATCTAAAAAATGGATTAACTTTTCCGTTATTTAATCCATAATTAGGAACAGTTTCGTCATACTTGTCTCTAGCTTTAAATGCATTAGATGCAGAAAAGAATCCTGAAGAACTTTGCTGGTCTCTATGATTACCGTCAACATAATAATATTTGTAATAGTCTTCTAAAAGACCTCTAGTAAGACCTAAATTATCATCATGAAATCTTATATTAACATCTTGATAGTCTAATCTTGTTTGTATATTCTTTTTTCTGTTATACTGTTGTTTGTTTTCAACACTAACTCTATACTGTGGTAAGTCTGCTTGATTAACTAGCACTCCAATTTCCTTTTGGAATCTAGCAGTATTACTACGATATTGATGCCCAACTTCGTCAGACATATCGAAAACGACATGGTATAAGTATTTGGTTTTAGGTGCTAGCGCAAAGCCGTGTTCGGTATACAACTGGTGTGCATGCCTGGCGTCACGTAAATGTACATCTAAACCCGAGGTGTCTCTTAAATAGGAATCTTGAAAGCTCATACTAATATTTATCCAATACAGTAAAGTACGTATATAAAAAAGCGAAAGTAATAGTTAAATTACTTCCGCCTTAAATACCAATCAGTTAAGTTCTATATTATGTTACTTGAGTGCCGCCTGATGCTGCGTTCAATGCTCTAGTAGTTGTTTCACCAATACCATTAACATCTTCATCTGCACCAAACTGTATAGCATTATCGTAACGAATACTTAATGTAGTAGTTACTGCTTCGTTAGTTGCATATGCTAATGTATTATAGTTTGCTGATTCAATATAACATCCAATTAAATGGAACCTATCAACTACATTTGCACCGTTTGCTCCGTTGCCGCCGTCTAGTATTTCAATTCTAGTTTGGAACTTGTATGTACCACTAGATACTGCACTAGACTGTTCAAAGAAATCAAACTGTCGTTGTAATTGCTGACCAATAATCTTTTGTACGTTGTTGTTAGCATCTTCACGTAATGTGAGTGTTACTGGTTCCCAAGTATGCTTACCAGCTAGGTAAGTTCTTGAGTTATAAGCATCAAGTGTCATTTGCTCAAAACTAACGTTTGGGCGACTAACATCCTGTACTTGTCTTGAAATTTCTCTAACACCATCTGGACCACCAGTAGTACCAAAGTTATCTAAAAATACCCGGAAGCGATATTGTAACTTAGGCATTAGTAATGACGAGTTAGAATTCGCACCCTCAGTGGGTATTGAAATATTCTGTAATGTTGTGATTGGCATCTTGTCTATTCTCCTAATACATTATTATTTATACGTTTATGAGGGGTAAATTCATACCCCTCATTAACTGTGTATATTATCCTAATGCTGCAATTTCACCTGTGTTTTTCAGTCTTAGCGGTATGTAAATAAATTCAATTGCTTTAACTGGTTCAATAGCTACATCTAAATATAGCTCGTTTCTATCAATCCTTGCTGGTGTGTTATTAGATTCATCACACACTGTAACAAAGTCATAAAGTGCTCTCAAACTTACTAGCTCTAACATGAGCTGATCTGCAGCTGCTTTAATTTGATCCCGTGTAATTTTATCATTTGGTTCAAACAAGTATGGTTTAGCCAAAAGCTCTAACTGGCCACGTAAGTAAACAACCAAACGTGCTACGTTAACTCTATCTAATGCACTTGCATTTCTTGCACGAGTCTTTTGTCCAAATACTACTAATCCTGCTCCGCTTAAGAACGTAATTGGATTAATTTTATTTGTGTACAATGTATCGCGCTGTCCAGTGTTTAATGCAACTGATTTAAATTCGCCTTCGCTAGTAATGTAACCACTTGAAGTAGCATTTGATACTCCGCCTCGTCTAGTTCCTGCTGGAGCAAACCAGGGGAACGCCACTTGGTCGTTTAGTACCATTGTACGTAATGCCATATGACTTGGAGGAACAACAACATTGTTACCAGCATTATCACTTGAGAAGCCCCATGGATAATACATACCCATATACTCATCAAAGCTAACTGCTCCGTTATCATTATCTTCCAATGCAACTTTAACGTTTGCACCCCAGTTATTAAGTGAAGTAGCATCCGGTGTTAATCTTGCTGGTGTGTCACCTACAACAAATGCTGTTAAGCGTCTGTCAGTGTTAAGTGTAATCATTTCACCAATTAGCTCAGGATAACCTGGTGTTGCCATTAAGTTAAACTGACGTGATTCTTCATCACGGATATCTTGGTTACTATTAACTAGTGATTGCAATGCTTGTACGACTGACTTACGCTGTGCATGACGTCCAAATGTTCCTGAACCGTCTTCTGCGTTGCCTGAATCAGTAACCCAACGATGTGGATAGTAGTTTGTCATTGACGCATCTGACATTCTAACATTAAGTGCAGTTAACGTAATACTATTACGTGTATACTTCTTAACATTAAATCCGCTTCTGCGTAAGTTCCAAAGCAACATACCTTGTGGATATAGTGCTGGATCAGGAGCATCTGGATCTAAGAAGTTATTTGTTAATAGATCTACAATAGTTCCTGTTGGTGCTTCTGTACTTGTACCGCCGGATGTACCCCATCTTGCGTCTCCAAATAACACGCCATTTTCTGTAGTTTGGTCTGCTTTGTCAAGCAACACCCAACTAGATAGTGTATTATTCCATCTGTAAATGCCTGGATAATTTTCAACACTAGCTGTACTAATCCAAAGGTCACCTTCAACAAGTGCAGTTAAATCTGACTGTGTAGTTGGCTCTGTTGCTGCAACAATAGGACCTAATGGATCACAGTTAGCATAACCAGAACTATAATTGTGATAACCTACCCAAGTAGTACCATTGTGGATCATAAGATCTACTTCGTCTACTATTGAGCTGTACCATAATGTACCATCTGCTGTTAAGCTAGTTGGTGCTGTTGTTGAAGCTGTATAAGTTAACTCTTTCCAATTTGAAGCAACCCAATCACTTGCAGTATCACCAGTTGGTGCAGTATACAAGTTACCTGTTCCTGTTGAGTTAACATAGTTAAACACACTAAATCCAGCAAGTGCTAATAAGCCACCTGTGTCTTTAATACGCATTTCGCCACCTAATTTGTGCGAAATAATAACTTGGTTACTAGCATTAACTAATGCAGTAACATTAACAAATCCTGCTGCGTTAATTTGTGTTGCTACAATATCTGCATCACTTGCTGCACCAGCAGTAGTTACTGAAATAGTTTTTGCACTATCTAATGCTAACGTAGCTGACTTTGACTCTTGTAAAGTAAATGCGTATGTACCTGCTGTTAAGTTAGTTGTAACTTTAGTGCCTGTAATTGTTGTTGCTCCAGTTGCTGCTCTAGTATAAATTTTACTATTAGCAATAATTGGTGTAACTTCTTCAGCATTAGTGTTTACATAAAGTGACCCTAATGCAATACCTGCGCCTCCACCTGATTTGTCTAAACCATAAATTGAAGCTTGGGCTGTATCATAAACTGGTGCTGTTACTGTTCCCCAAAGCTGTGTAGCACTTGAGTACTTTTTAACTTTATAGTTTGCTCCACCGTTTGGAGTAGTTGTTTTAATCCAAAGACTTCCTGTTGGTGCTGGTTCTGTATCAGTGCTCTTATACTGCGGTACACTTGTATGTGGTGCAATAGTAAGCTTAGGAGCTTCGTACGTAGCTGCTGTTATGCCTGCTACTGTAAGAATAGTACCTGTACCATTTGCAACTACAACGTCTACACCAGTTGAGAAAATTTCAAGTGTTCCGTCTACTGACGCTGCACTAATTCCTGCAATTGATGCTGTGTTAATATCACTAACTAAGCTAGCTACTGTTGTGCCAGCAAGTGTAACTGTTGAACTATTAATAACAACTGTGTTACCGTTTACATATGTTCCGTTAGCTACAGTGCCTTTAACAGATGCATGGCTAGCTTTCCAAGCTGTTGTTCCAACTTCAACCCATGATCCTGCCGCTCCTGCCGCGCTTGTGTGCCCTGGAGTTTTATACCAAAATCTATTAGTAGTAGTAGTCGAAGTAACTGCGTAATCTCCAATTGCTCCAATTGATGTTTTTGGTGCTCCGCTATCAACTTGTGTAGTTAATGTAAGCACTGTTGGTGTTTGGGATGAAAAGCTTTGTCCGCCTGTAACTGTTACTGCTGCGCCATTCCATTGTAAAATACCAAATTTAGTGTTAAGTGTATCAAACCAATGTGCTCCGTTAGCTGGATCGCCGCCTGGTGCTGATGCACTTGCTTCTAATTTTCCTAAGTCTAAATCTGCTCTTACTACGTAAGCTCTATTTGTTACGCCTAATAATGAGTATGCTGTTTGTAGACCATATTCATTTAATTCGCCGCCGTGTATCATATTTCCAGTTGCGTCTGAATAAAATTTTGGATCTCCAAATAAATCACCAAGCTCTCGTTGACTGGTGATTAAGTAAGGTGTACCAGCGTTTGTTTTAAGTGTTCCTGCTGCTGTGCCTGTTCCCGAACTACTCTTTTTATTGCTTGCAGTAGCAACAAATATCATCGGTACTGTGCCAGCTGCTGCTGGGGTGTAAAAGCTTTCGTCAATTACGGAAACTTGTACGCCTGGTGATGTTAATGCCATGTTATTTCTCCTGTTGGAATGTTCTGCTCAGTTGTATTTATATTATTATCTTAAAAACACCTTATATAACCATGTTAAAAAGGTACCAAAAAGGTGAGCTAAATAAAAGTATGAGACCTTTATGTATATGTAAACAAAGCCCGGCTGCTATTAACTATCGAAAAGAAGGTAAAACCTATTACCGAAAATTATGTGAACGGTGTTTACGTAATGGTGTAGGACACGGAGTTCCTAAATGGAAGCAATTTGGATATGAAAAAAAAGATGTCTGTGAAAAATGTAGTTATACTAGTAAGCACCAAGAACAGTTTAACGTATTTCACATTGACGGAGATTTAACTAATTGTCGTCCAACAAACTTAAAAACAATTTGTGCTAACTGCCAGCGTATAACCCAAAAAGAAGGAGTACGCTGGAAGCAAGGAGACTTACGTCCCGACTTCTAAGTATCTCATTAACTGATCCAAATTAAACTTTAAATCTTCTAATGTGCCGTTATTATCAATTGTAAAATCAGACATCCATTGCTCTAAGCTCATCGAGTCAGTAGATTCAGCTTCTAGATGTATACTGCGATCAACCCAAATACAGTAATCAAATACGCCAGTATTTTGCATTGCAAAGAATTCACGTTTGTTGCGTAACCCACAATAGATATCGTAAGCTTCAAACATCTCTCTACCTAAAGTTGCTGCATCAGGAACATTATAATCGCAGATAGCATTATACCATTCTGCTCTGTGATTATGCCTGTCAGCATAACATTGTTCTTCGTTAGCATATCCATATTTTTCCTTTAGATTGTTATATATAAAAAGTTTACTACAGAATTTTGAACTACTTTCAAATGTATATTTGTACTTGTCGCGAAGGATCTCACAAACTGTGTCTTTACCATGTCTGCCGTGTCCGATTACTAATAACTTGGGTTTATTCATAAAGAAGCTCCTAACTTTAATATATATTATACACTAAAAATTAGGAGCTGTCAAGTGTTTTTTAGCCTATTGTAAAGCCGTAACCTGTGCCGCCTGCTACTGCCATTTGTACTTCGCTTTCGAGCTTTTCCATTTCAGCTTGTGCTTCAGATTTTAATGCATCACCGTTAAGTGTACTGCCGCCTGCAGGGCCTGCAATGGTTGCAAACTTACTACGTGCTTCACCTAACATATATTTGCATGCTGCTAGTGTATAATCCTTTAGCCATTGACTAGCTAGATAGTCTACTAGTAATTGCTCATCAGGTCTATAATTGTATGCATACAGCAAGATATTTTCACCTTCTGCTGGACGCTGTAATAGTGTTAATTTCTTAGTAGTAGTATTCCATTTAAATTCAATAAAACTACCAAACATTCTTCCAACTAATTCTTGGTGCTGTGCAAACATGTCATATGTTGCCAATCCGCCCATTTTAGAACCTGATAGCAAATATGTATTAGTGTATGCCATATTGAACGGTTCAAATGTTGAGCCACCACTGCCTCCACCATTTCGTGAACCTATTGAGCGTCTGTACAGTTTACGAACTTCGATTACTTCGTTTGGCAATGTATATTCGTTTTGGTCTTTTACAGTATCTAAAAACAAATAAGATTCTTCTACACTATTATCGCTTCTTTGTCTAAACTTGCCTAATGCTTTATTTAATGCTGTTTCGTAATGAATAGGATCTAATTCAACATCAACCATACCTCCACCGAGGGATACATTTACATAGTCATATACCTTTTGTTTTATTGTTGCTACTTCTGTCATGCTCTACTCTCCACATAGTATTTATCGTATCGATAAATATACATATGCCAAGACTGTCTTTATATAAACCAGAACGCGGTAATGATTACCATTTCCTAGATAGACAAATCCAGGAAATGTTCACTATCGGCGGAACTGATATTAACATACACAAGTACCTGGGTGCAAGAAACCCTGCTACTAGTGAAGCCACTGCTGACCAACCTCATTATGATGCAGTAAAAGAAACTAACATCCAAGATTTATTATTCCTAGAAAATAGGGATAGAAAATATGATGCTGATGTTTACACAATGCGAGCTGTATATAGCGTTCAAGATATTGATTTTGACTTATCACAGTTTGGATTATTCCTAAGTAATGATACACTGTTTATGACTATACATATAAACAGTAGTGTAAAAACGCTTGGTAGAAAGATTATGAGTGGCGATGTTATTGAGTTGCCGCACTTATCAGACGAATATGCGTTAAACGATTATGATACTGCACTTAAACGATTTTACGTTGTAGAAGACGTAAACCGTGCTGCAGAAGGGTTTAGCCAAACTTGGTATCCGCATTTATATAGACTAAAACTTAAACAGATATATGACGGTCAAGAATACAAAGAAATACTTGACTTACCTGCTAGTGAAAACTCTAGTAACACACTAAGAGATGTATTGTCTACGTATGAAACAGAAATGCAAATAAACAGAGCAGTCGTTGCACAAGCAGAAGTAGATGCTCCTAAAAGCGGCTTTGATATTAGTCACTTTTATACTGTAGCTAAAAATGCAGACGGGACTGTTGCATTACAAACTGCTGATCAAGATGATTTAGATGCTTCTGCTATTAATACTAGGGCAGACGAAGTTAGTGATAGGCCTGATAGAGAGGGCTACTCAGGATACTTAGTAGGTACTGGTGATGTTGCTCCAAATGGTGCGCCATTTGGATTTGGCATTGCATTTCCATTAGATAACCAAAATGGCGATTATTTTTTACGTACAGACTTTTTACCAAACAGAATGTTTAAATATGATGGGAATAGATGGGTGAAACAAAACGATGATGTTAGAATGACACTAAGCAATACTTTAGAAAAACAAACTCTTAAATCGTCATTTACTAACAATACAAAATCAAGTATAATTGGTGGCGAAGATGTACCAGAACGTCAAAGCTTGTCTAAAGCACTTAGGCCAAAGAAGGATAATTAATGCAACATTTTTATGATGGACAAATAAGACGTTATACTACACAAATGATGCGTATACTCAGTAACTTTCCTGTAATTGACGGCGACGGACAAGTAAAAGATGTTCCTGTTATGTACGGTGATATGACTCGGCAAGTAGCTAATATTATTAGAGAAAACTCTGAAAATAAATTACCTAGTGCTCCTAGAATCAGTGTATATCTTACTGGATTAGAGCTAGACAAAGATCGCCTCACTGATGCTACGTATACTAGAAAAGTTAATATTCGTGAACGACAATACGATGAAATTAATAAAGAATATCTTAATACCGCAGGTAAAGCATATACTGTAGAGAGATTAATTCCTACTCCATACTTAATGAGAGTTAACGCTGATATATGGTCAAGTAATACTGATCAAAAGTTGCAGTTATTAGAACAAATATTAGTACTATTTAATCCCAGTTTAGAAATGCAAACTACAGATAACTTTGTTGATTGGACTAGTATTACTGCTGTGCATCTTGAAAATGTACAATGGAGTAGCAGAAGTGTTCCAGTTGGAGTAGAATCTGAAATAGACATTGCTACTATAAGTTTTAGTGTGCCTATCTATATTAGCCCGCCTACTAAAGTACGCAAAATGGGTGTTATTACAAATATTATAACTAGCATGTTTGATGAGCAAAACGGAACTATTGAAAATGGTATTTCTAAACCGCAACTTAATGCGTACGATGATACTTCTAAGCCTGGAACTTCAACTGATACTAGAGGTACAAGGATTGATTCATTAGCAGGTGGACACTCTGCTAATGTTAATTTTGGACAATATATAGTATACGTAAATCAAGGGAATGCACAATTAGTTGCTAACGGTATCGTTGGTGTTAAAAATTGGAGAGAAGTATTTGGAATACTGCCTAATATATATGCGGCAGGGGTTAGTAGAATATTCCTTACCAGTAACGATAACGATAAAACTGTTACAGGTACTATTGCACTAAATCCGTTAGATGAAGGGCAAATTTCTATTAATTACGACACTGACACTTTTCCAGCAGATACTGTTATTACAAGTAGTACTGGTGCAAGAACATCAGTGGATTATATTATAGATCCTACTAATTACGACCCTACCTCTATAAAAGTATCTGGATTACGATTACTGTTGTTAGATGATGTTGGCGATGCTGGAGCAAATAACATTCCTGCTGCATGGGCAAATAGCAATGGCACTACAGGACTTGTAGCTAGTATTAATGACATAGTTGAATGGGACGGCACAACATGGAATATTATATTCAATGCTTCTGACACTACTACAACAACATATGTTACTAATCTTAATACACAGACACAGTATAGATTTAAAGAAAATGAATGGTTGTTAAGTATAGATGGCGACTATCCAATTGGCTCATGGAGAATAGAGCTCGCTGGTTAAATACTCGTATGAATGCAAGTATTACATGTAGCGGTGCCCTATTTTATACCCTAAGTACAAATAGATTTTTATTCTTACATAGATCTAGCGGCAAAAAATCTAATGTTTGGGGATTAGTTGGAGGCACTAACGAAGGTGCCGAAACACCATGGGAAGGTCTTAAACGTGAAATTACTGAAGAAATTGGCGAGATTCCTGCAATCAAAAAAACACTTCCTTTAGAAAGTTTTCTTAGTAACGACCAAAAGTTTGCATTTCATACATATTTGTGTGTTGTACAAGATGAATTTATTCCTAAATTAAACAAAGAACATGACGGTTATGCATGGTGCAGTTTTACTAAGTGGCCCAAGCCTTTGCATCACGGGCTGCGTAATACCCTACAAAGTAAAATTAACTTAACAAAGTTAGAAACTGTTTTTCAAACAATTAATTTACTTGACAACTAGCCTAAAAGATAGTATAATAGTATTATGAAAGTATTAGTTTTTGGCGATGTAATCGTTGACAAATATATCTACGGAACTTCAACTCGGCTAAGCCCTGAGGCTCCTGTACCGATTGTTAAGTACAACCGCACAATTGAAACGTTAGGCGGAGCAGGACTTGTATACACTAATTTAAAAAGTTTAGGTGTCGATGTTACATTATTCGAAACTGGACAGCCTAGTAGTATTAAGACTAGAGTAATTTGTGACGGACATTACGTTACACGCATTGACGATGATAAAGACGCTGATAGTAATGCTGTACTAGCAAATGTACTAAAGAGTGATTTCTCACAATATAATTATGTTATTCTAAGCGACTATGACAAAGGTGTATTAGATAACTCAAAACAAATTATTGAGCATATAAACAGTCAAGGTTGTAGAGTTATTGTAGATCCTAAGCGTAATGCATGTGAATATAAAGATGCATGGCTTGTAAAGCCTAACAATAAAGAATTTACTAATTTTGAGTTTGACAAATGGCAAGGCAATATTATTACAACTGATGCAGGCAATAACGTTGTTGCTACAATAGATAATATAGAGTATGACATGCTAGTTGAACCTGTAGAAGTATCAGACGTTACAGGCGCAGGGGATTGCTTCTTAGCAGCGTTTGTATATGGATTAACTAAAAATTACAATTACAAGCATTGTTTAGAACTTGCTATTAAAGGATCTAGAGAAGCAGTTAAGCACGTAGGTACACACACGCTTACAGTAAGTGATCTCGAAGAACGCATAGTGTTTACTAACGGATGCTTTGACA
>Ga0208814_1000962_pt1 | contig 14648 bp, 13 predicted proteins | sample MalvirAntarct_55_FD_184253 | JGI IMG/M metagenome (GOLD analysis project Ga0208814, IMG submission 184253) | Marine viral communities from the Global Malaspina Expedition - Malaspina viral metaG Antarct_55 (SPAdes) (version 2) | ecosystem: Environmental > Aquatic > Marine > Oceanic | place...
AGTTGTCAGAGCATCGTGAAACCACAGCTGTTGCGCAAGCAAAGCCTGTCTTAGCGTTAGATGAGGCGTTAACCTCATTTATTATCTCAAAACAAAAATCGGCTATTAGGTCGCTGTCTATCAAGCAACTTGAGCAGCGTACTAGGCATTTTATTGATACCGTATCATCAAAAGATAAATCAAGATCCAAAACTAACGCTGAGAGCAAATGTGTGCACGATATCACCAGCGCTGATGCGATGACCTATCGAGATGCTTTACTGATTCAAGGCCGAAGCTACAAAAGCAATAAAGAGTACTTAGCTGCTGTATTCCAGTTCTTTAAATGGTGCCAACTAATGAACTATTGCAACCACAACCCCTTTGAAAGCGTTACTGTAGGTCAAAAACCAAAAGCTAAACCGAATCAAGCTAGAGACCGCTGGACGCACATTGAACTTAAACGCCTACTTCGCAGCTCATCATTCAAGGCTTCAACAATCGATTTCAAGTGGGTCACCCGTTTGATGCTTTATGGTGGTTTAAGGCCCTCAGAAGCCTGCCAGCTCAAACCCGCCGATATCAAGCTAATCGACGGCATACACTGCATTAGCGTTGATGACAGTGGCGCTTTACAACGATTAAAGAACCTCAATGCCAAGCGCTATGTGCCAATTCATAACGCATTACTTGAACAAGGCTTTATGGCATTCGTTACTCAGCGAAAATCAACACATACCCAGCTGTTTGATTATAAACCCGTTGGTATAAACGAAGACTGGTCAAAAAACTACTGCAAACAGCTGGCAAAGCTTCAAAACGAAATAGGTATGCAAGCAAATAAGCGTCCAACAGCATACGGCTTCAGACACACGTTTATCGATGAAATGAAGCAACTGGATATCAGCGAGCACATCGTTGCTCAAATCGTCGGTCACGCTAATCCCAACATCACTTTCAGTCGTTACGGCAAAGATATAAACGTTGCAGCATTGCTTAAGGATATTGAGAGAATTGAATATCAAATTTGATGATCGGGTGTGGTTAATAAATAAACTTTAAACCTAAATTAACAATCTGTCTCGATTGGCAGTAACAGTGTCAGTTGAGGCACAAACACTGCCAAAGCTGTAATTATTTCGCTACAGCAGAGAGCGAATAATTAGGCTGTTGAAAATGGCTCGCAGTCAGTGAGTGCGAAATATAACAGTTTAATCAAACAAATGTTTCAAACATTGCTTATTTATTAAATTGTCTTAAATGCTCTGTAACCCAGATATCATCAGCTACAGGGTAGTGCGAAACAAACCTTTTTGCTCTCACTGAGAGTAAAAAAATTTGTGTTAAAGAGTGAGTAAGTAGTTTTAGCTAGACCTTTATTTTTTAAAGATATAGGGATTCTGCATTAAACCTGCTAAAACGTTTATGCCCCCAAAGTGTCAGGATAAATTAGACCCAATTTCAGTCATACTACAGAGTGGCTGCTGTAACGGTGACGATTCAAAGAGAAGAATTGATAATGAAGAATACTAAACTCAATATATTGCTCTCAAAATGTGACGTAACGGCACCAATACCTGATGACTTAGCTGAATGGCTTGATTCTCCTTCTGTTGGAAATGAGATTGTCACGGATTGCGAAGATACGCCCCTGAGTTCTGATGATGAGTATCGTGCAGCATTAAAGAAAATTGAAGGATTGTTTGATGCAATACCTAATACCGCGGAAGGTTCTGAGCTCGAAAAATGGATTTCATTAGTTGAAACATATGAAAATGAACACTTCCCAATGTAACTCACAGTTGCCCCATTCCTTGTTTGATTCTTTAGTGAACTCAACTTTATTACACCTCTTTTGGCATAGATTTGTTAATGTATACCAAAAGTTTAAAAGGATACTTTAGATGGATCTAGACAAGGCATTTATGCTTAAAGCATTGGAGGTATCTCGGGCTGCTCTGCCTGAGTGCCAACCAAATCCTCCGGTAGGTTGCGTTCTCGTTCTAGGCGGGCAAGTCATTGCCGAAGGATTCACACAAAGAATTGGTGGCAACCATGCTGAGGTTGAAGCGATTAGTGCTTATGATGGCCCTATGGAAGAAGTGACTGCATATGTCACTCTTGAGCCATGTTCATTTGTTGGCAGAACTCCGGCATGTTCTTCTGTAATCATTAAATCAGGAATTAAGAGAGTTGTAGTTGCTATCCTAGATCCTGATGAAAGGAACAATGGAAAGGGTCTTTATGCTCTAGAGAAAGAGGGCATAATAGTGGATATCGGTGTCGCTTCAAGAGAAGTTAGTGAATTTTTGTATCCTTATCTTGGAAAGTCATAATTAACCTCGCATAAGTTCCTAGCGAGGATGGTGATGTATTACAGGATTTTTCCCCAAAATTGGCTAGGTGGTTAACCCATTTATGCCCCATTCCTCGTTAGCAAAATGGCCTCTAGCTAACTCTAACATCAAAACATTGACCCAATTTTAGTAATGCTACAGAGCTCTGGCCTTATCAGTTTTATCTAACTGCCATAACTTTTGCCAATGAGAAAATGTGGTAAGAATATCAGCCTGAATACGAGGCAAAATGTTGTTCATTAAGGTCAATAATTAGCCAGGCGTGAGCGTTAAAGAATGAGAAAGCTGAAACGATATCAAGTGATTAACCATCAAACTGTATAAAAACCGCTACCGAAAAAAAGCAAATTCCTATAGCATCATTTATAACAATTTACATGGATGTGGCAACGGCCAAGTCCAACAAGCGATTTATGCTCTGCAAACAGCGCAGCGCATAAGTACTAAGACGTTAGCACCACTAATTCGAGTTCAGAGTAATGACAACAGAAAAATTTAAAGCATCAGTTCAATACAATGATTTGCAAGGTTCATCTGCTGCAGATAACGCAGATTTTGGTGATGCCACAAAATGGCTAAGTGAAAACGGTTTTATCGATGAGCAGGAAAACTTAGTTGGTATAAAAGTGTATATTGGTGAAAACCATTGTGAACACAATGAGCCTGTTTTTGTAGAGTTTCTAATTGATTCTACAACCCGTAACCTTAATGATGTTTCAGGAGAAGAAGACAGCCCTATTGCACTAAGACGTGTGCGCAAGGATATGAGCATCAATGATTTCTTTGCTCTGTTTAAGCGTTTTGAAATCACACTGTCTTCTATCAGCGAACTTGAAAACAAGTACTATTCCTATGAATCGTAATGCTTACAAGTCAATCAAGAGGGGCGTTAGCTTTTTAAGAATAATTTATGATAGAACCTAAAACCAATGATTGGCCAATCGTATATAGAGAAATACATCTATTGGGTGGAGCTTTTTTAGTTAATGCTCCAGAAGACCCAAAGTCTGTAATACTACATCCGCATACGCTCGATAAAAAACAAGCTGTCTTCAAAATAGATGATTTTAAAAAACTATATCGTGTAGTCGATAAGTGTAATCTTGGCAAAATTGTTGGTGTTGATTTTATTCATCATGCTCACCAAATAGAGGGTAAAATGCCTATCGAGTGGAGATCTTGTAATACTTATAACAACATGTCTTGGGCAAACATTGAAGCATGCTGGACATGGAGCAATATCGGTAATGAGGCTTATACTCAACAAAACGGGCATTTGTGGGACTTATCAAAGAGAATATCGCATCAGGCAACACTACTAAATCAAACCCTTAGAGAACTATCTTTAGCATATAGGAATCAATTATTTTCTATTGTTGAGAGTTTTAAACCAGATAATAAGTTCATTAATGGTTTTTCCGATGATATATATGCCAAATTCCAACATTTTTTATACGATGCGTGTGTATTAAGAGATTATATCTCTGAGTTTGTTTTTCATTATGTAGTCCCCTCTCATTTAAAAGGTGACATTTTAAATATGAATACAACATCAAAAATATTTAATAAATTTTTTAAAGAAAGAACCAAGTTGACAGAATATGAGTTATTTTATAAAGAAATTTGCAACGAAAATGGTTGGGTGAACAAGCTCGGAATATATCGAGATTTAGTAATGCACGCGTGCCCAATCGCCATATCAAACAAGCGAAATTATATTCGCACGACTACACTACTACTTCCTAACGACCAGTTTTTACCATTAGTAGTTGCGCCAATACCCAAATCACCAGAATTTATTAAGATCGATAGAAATAACTTTAAATATTTTAGTGATTTTAAAAAGCAAACCGACTCATTTTTTGATCTTTCGAATGATGAATCATCATCTGTTGATATTTTAACTTATGCGATATCTACGATGAGTGATTTTACCGAATTGTTATGGAGAACTATTTCTCAATCACCATTGCAAGGCAAAATTTTGACGTTTGGGCCTCACAACATCAAAGGTCCTGTGATAATAAAAAGATAATAAAACTTGGTGTTGGACCGCTACGCGGCCCCATAAGTAAAAGTTATATCCCTCATTGATGGAGTGTGATTATGGCAAGGATTTCTTTTTCTCCTGGTAACTTATCTGATCATCTTCATGAGATAATCGGTTATAAAGCTGGCTTGGCAACATCAATTGAACAAATGTGTGATTTACTTTCAGGTACTTCGTACGCTGATTCAATATTGAAATCTGAAATCGATGGTATTGCAATTCGATCTGAGGATTACGAAGATTTATACTATCAACTTTTATATAAAATTGGTGTTACGAATACACCGAGACCTCCGTTGTTTACTCAATCACTGTTTTTCACAAATAGGTTGAAAGAAAAAGGTTTCGATTACATTGCTGATATTCAGAGTATTTACGGTAAGCACTATGAATTAGGAGTCGAGATAGCGATAAAAAATGGTCAGAGTTCCATTGACCCTAGACCGATGATTACCGAAGTAATGGACAAATATGGTAAGTCCGGAGCTAAAGATCTTCTTGAATTGATACAAATGTATGATACCCATTTTCAGAATAGTCCTCACACATCTGGAAGGTGGGAAGAATGGAAAGATATAATTGATCTGAATGACCTGTTTGATAAATATCACCCAGTAGTATCGCATGGGAGTTTTTTAGATCGAAGGTTTCTTAATTTCTTGTCTAACAATCACGCTAAACTTGGTGATATTCACTGGCGTAAATTCGAAGAGTTAATTAGTGAGTGTTTCAGTAAATCGGGCTATAAAGTAGAGCTTGGTCCTGGTACAAATGATGACGGTGTTGATATTCGTGTTTGGAAAGACACAGTACAAACACATCCAGAATTCATTATTCAGTGTAAACGCTATAAAACAAAGATTGATAAAGTTACTATTAAGGGGTTATATGCTGACGTCCTCGACGCGCAAGCTCAAACAGGTTTACTAGTTACTACATCGGAGTTTAGCCCAGGTGCTAGAACTACAATTTCAGCTCGCAAATATCCAATTAAAGAGGTGAATGGGGATAAGGTTTCTGAATGGCTAAAAGCCTTGAGAACTCCAGGAACTGGAATTGTAAGGGTATAAAAAAGCCATTATGAAGGGACACATAAAGCTGGTTTGCGTCACTTCGTTCCTAATTTTAGCGAAGCCTTTTGTGCCCCATATGGCGGCGTTATCCCATAGAAATATTAATCCGAAACCAACGAAGTAGAGTAAAAAAATCTAGCAAGGTTTGTCCAAAACATGTTTGTAGGCCCAAATGTAGAGGCAAGTTTTTATTGAACACTACAAAGTAAACACTATGCATATGAGCGGCTTAACCTCAACGTTTCTATAGGAAATAGAATGTTAATCGAAAATGTAGATACTGAAAACCCTAGACGAAGCGAGTATATTCTTTTGGATCAGTTGAGTATACTAAAAAACCGTGGCTACATAGATGTTACTGCTAATGGCAATGGTCGATTTGGATTAACAATAGAGCAATTCCTAGGGATAGTTCAAAACAGTCATAAACAACCTGACTTTTTTGGTATTGAGCTTAAAACAAAAGTTAGTAATACCTTGCAGACTCTTTTTTCTTTAGCTCCAACAGCATATATTGGCTGCCAAAATAAAAGGGATCTTGTCGATAAATTTGGTATTCATGACGAAGAAAAAAACAGAGTTTCATTGTTCTCTACTTTTGGTGTTAAACAGAACAATAGAGGATTCAGTCTTTCAATAGAAAGTGATGTGATAATTGTTAATAATCATGGAGAAGCCATACTTGAATATGAGATTTCGAAGATTAAGGACTCACTTCTAAAGAAGCATAAGAAGACTGCGTATATAAACCTTTCCAAGTCAGTTAATGATGGCGTGGAACAATGTAAAATTGATGATGTCTATTTATGTGAAGAGCCTTCAATTGAAAAATTCATAAAGTTAGTTGAGTTGGGCAAGGTTCGATTCGAACTCTCAATGTATGTTAAAGGCGGCAAGCTGAAAGATTATGGGCCATTCTGGAGAGTACAAAGTCAAAATATAAGTGAGTTGTACGAATTTAACAAAAAGGTAATATGGTAAGGCCTTACCAGTCTCAAGTAGCGGTTCTTTTCTGCTTCCATAAAAATATATCTCGGAATGAAAAGGACTAGAATCATGGTGCATAATATAACCAAGATGCGCCCGCTGGGACGCTCAAAAGTTCTCGCGCTTGCGTATGGAGTTAACGAGTCTCATATCCATACTTTTCCTAATGGCTGTAGGCTAAAACTCTAAAACGTTTCTGTCCATTTTCAAGTTTAATGAGCACATAACTAGCTCATTGTTTAATGGCTCATCAACTTGAAATCACGACCAATGCGCTGAATTAATTATAGGAAGCTTAACTTCATGACAACTGATTTAAACAGTAGTTCTATGGATACTAAATACGTTGGTATTTGTGAGTATTTTGCTACTGGAGAAGGTGTTACGTATGTAATAGCATCCGGTACAAAGACTCAAATTAACGAGTTTGCTGGGCCTTATTTTTCAACGGGGTTAGGATTTTACTCGTTTGAAGAAATGAAAAGCGCATTGATTGAATGCGAGGGTATGAATGAAACTTGCATAATGGATGATAAACGCTTGCGAGCAGCATATGTATTGCAAACTCATTTGCCCAGTGTTGCAGATTTGATTAAACAATATGGCTTTGGAACCTTTTCTTATCAGTTCCATTATAACCTTAGCTAATAAGTTAATGATTTTAATTACTAAAGTGCTGCTGTAAATGTAAATTAATTAGGCCCAATTTAAATATAAGCACTAATCTAGTTTTATTTTATATTTGAGCCTAGCAGGTAGAATTTCATCAAACTCACAGCTAAGTGCGTTAACTATTTTGTATAAATTTTACAGTCTGATTTAGATTTTCATATTGAGGTGTAAGTCACCACGCCCTTTAACACACATTCGCGATAAATTCTTAGGGCCTGTTTTGATGTTTGACCCATTAGTTGCTCAAATCATTGAAGCAGAAAACTTTGATAACCTATTCAAGAAGCCTTTGTACTAACCTTCTTGAAAAAATCTTTGCTTAGTTGTGCCACCTTTTGGCTGTGTAGTGGCAGTATTCGTCGGTCACTACACTAGATTAAAATCGACAACACCTTTTACGTAACATGGCTTTTTTTGATCTCATCCATCAACTCATTAACCGCATTGAACTCAATACTTTTAAGATACAGCTCAGCATCCAACAGCTTGAGCTTGCGATTAATTATGGGGCTGTATGAGTCAAACTTATCATTAAGTAATTTAAACGCATCGAGTTTATGTGTTAACTGCTTGATATGTTGTTGAAGTACACTATAGTGGCTTTTCAGCAGGCTCTGATTATGACAATGCTTATCTTGAGTGTTGTCATGTCTTTTGATGAACACTTGAATGGGGCTTTTTAGGCTAAAAAGTTGTTCATAATGGGCATTCCGGCTTCCTTTAGGGGAAAGCCGTTTAACAAGATATTGTTTTTCTAATCTAGATAAGTGGTTATACATACACTTTCGAAGAATGGCGATGTCTTCATAGCAGTTAGCTTTAGCGGTAACAATAAGTGCTTGTAATAAAAACTCCGTTTGAAAAACAACGGGGCAATGTTTATTAATAATCGCTATAAAATCAATTTGTTTCATCTTTGATGGATTCGAGTTGTGAGTAAATGAACCCACTGATGCGAACATCAGTGGGCGGGAGTTTAGCTAATGTGGCAGCGGCAAACTGATATTAGCTAAGTGATTAATTACCACAAAACACACTATAGTGTGTTTTGTTCTGATCTACAAGATAAGAATGAAAAAAAAGATTGCGATTGAGTTTGGAAGAAAACTCGAAGAAAAAAGAAAAGAAAAAGGACTACTTCAAAAAGACTTGTCTCAACAATGTGGCTTTAGTCTTAATTATATCGGCATCGTAGAGCGCGGTGAGAAAAGCATTAGCTTAGAGAAAGTGTTTGTTATTGCTGCTATTCTTGAATGCTCAGTGCATGATTTAATCCCCGATGAAAAAGAACTTTCACTCGAAAATGAATAACGTTAAGACATAAGATTGCCGAGTAAAGTGAGGGTTTATTTAACGTTAGAGGAGATGACATGCTACTTAATGCAGTTATGAGAATAATCTTATCGAAGCGTGATTTAGACACAACTCCATGACAATCATTTGCCGTATGGCGAGTATTAATGCTAGTTAAGTATCATTCTGACTGGCAAAGACCACTTAAGCACAAGATAAACGGCTAAAGTGGTTACAACCGCCAAATATTATTTTTGCCCATCAATATACAATTTCATTTAGCGATACTTTTTTAGTATTGAAATGATTACTGCCAGGTTAACTAAATTAATGCATGGTATGACAGCGCAACAATGTCAGTTACCTTGCTGTGTCTGACAAACCTTCAGCACTTCCTAACTCCTTAGCCTATTTTTCAATATATTCAAAAAATAATGTACTCAACAATCTAAATTGTTGATGATAATTTTACTCATTTTAAAAGTGTTCGCTATGATATTTAACACTGTGATTATGTAACGTTTTATCATGACCCAAACGTTGTAATATTGACTTTTTTAAATATTAAGAGTGTATAAATATCTGAAATATAACGATTTAATAGTAATTTTTGTATTGTGTATGTTTCAATATCTGTTAATCTGCGCTTAAGAAAAAGCAGGCAAAGACCTGCGTGGGTTAAGCAATGAAAGATTTAACAGTCTCCAATTATGTTAAGCAATATTTATCGTCAAGAGTACACGAAGTAGCACCTTCAACATTGCGTTCTGAGCGTTGCAAAGCCTCAAAAATCATTAAGTTGATCGGACAACGTTATATTGATTCTGTCACTCATAGTGACATCATTCAGCTGCGTCAAAAGTTGCATAAAAGCTATGCAAACAAATCGATAAACGAATTTTATATTATTCTGCGTGCTATTTTCAATAATGCATTTCGTGATGGAGTGATAACACGGAACCCGATGGATGGGGTTCAAAATCTCAAAGTGTGTCACTCTGAGCCAAATCCTTTCACTCGAACAGAATTAACAGCGTTAGCACAAACTAAAGTACTGTGTTCATCTGGAAAAAACGCTTTTCAATTTGGCGTGCTCACTGGACTTCGAATAAGTGAGCTCTTAGCTATATCATGGGAAGATATTGACTTTATTAATGCAAAACTCAAAGTCAAAATTGCGTTAGTTGATAAACAATATAAAACTCCAAAAACCCCAGGTTCTCAACGCACAGTTGAGTTATGTGCTTCTGCTATCAGTATATTAACACAACAAAAACTGATAACTGGACATCGAAAAGCTAGAAAAATCTCAGTGCTTCAACGCGACAATAAAACGAAAAAAATAGAAAATTTATCACTGGTTTTCTACAACACTCAGACAAATCAGCCTTTTATTAGTGCGAAACAATTCAATAAAACATTTTTCACACCTTTCTTAGCAACTGCAGAAGTTAAGCACCGCGGCGCAGGGCAACTTAGACACACTTTTGCAAGCCAAGCGCTGACATCAGGCATCTCAAAAGAATGGCTGGCAAGGCAAATGGGGCACGAAAGCACTGCGATGATTGATATTCATTATGCCAGGTGGATGTGTGCAGATGCACCCGACTTTGTTAATAAAGTTGAACAACAATTCAGTGGCATTTTTACACCTAAACAACCCGATGAATCTATAGCCGTCGTTGAAAACACATCAGATTTAACAACGACTTCAAATACTGTTTCAAACGCTGATATTCAGCTAACTGAGCAGCAAATATCGCAACTGCTCCTCAGTCACCCTCACTTAATCACACAGCATCTAAAAATGCTTTTAAGTCATAGTGTTGGCGGGTAAATGGTTATGAAAAATATTACAACCTTTTTCTCAATATTCAATTGCTTGCACAATAAAAATGGTAGAGCTATCGCAAATACCACACTTGCTCATACATTGAGAATCACACAGCCCAAAAAAAACGTTTTACATTTAAATAAGTTGGAAAAAATATCTCGTTCAGAGACGAATTTCAAACCCGAGTGGAATGAAGATTTATCACACTTTAATCTCATTGAATTGCCAGATGGAATTGCCCCGCTAAATAGTGTTACTAGCTTAGAGCGACATGGTGTAAAGGATTCTATAATGGGCCCGGAAAAAGGTCGTGGAGTTGCTGATTGTAGAATTATAAAAACTAAATCCAAGAGTAAATTGAATGACTGGATAAAATCTAAAGCTCTGCCTGAGGATGCCTGTAGTTTTGTTAGCAAAGTTTTAGCTTCAACGGCTTACATTGATGCACAAGAAATTCTAAATCAGTTTGATAAGTTTGAAATGACGAGAAAAAAACAGCGAATACAACAGCTTTTCAATTACGTAGAGTCACATAATCGTCAGGTTCATTTGCCAAAAACGCGTAATTCCATTCATTTTCAAGAGGTTTTATTTAAGATACCGCTCATAAATGAAATTGGATTAGAGGCTGTCAGTAATCAAGAGATGATGCAGGCTTTAAAGGGGTACTTAACCGAATTTTACCCCTACTATCCAATAGAATTACTGGTACTACACAATGATGAAAGATTAGCCAGTGAAGACATTGTAGGTCATGTGCATGGGTTTATATCTGGCCAAAATAGAGTTACAGGATGCTACGATTTACGAATTGCGCAAATAAAATGCATAAACAATTATTTACGAGAAAAAGATCTTTCTCAATTATGTATGGATGAGTCAGGGAAATTAACGCGAAAACAAAGTAGTGCGATCACATATCATATGCAACGAATGTTCTATGAATATATAAATAAACACTTATTTAATTCAAGGGGGTTAAATGCGGTATTCGCTGATCAGACCGCTCTCACTCCAGAAGATTTAGCTAAAAGAAAAAATCAAAGCCGACAAGCAAAATCCAGCCGCGATTATCAACATGCAATGCGAGTACTTGAAGAGGCTGAAAAAGCAAAAATTAAACTCGAATCTACAAAAGCAGAACAGTTGTCTGCAGATAAGTTGCTCGAAAAAACAAAAATAGAACAGACTTATTCTGATAGGCTACTTAAAAAAACACAAACAGAACACATCAATGTGGTTAACCTAGTACACGAAAATAAACAAATAATAGTAGAACAAGAATCAACAATTATACAAAATAATAAGGTGTTATCGGAAATTGAAGGGCGAGAAGAAAATGTTGCGAAGGTTATCTATGAAATGCTTCGCAGCATGGCTTTCAGGGACTTTTTTACAAGTTCGAAAAGAATCGAACTTGCTGAAAAATACTTAAGTCCAATCTTGTATCGATTTTCCAATTATCTTCCTGACATTTTAAAGCCTGCATTTAAGAAATTAGCAATTGAACTAAAAGATGAATCAGTGGTGAAAACACTAGATAAGGAAGATATGGATAGAAATTATGATGCTGAAGATAATCTAAAGTTGCAACTAAGATAATGATTTTCACTCTACGACATTGCTCATATCGAACTGGACACTAAATTGTTAACCGTCAAATGTGGCGGTTTTTTATTGCATCCTATCCAGAAAATGCTGTAGATGACAAGGTTTGAGGTTCAGCTGGATGCGATTGAATTTTATGATGTTGTGAACTCAGACATCTACTTTCATAATGTAGTTTTATCCGTTTTTAAATGGCTTAATTTGTTTAAAAACCGCACTAATAGAGTGCGAAAAAATAGACCCGCAGTCGATGACTGCGAAGCAAAAACCAATCCTCTTGAAAAGAGGATTACAGCGAAACCCGGTACGTTTATCTCCCACTTTTTGTTCCAAAAAGATGGGAGATAAACTCGGGCAAGGGGAGCCCCTTTGAACCCCAAAAGCCAAACACAGCTGAGCGCAATCGCACCCAAGCTTCACCTATGACAATAACGGTAACCGGCTCACCGGTGATGGCGTAACGTTAAGCTATAACGACCAAAACAAGCCGTTAACGGTAGACAGCAATAATGTAAAAAGTATATTCAGTTACGATGCGAATGGTAACCGCTATAAACAGGTTAAGCAGCAAAACGGTAGTGTGGTATCGACCACGTATTATGTGGGCAGTTTTGAGCGTGAAGTGACCCTAAGCAGTACGGTAGATAAAACCTACATTGGTGACCACACTATTAAGATGAAAGCCCATGTGGGCAGCTTAGATAATCAATCACCGTTCCAGCATGTACTGCGCGACCACTTAGGCAGTGTCGATACCTTGATGGATGCCAAAACCGGAGCTGTACTGCAGCACCGTGGTTATGATGTATTTGGTCGTCCAAGGGACATCGCATCTGGTAATACATTATTATCTGGTACTAATTGGCAAGGTGTCACTAAGGGCTACACCGACCATGAGCATTTGATTGATCAAGAGCTCATTCACATGAACGGGCGGATTTATGATTTCAACATCGGCCGTTTTTTAAGTGTTGACCCGTTTTTACAGTTCCCAGAGAATAGCCAGAGCGCTAATCCGTATTCGTATATTTTGAATAACCCGATGAGAGGGACAGATCCGACCGGGTATAGTGCTGTTCGAGGTGGTAATGCATCTGCTTGGGCCACAAACGAGTTCATGGGAGACATGTATTCCTTCCGTAAAACAGTTGAGGAGATGCAATATAATAAAGCGATGAAAGCGCTTAAAAAATCAACTTCAAATGGCGAGAAAAACGAAGAAAAATCTACGGGTAATGGCTCAAAGAAACATGAAGATGAAGGGGCTAGTGATACCCATGAACAAGAAAAAAATGTTCAAGGAACTCACAGTCCAAGAGAATCTAATACTTACCCTAAAGAGCGAAATGAGCTTGAAGATAAGTTGAAAGCTAAGTTGAAAGCTAAGTTGAAAGCATTGAATATTATAGCTGGTGTTGTTAATAAAAATGGTGGATTTGAACGAAGAGACGATGCTGCCGCATGGTATCATAATAATGTAAATTCATTAGCAATATATTATGACACAGAAATTGGAGCTGAAATATTTAAGAACTCCTATTGGACGGGAGAAGAGCTTGTTGATAAGTATTATTTGGGTATTGTTGTGACCTCTCATATGAGAAACCAAGTAGATTTATCAGGTTCAGTTAACAATCCCAAATTAAATATATCTGGAAGATGGCATTCTCACGGACCTGATCCGGCACCTTTTACTATAGGTGCTGATACAGACTGGGCAGACCAGATTGATTCAAGAGCAGCGTATTTGTCTAGAGCGAACAATTATTTACTCAAATCATATGTTTTACAAAAATATTCTAAGGGTGCAGAGGTCAATATATGTGGAACAAAATGCTAATAATGAAATTGTTGTCTTTTTCAATATGTGTATATTTTATTATTTTTTCAAACAACACGTTAGCAACAAAGGAAATTGATTATGAAGATGTCAATTTCTACACTTTGGCTGCGAATGAGACTGTTTTGGATGGCAAAAAAATACAGATTCAAGGATGGTTAGAAGTTTGGGGTGACTTTGATGATGGTAAATACTCAGTCTATTTATATCCAGTTGATATTAGCCGAGGGAATAAGAATTCTTTTGATAGAATAAAGGTTGTTGTAGATAAAGAAGTATTTGACTTTGCTAAAGAAAGTCTTAATCAAAAGGCTGTTCAAGTAATTGGTATTTATAGCCAAAAAAAACCTTCAAAGAGTGGGGTTTTCGGTAATATAAGTAAATTATCAAGATTAAGGGTTAATCCATTAACTGAAAATAATTAAGACGACCAACTGGCGGTAAGAAATTAAACATAGACATTAAACATGGCCATATATGGACGCTCCCGGTGAGTCAAGATAATACTCTGCTCACCGAAGGCTTTTTGGCCTTAGTTTCCTGTACAGCATTCTCACTCTTATCGTTGCTTTTTATGCGCGCATTTACCGCTAGAAGTGGTTTTACTGCCCTGATATTTATAAAGTCGCGGGCTTAACAGTGAAATCTGAACCTAATGAAATCAGTTCATAATTATTGACTTTTTTCAACTTCAGGAATAAAGTCAATCTTACTTAGCAATTGCAGAATCTGATGATGTAAAATTCTGCAACAAAATGAATTTAAACGACTATTTTAACTATTTAATTCGAGAGTCTGGGTTCAAATCCCTATCCCTCCGCCACATTCAAATAAAAAGCCTTATCAGAAATGATAGGGCTTTTTTGTGTCTGTAACATTTGAATCCAGGGTTCCTATTTATAAAAGATCGCTATCCCTCCGCCACATTCAAATAAAAAGGCCCGCTATTTATAGC
>Ga0208814_1000963_pt1 | contig 14644 bp, 16 predicted proteins | sample MalvirAntarct_55_FD_184253 | JGI IMG/M metagenome (GOLD analysis project Ga0208814, IMG submission 184253) | Marine viral communities from the Global Malaspina Expedition - Malaspina viral metaG Antarct_55 (SPAdes) (version 2) | ecosystem: Environmental > Aquatic > Marine > Oceanic | place...
CCTTACAGATTTTCCTCAATTCCTTTACTGTATAAGTATTAATATCTTCTATAGCATTACCATCACAATCAATAAATCTCTCTCTGCAATCTTCCATATATATTCCCTAAATATTATTTTAATCTTTCTTCGGCAATTTTAAAAATAGTTTCGTCCATCTCAATACCTATAAAATCTCTATTCATTTCCTTACACGCTACACCAGTAGAACCTGAACCCATAGTAGGGTCTAACACTACATCACCTTCTTTGCTGTAATATTTTAAACACCATTTAATTAAATCTACAGGCTTCTGTGTAGCGTGTTTTCCTTTTTCACTTTTCACCTCTAATATGCTGTTAGGCAAAGGGGGGTCATATAAATATCCATCTTCTCCTTTTGCTCCTAATTTTGGATTGTATGCTCTAAAATTTTGTTTGTTTTTTAAATATTCTTTACCATATCCTTCTTCTTGTTTGATTGTATTTCTTTCTTTTATTTCTCGTTTATCATAATCATCATTTCTTATAACACTCGTAGGCAAAGGGGGTTCATAATTAGAACCATGAACATTACCAATAGTCCCGCCTTCCATATCCCCATAAAGATTATTTACACCCCCTTTTTTAAATGTTGATATTTGTGATTTTTCACCTATAACACTCGTAGGCAAAGGTGGTTCATACATACTTTCGTTATTCTTTCTCATACAATCAGTCCTAACAACTTTACCATACATATCACTCTCATTTTTATAATTAGTTGTATCTCTAATAACACTCGTAGGCAAAGGGGGGTCGTATTGTCCTTTTTGTCCTTCAATCCTCTCAATTTTATTACGATATAACCCGCCTATTTCTTCTTTATCGGTAGATTTAATAAATTTATGTGTATGATGCTCTGCTAAACATTCGCCATAAACTTTAGGTAATTTCTTATAGAACACATACACCATCTCATGTTTCTTCATAGGCATCTTTTTAGCATTTAAGAACCCACACGCCGAACTCTTAACCCATACTAAATCATATCTAAAATTTTTAGGATTACTATTAATTAAAGATACACCAAATTTTGTAGAGCAAGTAAAGAACATCGCCGAATCATCTTTACATATACGATTAACTTGTTTCCAGAATAAATCTAAATCAATTAAACAATCCCACTTACAAGAAGTTTGACCGTATGGAAGGTCGCAGAATAATAAATCAATAGAATTATTGCTAATGTCCTTCATCACTTCTAAACAATCACCATTAAATAATTCCATCTTATATACTCCAAATATTATTTTAATCTTTCTTCGGCAATTTTAAAATAAGTATTATCCAACTCAATACCTATATAATTACAATCTAATTTTTTACAAGCGACCCCTACACTTCCAGTTCCCATAAATGTATCTAAAACAACGCTGTCCTTATTGACGATAGTTTTTAAAATATGTTCGTGTAAATCAACAGGTTTCTCGGCGGGGTGTGTTTTAGTATTCGCTTTAACAGCATGGTATTTAAAAATATCACCTGTTCCACATTTAATACATTTCATATTCATTCTTTCACCGCATAAAATCATTTCGTGTTGGTGTCTAAATGTATATCCTAAACTACAAGAAATTTTATCCCAAATAAAACATCTCATTTTTTTCACATACGGATATAAATGTATGTAAAACATAGGGTAAGAATCACTATTACAATAAATAATTAATATTCCATCATCTTTCAAAACCTTATCTACTTTTTCTACAAAAGTTTTATAGAAATTTTCCAATATACCCATTTCACATAACGATTTTTTGTATTTCGTTAATGTTGAAGAGTGTTGAGGTGGTATATAAGGGGGGTCTGTATATAAAATATCTACCGAATCTTTTGGTAGAGTATCAAGAATATCTAAACAATCACCATTAAATAATTCCATCTTATATTCCCTAAACATTATTTTATTTTATACTCGTCCCAAATCTTCTTATCAACCTTTCTAGCACCACCATTCATAATAACACTCGCCAACCTAGCGTATGCCCACGACCTAGCAGAAACATTAGGTCTGCTCCCTGATGAATAATAAGCACCCATACCTTTATCAATAATTTTATCAACGCCAGTCTTACTTATTATGTTCTTATAAATCTTACCTAACTCGTTTATTTTATAACCATACTTATTTTCAAACTTAACTACATGAGAACTTCTTTTAGTTGTAGCACTTTTTAATTTTGGTCTGTCTGTTTTCTTGATAATAGAATTAATCTGTTTAACCTTGTCCTTTGCCGTAAGACTATCAGGAATATACTTTTTATTATCAGACATATATATAGTTGTATATATTTTATATTCATTATATATAATCTTTATATATTAATTTCCATTCGTCATACCCTTTTCTGTATATTCCATTATGCTGACTACAATCCATCTCAAAATTAAAATCAAACTTGTTACCGAATATATATCTACTTATTAAGTTCATATATATTACCATAATATTTTATGACTCCACCATTTCGCAGAATTCTTATCTGTTGTCTGTCCGTGCCTTGCATAATAACTTTTTTTTCTTTTAGGGTCATTATGGTCTAAATTAGAATACTCGCCCAGTTTATCCTTAAACTGACCATATCTATTATCTCCAAAGTGTATCAAAGATTTCTTACCATTCTTCATAACATACACAGAATATTTCTTATTTTTTGCTTTAGATTTAAATGGTTTATATAATTCCTTCTCCATATAATATTAAACTATATTAATATATTATCCGTCAATTGAAACACCATGTCCGCCTTCTGCGTCCATAGAATTGTCTGAAACACTTCCACCCTCTGGCATCCCGTGTATTTGTCCGTTTCCATATTGATAAACAACTGCTTCTCCATTATAAACTGTAATGTATGTGTTTCCTTCCGCTGGTCCAAATTGAGATACAGAAGAAACAGCAACTCTATTACCATCACTATCAAATATTATTATTTGGTCGTCGTATAAATGAGCAGACCCTCCTGTAACCGAATTACTATTTTGTCTATAAGTAAAATTATCAATCACTTGGTAACCAAGGTCTTCTTCGGCAACATCACCTACTACATCAGGTTCTGTTTGTTCGCCGACCCCATCTAAATAACTAATGTATTCAATATATTGTTCTCTTTGTTGAATACTTAATTCTTGTTCTGCATTAGCATCCGCTAAAACTTGCATTTGCTCTTGACTTAAAGTAGCAGTATTTCCTTGCCTAAATAAAATACCCATGATATAGTTTATTTCCATTTGTTCTCTTGTAAGTGTTTCATCATCAGGAATTGGCGTGTGATCATGAGAATCAGGTCTTTCTGCTGGTGTATGCGGACCATTATCAACTAGTTCTTCTGTTGGGTCATCTCTTCCGTCATTACCGCCCCCACCTGAAATTATATCATCTTCTGTGATTTCATCAGGTGGTCTATCGTCAGGAACATTATGAGTAGCACTATCACCAGCAAACAGCGAATCATAATTTAAACTTCTTCTCACAACACGCTTTTTAGGAACACAAATTCCGCCTATATCAATAAAACCAACAGGGCATTTTTTAAATTCGTTCATTATAATACTACACTATATTAATATTTCGTCACATAATTCATCTTCAACCATATTTATCATATGTTCTAAAGTATTAATGTTTTCATTTTTAATTAATTCCTTTTTAGGTGTGTATTGAACTATGAGAGATATACCAAAATTTAATCTTTGAAAATCTAGGTTACTCCAAATGTCATCAACGAGTTTAATATTTAGATGGTCTAAATATGTAACTTGGTTAGGTAATGATAAAAATGAATCTGATTCATTTTGATATGAAACAATAGAACCGAATTGTTCAGATGCTTGAATTTTTCCTAAAATAGTATGCCCTTGATTAGAATCGTTGTTTGTATTATCTGTGTCAAATGTTTCTTTCATAAATAAGAAAATATTTTTTGTTCTATTTAGGTTTGCACTATTTAAGAAGTTTAAAGTTGCTTTTGTTAGACTTATATCGCCAGTTGTTAATGCATCTGTAACTCCTAGAGTTCGGTTTGCAGTTGAACTAACCACTTCAATTTTTAATATTTTTGTAGAACCAGCACCAGTATAAGATGCGGTTAATGTATATTTTAGAGTTTGTGTATCGTATCCTATTCTTAATTCTATATCATTAGCATCTAATGCTGTTAAAGATATGTTTAAAAAATTCTCCATTTCATCAGCATCATAATTTTTTTCAGGTATAGTAATATTATATGTTTTGTTATCTCCTGTATAAGTGACTTTAAAAACTATACTATCATTTACTCCTGCAATAGTATTATAATATGAAATAGGTATTTCTGCTTCCGATAATCTAATTTGTATTGTGTTACCATGTGCTATGATTGGTTTATTTAGATTAAATTTATGATACTTTGTTTCATCGTCAAAAATAGAGTATATTGAATTTAGATAAATGTATTCTTGAGTTTGCATCTTTATATATATATACTTTTTAAAAAAGTAAGTCAAAAGTATATATACTATGTTAATGAATTAACAATTCGTTCTATGGTCATATAAGAACTATTTTGAACTTGAACTTGTGCTGAACTATTACCACTACTGTAAATTTCTCTCCCTATTATTTCAAATTGCCTTCCAGCATCTAGAAAAATAGTAAAACACGAATTAATAGTTCCTTTATTAGTCTGCCCGTCGTTGGCACGAACATAAGCACTACCAATAGCATAAGGACTTTGAAATAAACTACCTCTACTTGAAAAAGAAGAACCTGTATATACTTGAATATCGGCAGATACAAAACTTCTTGCTGAACCAACCCCTGTAACATCTAAACTAATATTAAAAATATATAATCCTGATTCTATCACATTAAATAAACTATTTTGTGGAATAGCAGTTCCTGAATTGTGAGTAATCCCATTAGTATTTGAAATACTTTTATTAAATGTGACTTGCGAAGCACTACCTATTAAATCTGTCTGCTGTGTAACTGCGAAGGTTTCAATTAATTGTCTTGTTTGTGTTATTGCTAATGCATTAATAGCAGTAGAAACGCCCCCACTTGTAACAAGTGAGGCACTACCTGATGTAACGCTAGTCGTTTTATCTACAGATAATAGACCTGAACTAATATTTAAAGAACCACTATTTGATATAATAACCGTTCCAACCGATTCATTACTTGCTATTGGTAATCCTACATATGATGATGCTGTTATTACACCGCTACTTTTGATATTTCCACCTACATCTAATTTTGCTGTAGGGGTAGTAACCCCAATTCCTATGAAATTACTATTACCATTCATCGTAAGACATTCGTTTTCGGCAGTCCCATCATTAGATGTATAAAATCTTAAATCACCTACATTATCATTCTTATTTCTTATAAAACCATGTATGCTACCCATTAAACCAATATCAGTAAAATCGTGGTCATAATTTTCAAATCGTAATTTACTACTAACCTTATTATTAGCACCATTACGAGAACCACGCAGAGAAACTGCAACATCATTTCCAGTATTTGAAATCGTCTTAATTAATAAACTTGGAACAAGAGTAGAATTTACATTAGTCCCAATATTTGTTTCTATACACATATTAGAAGAACCTAAAATTCGTCCTCCTGCTTCTATCTGAAATCTCGTTCCGAGATTAGCGACCTGAAATTCAATATTAGACCCAGTTGATTTTAAATTTATACTATTTGTTTGACTATAGTCTTCTAAAAAATTATTTGAACCTGATGGTATGGTTAATTGAGACCAAACTAAACTTTCTGGTCCTCCATCAGGAACAATTACACTTTTTAAAAAATATCCATTATTTGTTATATCAGGGACTATTTGATTTCCAGAGGGTATTGAAGGAAAATTACTTATTTGTTCTTTCGTCATTAACTTATTAGTTAATGTATCACTTGATGATGCTGTAATAAAACCAGAATCATTTGTTAAATCTGATGTCTGGTCTGGAATTGATGGAAAATTACTTATTTGTTCTTTCGTCATTAACTTATTAGTTAATGTATCACTTGATGATGCTGTAATAAAACCAGAATCATTTGTTAAATCTGATGTTTGGTCTGGAATTGATGGAAAATTACTTATTTGTTCTTTCGTCATCAACTTATTAGTTAATGTATCACTTGATGATGCTGTAATAAAACCAGAATCATTTGTTAAATCTGATGTCTGGTCTGGAATTGATGGAAAATTACTTATTTGTTCTTTCGTCATCAACTTATTAGTTAATGTATTACTTGATGATGCCGTAATAAAACCAGAATCATTTGTTAAATCTGATGTCTGGTCTGGAATTGATGGAAAATTACTTATTTGTTCTTTCGTCATCAACTTATTAGTTAATGTATTGCTTGATGATGCCGTAATAAAACCAGAATTATTTGTTAAATCTGATGTCTGTTCTGGAATTGATGGAAAATTACTTATTTGTTCTTTCGTCATCAACTTATTAGTTAATGTATTGCTTGATGATGCCGTAATAAAACCAGAATTATTTGTTAAATCTGATGTCTGTTCTGGAATTGATGGAAAATTACTTATTTGTTCTTTCGTCATCAACTTATTAGTTAATGTATTGCTTGATGATGCCGTAATAAAACCAGAATTATTTGTTAAATCTGATGTCTGTTCTGGAATTGATGGAAAATTACTTATTTGTTCTTTCGTCATCAACTTATTAGTTAATGTATTGCTTGATGATGCCGTAATAAAACCAGAATTATTTGTTAAATCTGATGTCTGTTCTGGAATTGATGGAAAATTACTTATTTGTTCTTTCGTGATAGATTTATTAGTTAATGTATTGCTTGATGATGCCGTAATAAAACCAGAATCATTTGTTAAATCTGATGTCTGTTCTGGAATTGATGGAAAATTACTTATTTGTTCTTTCGTGATAGATTTATTAGTTAATGTATTGCTTGATGATGCCGTAATAAAACCAGAATCATTTGTTAAATCTGATGTCTGGTCTGGAATTGATGGAAAATTACTTATTTGTTCTTTCGTGATAGACTTATTGGTTAGCGTATTAGTGCTTGTAGTTGTTATATACGGATTATCCTGTGCATCTTTTGGTGCATTATTAAATGTTACATTACTACTGAATGTTGCTTTGTTATCAGATGCTAATCTCAAACATTCATTAAGATTTGCTCCATTTGAAGATGTATAAAATCTCAAATCACCAGTATTATCAGTTGCGTTGCTTATATGACCAGATATTAATCCCATAATAGCGGTGCTTCCACCCGCTCCATCATTATCATCAAAATTATTAAAATATAAATAAGTTGATTTACTAGCACCATTATTTCGTCTGCCTTCTAGTGTTAGCGTCGTATCTCTACCGCTTACAGAAACTGGTCTAATATATAATTGTGGTGTTGTGAAATTATCAGTCATGTCACCTATTATTTCTTGTTTAGTCGTTTTAATAAGTGTATTATCTATAGACGACGATGTTATAATAAAACCATTATCATTTGTTATATCAGATGTTTTAGTAGGTATTGAAGGAAAATCACTAATTTGTGCTTTCGTCATGGATTTATTAGTTAATGTATCGGTTGATGATGCAGTAATAAAATCAGTGACACTCGGTATTCCAGTAACCGATAGTAGTCCTGTTGAATTAATTGCTAAATTATTCCCATCAATTTTAACACCTCCTAAAGTAGTATTACTAGCGACAGGTAAAGAAATATTACCAGCATCAGTATATTCAAATCCGTCATTAACATCATTTTTTAATTTAATAAATTGACCTGCAGTTCCTATATCATTTGGAAATTTTGGTATATTTTTATTAGATGTTCTACCTGATAAAGAAGACATTATATATAGTAACTATATTATATATATAATGTTTTTGATTAACTTTTTTTAAAAGTGTGTTTATATTCAACAAAACTAGTTTTATCTACTAAATTAAATTCAAAATATGGTAAGTCGTAGTATTCTAATGTTCGTTCATCACAGTGAGGAAAGCGTGTTCCTAACTCCTCGCCGTGTATATGAATCACAGGTTTAGAATTTACATAGGGTTCATTATTTCGTTTTCTTTTAGTAACACAAAAAGGGCACTGAAAGTAATATAAATTATTAATGTTTTTTTTAACTGCTACATTAATAGTGTAAAAATTGTCATCTATAGTAATAGGGCAATTCATTCTGTGAAGAGCAACTAGTGCTTTTTGAGAAAAGTCTTCGTCCATTTAATATTACTAAAGATTAAAAAAATGTATGTGTGACCTTAATTGATGATTTCAATTTGACGCATAGCACCAACTCTCATTATGGTGTCAGTTTCAGCAAGAATAATATTTTCGTAAGCGGAAGTGTCGTTTCCTGTGCCGACCGACTGAAGACCAAAATAGGCATTCTGCCCAGTCGTATTTAATCCTGATAGGCAGGGAATATCACCCTCTTTATGCGGTAGATTGAAACCAACAGCAACGATGAATTTGTTGTTAAGGTATTCCTGCATAGTAACCGTTTCGTGGAGTTCATCAATATTGTTAGCATCAAGAGTCATCTGTAAGCAATCAGCAACGCCCATATTATACTGTGGATACTGCGACGAATTCACTTGAAACTGGAAATCTAGAGGAGCGGTAGAGGTAGAGAAATCGGCATAAACAGCATCTGTTGCAAGACCAACCGCAGGTGTGCCGACGACAGATGTTTTCGGTAAAAGATTGGGGTATCTAAACTGCTGAACACGACCCTGATAGTGGCGTTCTCCCGCTTTTCCGACAGTCCCACCGCCGTGTCTGCCGTCACAACCCCCTGTATCAACAGTTGCTCCTGCACAGCGACCAGCAATAGGCACAGCACCTGATAGCGACGCATGCGATTTATTTCTCCATACCGCTGTTAGTTTGCGGAGCGAATTCGCACTTAAAGAAAAACGATTGCTACCTGCCCACTGACCCATGACGAAACCAGTTGTTTGAGGATATACAAACGATACATAACCGATTGAGGCAATTCTCTCCTTAATCGCCATCTGATAAGACGACGAAAGAAGCGAGTAGCAGACAGCGTTGAAAACAGGGCGTTCAATCGTAAATGAACTAGCAACACCACTATCAGTAGTGAAATTATTAGCAACACCTCTTTGAAGCGTAGATTTCGCTGTGATAAGAACGCTAGAAGGTGCTACTATAAATTCTACGGTGACCGCACCTAGAAGCGACATATCAATAAGACGAGGCGATATACGAGCAATCTGCCCCATATCAACGCTAAAGAGGGTAGATATTTTGCCGATTCCAGCACCGTAAGTTTCAGGATTAGTTGTTGCGTCTATAAGTTTTCCATCTACCGCTAGACGCTCACATACATAAGGGTGACCTGTTACTTGGTCACAGACATCTTGTTTTGTTACATAATCAACCGCTTTTACCACGCCATGTAAATTGTTGTTCTGAACAACGGTTTGACCAGCAATCATAATTCTCACGCCCGAGAAGAGGGTATCAGCATACTGCGGAAGACGAACTACCTGACTAATTGTGGTCTCAACACTGAAATGGAGTTTTGAGGATTTCCAGTCCATTATTGAATTTGACGGAAGATTGAAGCGGATAACGCCATCACTAGCAACCGACGAAGCACCAGTAGAAGAGGCAATCTGAAATACATTTTTAGAGCAACCCTGAACGACCGAGAGAGCGAAACTTAAAGACGAAGGTAAAGAAGTCATATTTTCCGACATTTTATAATATAGCAAAAGAAAATAAAATATTGAATAAAACTTTTTCTAAATATTTTAACATAATTTATTTGGGAATGTTAAATTACTTCCAAATTTGGGGTTATTTATTCCTATAGGGTCAGGGAAACCCTGAAGACTATTAGGGGCAGAACCGATAAATTTTTCAGCAAGTATTACTAAAGAAACGATGGAATTACCATTTGTAACTTGCGATGCCCCTGTATATGGTTGGAGGTCGGCACTAGCAACTCCAATAGGTAGCGTTGAAGGGTTGTTATACGGAAGTGGTCTTCCTCTATGGTCACGAAGTTCAAATTCTATTTCATTTATAAATGGTTGAGTCAGTATGCTAAAAAAATATGAGGGTTGCGTTATTTTAAAATAAACACCTGTATCATTAACACTATCATCAACAACTCTACATGCTTTAGCGATTATATTACTTGCTATAAAATTGTGTGCGTGTTGATTAGAAATACTCTCTAAAGATGACGATGCTTGTGAATGTGATTGGCGAGATGTTATATATACATCGTCTAAAGTATTTAGGGTTTCACTCATAGGAAACCAACCAGCGATAACAAGCGTTGTAGTATTGCCTGAACCATTTTTAATCTTAACAGAAAGCGAATTTAATATATTTGTTGCTCCTAATGTCCATATAGGATTTGCTACAGTCCCCTGAAATGATTCAATACGAGGTCCTCCTAATAGTAAATAAGAATCATTTAGTCTTTCGTCGTCTGATAAAGCAGACCCTCCTGTTACATTAAAATTATATGTTCCTGCTATAGGAATATTAAGAAATTGAAATATTGGTAATTTAGTCCAAACAAAATTTGCTAAAGTATCTTTAGGTTTAAGTTCAAGAGATAATCTAAAATCATTTCTTTGGTTTCCTGTAAGCGGATGTTCAACGCCACTAGACCCAGCAATATTTCTATAAATAATAATTTTTGAATCAATCTCAAATTCACTTGCTAAAAGAGGTCTAACAAGTGATGATGTTAATTCTACTATTTTTGAAATAATCGCATCACCAAAAGCATCTACAAGAGATTCATGACTGACATAATCCCCTACATTTATTTCTACCATAGTATCAATATCAGGAAATACTATAGCATCTGAATTCCCTGTTGCAAAACCTTCTAAAGAGAACCGAACTTTATTATTTGTCTTATTGATATTATACCACGACTTTCTTAACTGCAATTCCTTAACAGACAATTTGATAATAGAAGAGTCATTATTCTTTAAAGGAGAATCTGCTAGATTAATCTTAAAATGATTTTGGTTTCCTATACCATTATTTGAGAAATTCGCTTCACTACTAACAAATAGCAGTTGAGATTCTGATTCGTATTTATTCATTATATATATACTTTTTATAAAAAAGTAAGTCAAAAAGTATATATACTATTCGGTTGAAACAAATTTTTTGTAGTTGGGGTCTTTTAAGTTTGTTTCCTCCATCTTTTCAGGGTGGTTTAAATAAAAATCTACTAAAATATTAATCGTAGCATCATCAAGTTGTCCGTATTCATCTTTACACATTCTAAATAATCGTCTTTTTTTTTGTAATGTATCGGCATCATAAGAGTATTCTTCTATTTGAACTTTTGCTCTTGGTATAATCGTTTCTTCCTGTGTTTCTTCATCAATATATTTATATCCTGCACTTGTTAATTCTCCCATATAATATTACTAAAGATTTTATTTTTAATATTCCTCGTTTTTATATTCTTCTACACCCATATCTATCTGTTCTTTCTGTTCTTTCTTTTTCGCTTTCTCACCCCCTCTGCGTCTATTCTGACCTTGCGATGCTTTGCTTGGATTATCTACTATTGATGTATCTATCCCTTTATTAGTTTTTCTTTCACTACTTATCATAGCACCTTCAACTGCATCAGTAAGCATCTCGCTAATATAATTTTGGAGTTCTTCAGATTCCATTCTAGCATCAATACCTTCCATTTTGTTTATATCTGCTTTTGTTTCATCTAAATCAATAAGCATACCATTAATATCAGTAATCAAGGCATTTGTATATGCATCTTTTTTCATTCCAGCAGGTAAATCTTCTAGTTTAAATTCCCCTTTTGGATTTCTTAAAAGGTCAAGAACATTTTGATATTGTGCTATCTCATCGTCTCGTTTTCTATCTTGCTTTGCTTTATCAAATTTCTTCTTAACATTCTTATCATACATCTTGTTATATTCCTTTCTGTAAAATTTAGAGTCAATACCGAAATTATCGCCTACCGCTTCGCTAAACATGTTAATAGAAGCAGGAGTTGAAAAATCTCTTTTCTTTTTTCCAGCAGGATTAAACTGACTAATATGATTATCGTCTAGTATTTTATCAAATAACATCTGTCTTAATTCAAAAGGAATATCTCTATAGTCACGGCACAAATAATTTGCCTCTTCGTCAGAATAAAGTTTCATATTATATATTTTAGCAATAAAATAAAATATTTATATATAAAATAATGAATCTAATACCAATTCAAACAACCATTAATATAAATGGAATGAGTGTTCCAACTCGTAATATGATATTCGGCGGTGATTATGAACAGGAAAATGGTATGATGCTTGGCGGTCTTCGTCGTGACCCAAGAAGCGACCCTATGTCAGGTGGTTTAAGTCCTTTACAGATGATCGGCGAAGAATACAATATCGCAAACCAAAATGAACCCTGTGTTACTAACAAAAACACTAAAGCGATGATTTCTATGCAACTCCAACAGACGCAGAATGTAACCAGCGAAGATTCTATGGTAGTTCAACCATACAGCGTAAGTAGATTAAATCATATCGGTTTAGCACATCAAGGATGCGACATAGAAACGATTGATAACGATGTTAGATTGAGAACTCCTAATGTTTATAACTTTCTGTTAGAACCTCCGTTCCCTAGAAAGGTCTTTTAATTAAATTCATTTTTGGTTAATGTCTTATCATTATTCATATCATAATTGTTAAACATTTTTAAAATAGCATCATCAGACATACCCTTTGTTTTATAATAACTTTTAAATTCTTTGTAAGTTATTTTATTATCTTGATTGGTGTCTATTAAATTAAATAGTGTTTTAATCGGTTTGAATTCTTGTTGAGGTAAGCGATTTATACTATTAAAAACACTAGGTTTATATGTATTGAAAACCTCTCTCTGTCTGCTGTAATCTGCAACGAGTGCGGATGTTGATTCAGGTTGTCCAAGCATTAATTTATTCTGATATGAAAGCATTTTTTGACTAGGTTCATCATCAGGTCTTTCTATGTAATACGGCACAAGTTCGCTATCCATCATCTTTTTTAATTTCTTTTCATCTAAAATTATTTTAGATTTTTTTCGTATGCTTTGGATATTAGATTCATCAATAAAATGATGTATGAAATGCCCTTTCATGATGTTAGTTCCTCCTACGCCGTATGCTCTTTTGTTAATTACAATATGGTTGTTTTCAGGACTGAATTTAACATTCTCTCTGATATATTTAGGAATTAAATCAACATCACTAGTAAATATGTTGATGTTATCAGGGTTATATCCTGTAAATTCTCTAGTGTTTTCACGACGATTACCTGCTGGGTTGAACGAGTATGTTGGTAGGTCGTATGCTCTGCCTACTTCTAACGAAACAGCACCTGCTCTGCTGTCACCTGCTATACTCAATTCATAATCAGGAAATTCAATATCAACAAAATTAACAGCATCAATCATATGATTAACATCTTCATTAAATAATCTACCAAAATCAGTTACTCTACCTTTATCAACTTTTTTTGGAAAAATAGATGAATACCCCATTTCTATTAATTGTTGTCTATCTCTGTTATCTTTTGCAGGTGATAAACCTCTCATAGCGATTGTTACTTTTTTATCTTTTTCATCTACGAAGATTTGCGATAAGGAACTAGTGGTATCATACACATCAAATTTTTCAAATCTTTCATTTTCAATAACATAATTTTTTCTATCTTCGTTTTGTGTTAATAATCCTTGTGTTCCATATCGTTTAGTGTTTTCATAAACATGTCTAATCATTCTTGCTTTTTCCGTCATCATCGCAATTTCTTCATCACGCATATTTGATTTATCTCTAAAATCATTTGATTCATAATTCGTTGCTCTCAAAGCACCTGATTGAAATGGTTTTTTATCAGGATTGAATATAAATTCTTGTGCTGATTTTTTGTTTATAAGCAAACCATCAGCATTAATAACATTTCCGTATTCTTCGCCTTCAGCATCAACAATAACTTCCAAAAGTTCCTCTCGGTATTTTTCAGGTATAGGCATTATATAATGTAATGTTATTATTTTATTTCATTAATATATAATGGAAATTCAAGATTTTTCTTTAATGGGTTTAGAGGCATCTTGTTCGCTATTCATAATGGTTCTAGCAATAAAATTATATAAGATGAAAATAAAAACACATAGCGGTTGTTGTGGTGATAAATTTGAGATTGAAACAGAAAACGGAGGGTCTTCGTCGTCGCCTATGGACGGAGTTTTAAACAAACTTTAATTTTATCTTATGATATATATAAATGAAACTAACCAAGAAATCGTTGAATTGTTATGGTAAAGACACCAACCCCAAAGATGATGTGAATAATGACTATCCCACTCCTCCTAATAGTTTAAAAGCACCATTTGTATTAATGAATGTAGCAAGTCGTGGCGGAGGCAAATCTTTTCAAACATCTAAAATTCTAGCACAATCAAAGAAGGATAAAACCTACGATGTAATATATTGCATATCACCAAATTATTTAAGTAATAAAGCATATTTCGGCGAGTTCATAAAAGACGAACATGTTTTTCTACCTACTAAAGAGAGTATATCAGAAGTGTTATTACTTATAGACC
>Ga0208814_1000965_pt1 | contig 14635 bp, 15 predicted proteins | sample MalvirAntarct_55_FD_184253 | JGI IMG/M metagenome (GOLD analysis project Ga0208814, IMG submission 184253) | Marine viral communities from the Global Malaspina Expedition - Malaspina viral metaG Antarct_55 (SPAdes) (version 2) | ecosystem: Environmental > Aquatic > Marine > Oceanic | place...
GAACATTAACAGCAGATATTAAACAAAAGAATTTAAAGCTTAAATCATATGAGAAGTATCAAAAGCTGAATGTAAAACGAGTGAATAAAAACTGGCTAGATAGAGAAACTCAACATGAAGCACAAACATTTATTTTAAGAGATAAAATTGAGCAATTAGAAAATGGAGCTCATGTTAAGAAATACATAGAAGCTTATGAGGATTGCTTAAAAAAGAATGATGAGTTTGTTGTTCAGAATACAAAGCTAATCAAAGAGAGAGATGAAGTGACCAGAGCTTATAATGGTCTTCATATGATGGGTAAGTTTGCTGAAGAAGAAGGCATAAACATAAAAGAATACTCCAAGAAATTACCAGAGAATAACATGGAATTTGAACAGCACCATAAGGTCCTGGAGAGTGGTCAGGTTAGACATTCATACAAGTTCACCATGCCCAAGAAAGAGAAAGAAATTACAGCGAGTACTAAAAAAATCAAAAAGAAAAATTAACAGAAAAGGAATTACTAATGTCTAAACAAATATGCGAATGGAAGGCTTGCGAACTAATAGCCAAACAAAAAGAAATAGAAAGTTTTATATTCAGGTCTTTTGATAGTGGCTTAAAGTTGCTTCACTACAAATACCCAACTCACAACAAAGATTGCTTGCAGAGAATTTATGCTGAAAGATTAAAGACACAACATCATTATTTGTTAGGTGAACTAATACATAAAAAATTCATTACAAAGATTGAAGATGAACAACAAGGAGTGCTGTAATGATATTAAGAGAAATATTTAAAGGTTGTGAAGAGAAGGTAGGAATACTTGCAAGAATGGTTGGTGAAGACAAAATAGCTTTCCAAGATAACAAAGCCATTGATTGGGATAAACATGAAAGTGGTCAGTTGGTCCAAGGTTTGTCACCTGTGAATACTGACACCTGGCAGTGTAGATGGATATGTTTAGACATAGATATCAAAGCTAATCCAAAAGAATTTGCTCCTAGAATATTCTCATACATAGGCTCTAATTATCTTTGTTATATGACCAATGGTTCTAAATGGAGAGTAGTAGAACGACTTGATGATTGGATTGATGTTGATGAAGCTAAAAGTAGAGTTGAGAAATTAGAAAAAAGAGTTGAACAACTTTGTGATTATAAAAGTGACAGTGCTCATTGCCTTCCAAAGAGTTGGGATAAGAAAACTAAATCACCAGGAGCATGGATATTTGTCCCTGAACATAATGAGACAACAGTTCTTCATACACCTGATGGAAGACCATTAAGCAAAGCTCAATCAGAGTTCAGAGCTGAATATAGAAACCATCCATTAATCGTATCAGCTATTGGAATGTTAGGGCAGGGCAATGGAGGAAGCAGACATAAAGCTTTATTCTATGTTGGTCTATACAAAGTACATAACCCTGACTGTGATATTGATTTAAAAGAATTAAATAAAAACTTTGCTGAACCTTTGGTTGATGACATGCAGTTAGATAATGCCATTAAACATGTAGAGAAGTCAGCTTTGAAATATGACAAAGAATATCTTTTAAAAGGTACTCCTAAATGGATTGAAGAATGTTGTGGAGTAAGACCTCTAATCAACGCAAAGGACTTTAGCGTAGTCACACAAGAACTCACAAAGAATTATATCTATATTAGAGACAGAAAAAGTTTGTATGAAATAAGTTCTGGTAAGTTTCTTGATAGAGACCAACTGAATGATTGGTGGGCTCATTATACATGTACTCTTCCTAAAGGTTCACCCAAAGCAATGACAACAGTTTTATTGCAAGATGAGAGACTGACCAAGGTCCAATGTCATCTAACTCATGCAGGTAAACCAGAAGGTTTAATTGAACTAGAAGACAATGAAGTAAAAGGACTAGAAGCAGGAACTTATCTTAATGTTTACAGACCAGGTACAGTTGAAGCAGTTGAAGGTGATGTCAGTAGATTAAATCATTATTTTGATTTTGCTTTAGGACCAAAGGAATGGTTATTAATAAAACAACTATTGGCCTTCATGCTTTTATATCCAGGTGAGAAAGCTCAATGGTTCATTATCATTCAAGGAAAAGTCCAAGGTATTGGAAAAAAGCTGTTAGCCCAAATAGTACAGAAGATGTTAGGTACTAGGAATGTAAGACCTAATGTTTCATTTAAGAAGTTAGTTAATGATCACTCAACATTACTTGAAGGTGCACAATGTATATTCCTTAATGAAGTAAGTGTATCTAACAACACTGGAATAAGAAAAGAACTGACTGAAGTGTTTAAAGATTTTATCACTGATGATAACTTCATTATAAACCCCAAAGGTTTACCTCAAGTAGAGATAGTCAACCTATGTAATTTCTTTTGTTTCTCTAATAGTAAAACACCTCTTCATATTGATGAGGAAGATAGAAGGACTGCTGTAATTAGTGTTAAGAGAAGTAAACCAGAGATTACAAACATGCTTAAGAAGGAAGGGTATGTACAAGACCTGCTTCAAGCAATTCAGGACCCTTCAGCTTTTAAATGGCACTTGATAAATGAGATAGGAAAAGATTTAGATTATAAAATGTTTTTTGATGCTCCTCCAATGACTGAAGATAAAGAGAATATGTTGGAAGCAAACAAAGGTGAGTTTGATAAGATCATGGACATGAACCATGAAGGCTTAAGTTTTCCTTTTGGTAGTAAGGTCAATAGAGATGGGACCAATCATTATATGTACAAAGGACTGATCAATCTTTCAGATACTTATAAAGCAATGATGAAGGATGAAACATTTAGACAATCAAGACATATGTACTGGGGAATAACAGAACTTACAGATAGGATTAAAAAGCTATCTCTACCCTGGAGATATAAAGGTGAACAGCCAGTTATTAAGAAGCAGATCAAGTCTGTTAGAGGATATCTACAAGTCTATCTTACCCATAACTTCACTGACAACAAAGGTAAGAGGTTAAGTGATATGTCAGAAGGTGAGCTTGGTAAACTTTATGATAGTCAACCAAGTACAGATGAGCTTAATAAATTGTCAGAAGACATGTCATTTGAAAGTATTAGACCTGATTACACAAACAAGTGTTGGTCCTGTAAAACTTATATTGAATTAAACCAAGATACAATTTGTAGTGACTGTCATTATGCCATCATGTGTGAGTGTGGAAAGTGTGCCTGTGATAAGCCTGGCAATGAACATATGAAGAAAAAGAGAGAGCACTACTAATGAAGATTGCTAGTAAGAAAAGAAAGTCAGCTTTACTTCAGAATTTAGTAAGAGACAAAATCTTAAAGAACTTTCCTCACTTAAGAAAAAAAGATGTTGGAACGGCTGGCAATGGTGTCAATGGTCCTGATATCGTATTGTCAAAGGTTGCTCGGAAGTTAGTAGGAGTAAACTTTGAATGTAAGAACCAACAAAAGATGAAGACTGTCTATGACTGGTACAGGCAGGCTTCTAAAGGTCAACACAAGATGACACCTGCTGTTGTATGTAAAATGAATACAAGACAGCCACTTGTAGTAATAGATTTGGATGACTTCTTTGATCTTATTAAATAGCCATCACACAGAAATTCAATTTAGAAGAGGCAACGATTTATTTAATCTTAATGATCTATCTAAAGTTCTATCTTTCTATTTTATACCTTATGGGTTGATGGGTTGATGGACTGTCATACAGAGCATAGGTTTTTTAATTTGTTTCCATCAGTACCATCATGTAAAAGAGAAGAAAGTGATTACGAATGTACTGGGTGTTTATTTAACCACCCAACTAACCACCTAATAAAGAGTAATAGGAGTACATTTATGACGATCAAATATGGAGCTGAAGAGCTAGCTGAATACAAACTAACAAGAAGTGAAATTGCAAAAGTACTAGGTAAATCAAGCAATGCAGTACGAATGTCAATGCGTCAGGGCAATAAGATGGGTCTAGAATATAGGGAGGGACCCAATGGATATCTTTTCAAATTCCCAAAAACATACGAGACAAACACGGTGAATACTATGTCGGCTAACCAGGGTGGTCATGGTCAAAGTTCCGTTTTTCCTGGTCCTACACATAAAGATACACCTGGTGAAACACTTGGAGTGATACATAAGGCTTACACAGGTAGGTCTAACCAGTACACACAAAGTAAAACTAAAAGTGTTAACAGAGGTGCAACACATAGGGGTGAAGGTAAATATCAAAACGAAGCTTTTAAGATGGCCAATGAATCAAAGATCATGGCCAGTATGAACAAGAAGTTTAAAAGTCCTGAACATAAGAAGGTGTTTATGGATATGACAGATAGTGCCTTTGAACTTGCCTATAAGAACTCACTTAAAAAAGAAGATCAGAAGTTTAAAAAAGAAGCTCCTCAAATGTTTAACAATGGGAATAGAACAGCAGTTCCAACAAAATATGGTTCTATGCTCAATGCCAGGGGTTTACAGAACCTAGATAATAAAGAACATAGAAGGCTTGCTAGAAAAGACGAAGAAGAGAACGGAATAAAACTGCAAGAGAAGTATATGGATAAGGTTCAAATGGATGGCTCTGTTAAGAGAGAGCTTACTAAAATAAATGTCCCTGACTTCCAGGTGAGAAGTCACGACACTTCATTCTTTGTGGGTCATGCTAAATATGATGACTTCACTACTGATTATGATGTAGACCGAAAAGAAGTCGCAGTGGAATTCTCACAATATGAGTTGGATAGGTATAGTAAACCAACTGAACGAACTGAATTTAAAAATAAAATAGATGAAGATATTTACAGGGCCAAAAAGTACTTACTCAAAACTAAAGGGACCTATTAAGAAAGAGAAGTTTGATTGTTTGTTTATTAATAAGAGAACTAATGAACATATCAATAAAGAATTTACTGTTGCACAAATTGATAAGTACCTAGGTGAGTATATTAAAGACAGAGCAATCAAAAGAGGCCATACTACAACAACAGTTGTGAAGAGAGGCGACAACTGGAAGGTCACTATTACTTATTCAAAGCCATAATGTTTTTTGAGGTATTAAAAGAAATTGTATTGGTGAGAATAGAAACTATATTAAACCTACATTAGTAATAACACTTTATTTTGTGGCTGAAGAAACATATTGTTGTTTTGTCACGCATTTCATCTTCAGCTACAACTTTCCCCCCTAATATTTTTCGTAATTTTTTTGTAGAATTTTTTTCCTATAATTTTTTTATTATATTTTTTAATGGCTATTTACTTAACTTAATGACCAAAATGAAAAAGTAGCTCTACAAAAGAGTGAAACAAGTAATACTAGCTAATAGTTAGGTTCCTATTGGGTGAGAAGGGAAAGACCTTATTTAAAGTCTAACTATAAAACCAAAATCATAGGGACCCCTCGGATGATATGAGAAGTCTTACACAGTCTTACTAGGATTATAAAATACTTGGTCAAGACTTGGTCAGGAGAAAGTCTCCAAGTGTTTAGCTACCTAAAGTATAGATAACTAAACAGAATTTTGGAGGCAACGCCCAGAATCGAACTGGGATAGGAGGATTTGCAATCTTTCGCAGATAAAACTTTTATCGGCAATACTAGTCTCACAAGGTTTCATATCCACATACTTTCTGGCATTTATCTCCATTGGTGATTATCTTATATCTATGACAAAACAGCATGACAACGATAATCTTGGTCAAGACTTGGTTAAAGATCAGAAGTTAGAGTTTACTAACAAGGCAATAGATAACTTCAAAGCCAACACATCTTGCAGAATTCCATTCAATACAACTGGTTCAACCTTAAAAGGATTGAAGCTTAAATACAGTTCAACAACAGGAAAGAAGAGTTTTGAATTAAATATCTGGTTCAAGAAAAGAACTATCACCAACTTATGGGAATATAAAAAGAATCTCTTTGGCATAGATCAAATGGAACAAACAATGTTTGATCTTAAAGGTCATAAGGATGTCAAAGGCAGATGGATAAGAGACCCAAATGAAGAGTTGATGACAGAAGGTGCTATTAAGCTTTCACAGAAGATGACTATAAGAAAAGTCATAGAAAGAATATGTGAAGACAATTTCCCTAGAGCTAAAGTCACTGGCAAGATAGCTTCACACTCACAAATTGCCTACACAAGATTTTTAATGGGATACAATCATAGAAGAGATTGTTTACTTTTTTCAGATGATAATAATGGATGGGGTCAGATCACATTTATGCCCAAAGGTAAGATAAAATCTTGGAAACAATTATTCAAAGAATACCCTCAAAGAGTAGGGATGATTAAGGATGGTCCACTTAATGTTGACAATGAGGTGTCACTTTATGATGACCCTTTAGGCTCGCTTGTAATTGATGATTTAACACCTGGAGTTATCACAAGATATTTACACCAAAAGAATAGAACTTATGGCCAGAAGAATAACATGTTGAAAGCCCTTCAGTGTTTATGGGGTTATGCTAATAGAAAAAACTTAATGGGAGATAACCCACCATTAGACCCTACCAGAAGACAGTATGGAGGAGTGACTATTGTTAAAGATGAAGTAAGTAATTTTGCAGGCAGTAAATATAATGAGACTACTTTTACAATAGAAGAATTAAACCAAATACATTTTGCCTTATATTCCTTAAGAAGAAAATATCCTTTTCAAGTTGAGATATTGTTGTTCTTATTATGCACTGGAAAAAGGCTTCTTGAAACCCTGAAGATAACCTGGGCCATGATCACAGAAGATGAGATCATATTAGACAGGACCATTACAAAAGGTAGAAAAAAAGAAGTCGTTGATATTACACCACCTGTTAGGAAGGTGCTGAATAGCCTGAAAAGACAGCTACAAAGAAGAGGCATGGGATTACAAAATAAAACAAAATGGCTATTCCCCTATATGAGAATTAGCACCAAGAAGTTAGCAGATGAGATTAACTATCCTGATTATATCAACTCACATTACACTAGACAAAAAACTGTAAGAGATGTCTGGGCTTTAGCACTTAAGGAAGTTGGACTAGAAGGTGCTGTTAAATCATTAAGAAAATCCTTCTCAACTAAAGCAGTTGCAGTACTTGGAACAGCTTCTAAAGGTAAAGCATTAACACACCATTTAACTGAAGAAATGTTATCAGGTAAGTACGATAAGACACCACCTAAAGTTAGAAGAGAATATGCTCACCAAGTTTCAGAACACTTTAACTTTACCAAAAACAGCACCAGACATTGACAGTAAGTCCGTTCAGTTGTACGGATAACTTAATGCGATTCAGTGATACAGAAATAAATAAACTTATTAAATACCTTGAGAAGAGAGAAATCTCACCAAGTGACGCAATAGATATTATTCATGCAAGTACACCTGAAGGGCAGGCAGGAAACAAAAAGTTCAACTGGAAGATGTTTAGGTTCACCATGTATTTATGGAAGAGGGTAGAGCAAGATAAAAACGGAAACTTATTAAGTAAAACTCAAACAGCTTTAGACACAGTAAATCAAAAGAAATATTTAGATTTATTGGAAGCACATTTACCACCTGCTTCACCATCTTTAAGAGCTTCAAGAAGAGTAATGACTGAATTTAAACATAAAGAAATGATTGAAAAAGAAGCTAAAAATCTTTTTAAATTGGTGACTGACCCAAGACAAAAACACTTCTTCAAATCCAGGTATTTTGTTTATGAGAGAAGAAAAACAACGATACCACAAGACCATATAGACCACCTTATGCAGTGGCCGAAATCTTCCGAAAAATAAACGGAGATTGTCTGTTGACATCAACGGAATAGTGATTATATTGTTTTATAAGGACAAAACAAAACAATATGAACAACTACATAAAACACACATTCAATAAACCATGGTTCTCACAAAGTGAAACTTGTGATGTATTTTGCATTAGCGAAACTTGGTTAAAAACTCAAATGAGAAAACTGTTGGATGAGGGTAGAGACTTAAATGAGTTAGGTCACTTCATAATTGAAGGCAAAAGAGAAGCCTGTTTTTTCCCTCAAATGCTATTGGACTGGATTGTAAATAACAAAATTCAGAACATGGCTAAATACACTTATGAGGTAGCTGAACAACAAAAGCTTACTTCTAGTATCAACCAACTAACAGAGAGAAACAATAATGCCTAAAAACTATGACTGGAGAATAGCAGACTGGACTAACAAAAATGATGAGACTGTTGGAGAGAGTAAATTCCCACAACTAACTATCTCTTCAAATGAAGAGGACAGCTTATATGCAACAAAAGATAGTAGAGCTGTACCATTTTTAGATTTTGAAAAACCATTTCAAGCTTATCTAAAAAATGTAATTAACTTTAAGGAGAAACAATAATGAGTAAAGTATTAACATCACCAAAAGGTAAGGCAATATTTCCACACCTAACAGAACCAGATATTAAATATAAAGTAGAAGGTGAATATCATGTGAAGTTAGAGTGTAAAAAAGCAGAGAGTGAAGCACTAATACAAGCAATAGGAAATCAGGTTGCTCTTCAGGTTAAGGCTCAACATGACCTGGACCCAAAGAAAGAAGTGGTAAAAGCTCCACTTCCTTATGAAGTAATAGATGACACTGTTATCTTTAATTTCAAATTAAGAGCTAGTGGTAAAAGAAAATCAGATGGTAAGGAGTTCACACAGAAGCCTGATTTAAGATCAGCAGACATGATGAAGTTCCCTGAAGATAAACAGATATGGGCAGACAGTATATTAAGAATTACTTTTGAGCCTTATGCCTGGAATATGCCAATAGGTATTGGATGTACATTAAGATTAAAAACAGTTCAGGTTATTGACCTGGTGACTGGAAGTGCTGAAAGTAATCTTGGTGATTTAAAACCAGAACATACGGAGGCACCATTTTAATGACTAAACAATATACTAGAAAAAACTTTGATACATTGATTAGTGTAGTGGAGGACAGTTGTGAAATGTTGTTAGAGATGGAGAATGATATGATCATGGATGAAGTAAGTTCCAGTCAACATCTTATTGAAACAACAAACACAAAGGAACTCCGTCAAGTGTCATGTATGTTAATGCACAAAGCAGACATCCTAGAAGCAATGGATATTTGCAAGAAGCACAAGAATGAACCAATCGTAAATAAAATAAGAGCTGACTTGAACAATGAGGAGGTTTTTAAATTTACAAATCACAGTAAGCCTTTGAGTATTCATAATGATGAAAAAGTAGTGAGTAAGATTTATGACATTCATAATAAACCAGGAAAAAAAACAAACTAACAATAGGAGATCAATATGAGTAAAAAAGATGGAAGTGTTAATAGTGTGGATAAGAGACTTGATGGTGGTGGACCAATGCAAGTTGCTGACAAGGACCCACTACATAACATTGATTTAGATTTAATGAATGCACTGAAACAAGCTTTTGATGAAGCTGTTAAGGATGGGTTTAAAGGTAGCCAGGAAGAATGGCAAGACAGTTTAAGTCTGGGAGCACTAAAGAGGCTCGGAGCTAAAAATGGTGGGGCAATTAAAATGTCTATGATGAAGAGTTAAGTATGACAAAAAAAGAAAATGATGATCTTATGAAGTTTGCTATTCAACGATCTTCAGAAAAACATCCTCCGTTAAGAAACGAAACTGATAGTGAGAGAATTATGAGATATGCTTTTCTTTATGAAGAAGGTGAGAAGCCTGCACACTATGATGACCCATTAATTAATAAGATAGACACTTACAGTGACTATGGAAAATTAAGAGAGATGGCTTCAGAACAACAAGATCAAACAAATCTTAAAACTGGAAAGCCTGTATCAAAAGAATTTATAAGAGAAGCTTACCCAAAGAAATTTGACCACCATGACAAAGAAAATTATCCAAGTACTGGAAGACCACAGGGGAAGATTGCCACTTGGGACCTGATAAAAAAGACAGCTAAAACTCCATTTGAAAAAAAGGAGATCAGAGGAATTTTACATAAAGAATATAAAAAAGATAAAAAAAGATTAGAGCCAGATGAATTAAGAATGATTGGTAAACACCCAGATCAACTTAAAGCATTGTTAGAGCCTGTTAGGTCCATACCAACAATGAACATGGAACCATATAGAATTACCCCAGTACCTAAAGCCAGTGAGTTTATTAGACAACGAACAATGATTAAACCTGGCCTGTCAGAAGATTTTATGGCTCTGAATAAAGAGATCAAAAAAAACTATGATTATGTAATGGGGAAAGATGAAGACCAGAAAGTAGAAAGATCAGAAAGTGAGAATAGAGACGAAGGAGTAGATGTAATAATCAAGGAGGATATCAATGAGTGACAAGTATAACTTTAAAACAGTGTCATTAAGAAATTCTACCTATTCTAAACTTAATGATTTAACGAAACAATTAGTACCAGGAATTAAATTGAGTGGTGCTAAAGCAGTTGAGAAATTAATTATAGATAGGCATAGCAATTTCAATGACGAACAGGGGAATAGCTATGACGAAAAAACAACCATTAAAGTCTGATTTTAGAAGAGGCAGGAAAGCTCTTAAAAAAGAAGGTGGCCTGAAGAATGCTACCCACAAAGGTACAGACAAAGAGATTATAAAAAGACTTGAGAGGCTGTGCAGAACTATGCACATTAAATATGTCATTACATTGGAGGACCAACTCCAGGAAGACAAAGCTCACTTATATCTAAAAGAAAAAACAATCGGAACATTAACAGCAGATATTAAACAAAAGAATTTAAAGCTTAAATCATATGAGAAGTATCAAAAGCTGAATGTAAAACGAGTAAATAAAAACTGGTTAGATAGAGAAACCCAACATGAAGCACAAATATTTATTTTAAGAGATAAAGTTGAACAATTAGAAAATGGAGCTCATGTTAAGAAATACATAGAAGCTTATGAGGATTGCTTAAAAAAGAATGATGAGTTTGTTGTTCAGAATACAAAGCTAATCAAAGAGAGAGATGAAGTGACCAGAGCTTATAATGGTCTTCATATGATGGGTAAGTTTGCTGAAGAAGAAGGCATAAACATAAAAGAATACTCCAAGAAATTACCAGAGAATAACATGGAATTTGAACAGCACCATAAGGTCCTGGAGAGTGGTCAGGTTAGACATTCATACAAGTTCACCATGCCCAAGAAAGAGAAAGAAATTACAGCGAGTACTAAAAAAATCAAAAAGAAAAATTAACAGAAAAGGAATTACTAATGTCTAAACAAATATGCGAATGGAAGGCTTGCGAACTAATAGCCAAACAAAAAGAAATAGAAAGTTTTATATTCAGGTCTTTTGATAGTGGCTTAAAGTTGCTTCACTACAAATACCCAACTCACAACAAAGATTGCTTGCAGAGAATTTATGCTGAAAGATTAAAGACACAACATCATTATTTGTTAGGTGAACTAATACATAAAAAATTCATTACAAAGATTGAAGATGAACAACAAGGAGTGCTGTAATGATATTAAGAGAAATATTTAAAGGTTGTGAAGAGAAGGTAGGAATACTTGCAAGAATGGTTGGTGAAGACAAAATAGCTTTCCAAGATAACAAAGCCATTGATTGGGATAAACATGAAAGTGGTCAGTTGGTCCAAGGTTTGTCACCTGTGAATACTGACACCTGGCAGTGTAGATGGATATGTTTAGACATAGATATCAAAGCTAATCCAAAAGAATTTGCTCCTAGAATATTCTCATACATAGGCTCTAATTATCTTTGTTATATGACCAATGGTTCTAAATGGAGAGTAGTAGAACGACTTGATGATTGGATTGATGTTGATGAAGCTAAAAGTAGAGTTGAGAAATTAGAAAAAAGAGTTGAACAACTTTGTGATTATAAAAGTGACAGTGCTCATTGCCTTCCAAAGAGTTGGGATAAGAAAACTAAATCACCAGGAGCATGGATATTTGTCCCTGAACATAATGAGACAACAGTTCTTCATACACCTGATGGAAGACCATTAAGCAAAGCTCAATCAGAGTTCAGAGCTGAATATAGAAACCATCCATTAATCGTATCAGCTATTGGAATGTTAGGGCAGGGCAATGGAGGAAGCAGACATAAAGCTTTATTCTATGTTGGTCTATACAAAGTACATAACCCTGACTGTGATATTGATTTAAAAGAATTAAATAAAAACTTTGCTGAACCTTTGGTTGATGACATGCAGTTAGATAATGCCATTAAACATGTAGAGAAGTCAGCTTTGAAATATGACAAAGAATATCTTTTAAAAGGTACTCCTAAATGGATTGAAGAATGTTGTGGAGTAAGACCTCTAATCAACGCAAAGGACTTTAGCGTAGTCACACAAGAACTCACAAAGAATTATATCTATATTAGAGACAGAAAAAGTTTGTATGAAATAAGTTCTGGTAAGTTTCTTGATAGAGACCAACTGAATGATTGGTGGGCTCATTATACATGTACTCTTCCTAAAGGTTCACCCAAAGCAATGACAACAGTTTTATTGCAAGATGAGAGACTGACCAAGGTCCAATGTCATCTAACTCATGCAGGTAAACCAGAAGGTTTAATTGAACTAGAAGACAATGAAGTAAAAGGACTAGAAGCAGGAACTTATCTTAATGTTTACAGACCAGGTACAGTTGAAGCAGTTGAAGGTGATGTCAGTAGATTAAATCATTATTTTGATTTTGCTTTAGGACCAAAGGAATGGTTATTAATAAAACAACTATTGGCCTTCATGCTTTTATATCCAGGTGAGAAAGCTCAATGGTTCATTATCATTCAAGGAAAAGTCCAAGGTATTGGAAAAAAGCTGTTAGCCCAAATAGTACAGAAGATGTTAGGTACTAGGAATGTAAGACCTAATGTTTCATTTAAGAAGTTAGTTAATGATCACTCAACATTACTTGAAGGTGCACAATGTATATTCCTTAATGAAGTAAGTGTATCTAACAACACTGGAATAAGAAAAGAACTGACTGAAGTGTTTAAAGATTTTATCACTGATGATAACTTCATTATAAACCCCAAAGGTTTACCTCAAGTAGAGATAGTCAACCTATGTAATTTCTTTTGTTTCTCTAATAGTAAAACACCTCTTCATATTGATGAGGAAGATAGAAGGACTGCTGTAATTAGTGTTAAGAGAAGTAAACCAGAGATTACAAACATGCTTAAGAAGGAAGGGTATGTACAAGACCTGCTTCAAGCAATTCAGGACCCTTCAGCTTTTAAATGGCACTTGATAAATGAGATAGGAAAAGATTTAGATTATAAAATGTTTTTTGATGCTCCTCCAATGACTGAAGATAAAGAGAATATGTTGGAAGCAAACAAAGGTGAGTTTGATAAGATCATGGACATGAACCATGAAGGCTTAAGTTTTCCTTTTGGTAGTAAGGTCAATAGAGATGGGACCAATCATTATATGTACAAAGGACTGATCAATCTTTCAGATACTTATAAAGCAATGATGAAGGATGAAACATTTAGACAATCAAGACATATGTACTGGGGAATAACAGAACTTACAGATAGGATTAAAAAGCTATCATTACCCTGGAGATATAAAGGTGAACAGCCAGTTATTAAGAAGCAGATCAAGTCTGTTAGAGGATATCTCCAAGTCTATCTTACCCATAACTTCACTGACAATAAAGGTAGGAGGTTAAGTGATATGTCAGAAGGTGAGCTTGGTAAACTTTATGATAGTCAACCAAGTACAGATGAACTTAATAAAATGTCAGAAGACATGTCATTTGAAAGTATTAGACCTGATTACACAAACAAATGTTGGGCCTGTAAAACTCATATTGAATTAAACCAAGATACAAAATGTACTGACTGTAATTATGCCATCATGTGTGAGTGTGGAAAGTGTGCCTGCGATAAGCCTGGCAATGAACATATGAAGAAAAAGAGAGAGCACTACTAATGAAGATTGCTAGTAAGAAAAGAAAGTCAGCTCTACTTCAGAATTTAGTAAGAGATAAAATCTTTAAGAATTTTCCTCACTTAAGAAAAAAGGATGTTGGAACGGCTGGCAATGGTGTCAATGGTCCTGATATCGTATTGTCAAAGGTTGCTCGGAAGTTAGTAGGAGTAAACTTTGAATGTAAGAACCAACAAAAGATGAAGACTGTTTACGACTGGTACAGACAGGCTTCTAAAGGTCAACACAAAATGATACCTGCTGTTGTATGTAAAATGAATACAAGACAACCACTTGTAGTAATAGATTTGGATGACTTCTTTGATCTTATTAAATAGCCATCACACAGAAATTCAATTTAGAAGAGGCAACGATTTATTTAATCTTAATGATCTATCTAAAGTTCTATCTTTCTATTTTATACCTTATGGGTTGATGGGTTGATGGACTGTCATACAGAGCATAGGTTTTTTAATTTGTTTCCATCAGTACCATCATGTAAAAGAGAAGAAAGTGTTTACGAATGTACTGGGTGTTTATTTAACCACCCAACTAACCACCTAATAAAGAGTAATAGGAGTACATTTATGACGATCAAATACGGAGCTGAAGAGTTAGCAGAATACAAATTAACCAGAAGCGAAATTGCAAAAGTACTAGGTAAATCAAGCAATGCAGTACGAATGTCCATGCGTCAGGGCAATAAGATGGGTCTTGAATATAGAGAAGGACCCAATGGATATCTTTTCAAATTCCCAAAAACATACGAGACAAACACGGTGAATACTATGT
>Ga0208814_1000969_pt1 | contig 14592 bp, 22 predicted proteins | sample MalvirAntarct_55_FD_184253 | JGI IMG/M metagenome (GOLD analysis project Ga0208814, IMG submission 184253) | Marine viral communities from the Global Malaspina Expedition - Malaspina viral metaG Antarct_55 (SPAdes) (version 2) | ecosystem: Environmental > Aquatic > Marine > Oceanic | place...
AAATGGGAAATTATGGTTATTTTAATATAACTTAGTTATATTAAAATAACCATAATTTCCCATTTTGCGCCACCATTTTTTAGAGGATTAGAAACTTAAATTTGTAAAGTTCTACTTTTGTAAAAAAAAATTGATTTGGATTGACGCCAACTACCCGAGAGCATCTCCAGTAAGAAAAATTGAAAACGATGAGCGCCAACTACCCGAGCAGTATCTACCCTACGATTACGATGTCTGCTACCAATCTCAAAAATGTCCGCGCATACTGCCGCAGCAAATATGGTGTCAATTGGTGGGACACCGACACGAAAACCAAGAAATCTCGCAAGGCGGAAGCGCGCCTCGCTTTGAGTGATGACCCCGAAGAGAATATCCCACTTTGTGATTTGGTTAGGATTGTCCCACAAAAACCCAAGATTGAGATTGTGTCACAAAAACCCGAAAAACCGACGCGGGAGTTTGCGATGGCTCGTAGGGCGTGGAAAAAACATATGCGCGCAAATGTGATGCCCCAGTTGAGGGTGTTTGCGCCCCTATACTGGTGTGCGCCGCCGCAGGTGGGTCCAACCGAGCCAGCGGTGCGGCAGGATGGGTGGTGGTGCCGGACCCACCTGCGGCGGCGGGCCGGAAACAGTTGAGAAATACGAATGTTCAATAACTCAATAAAATACACATTTTGCCGATTCCCGATGGGGGACTCAGCCAATCCTTGTTTCTATAAAATAAAAAATAAAAATATTTTTTATGAAATTTCAGCCAAGTGTAAATCGGTGAGTGCTTATTTTTAATGAATTGTTGAACATTCGTATTATAGTATAAAAGAGTGAAGTTGGTGTTTTGTAAAAAAAAGTTGGTGTTTTGAAAAAAAAAATTGATTTGAAATGACGCCAACCATCTAAGAGCATCAACAACAACAAAACAGCAATTATGTCGTCAAACAACGAATTTTACAGCAAAGCGACTACGAAACAAGAGTTCAAGGAAATCCGTAAAAACGCTCAACATCAATATAGGTTTTTGAAGCAAGCGATGCCTCTAAAAGGCCACGCCGATTATGCGACGATGATGGGGCAAATCACGCTATATGCTGGAATTGCTAATTGGGATAAAGCACTCTGGGAAAAAGGCATAAATAAGTTCTTCAAAGCGACTGAAAAAAGGCAAAGTGAAATGAAAGATATCACTGGTATGAGTGATATGTGCCGATTTGAGAATGTTCATCGTGATAAGACGAAAGCAAAAGACGAACAAGAGGAAACGGCAACTGTCTTTATGTCAGAAGCAGAAAATCTTCACAAAATATATGACGCTTTTGTAGAGAAAAAAAGAATATATTACAAAGAGCAAATGCCGATTATGTATGAAGAATATTGGGAAGGTATGAAGAAAATCCAAGAAAATAAGAAGAACCGCTCGGCAAAAAAAAATTGATTTGGATTGACGCCAACCATCTAAGAGCATACACAGTAACAAATATGGAAAAAGTATTCAAAGAGATTCAGCGAATGGGTGTTTATGACCCTTTGTTGATAAAACTGGATAAAAGGTTTTCCGTAACGGGATTGGGAATGATTAACTGCGTTTCTGGTCTTAAACTTGATAATAATATATTTAATGAAGGCAGAGAAATACAGCACCCAAATATCAAAACTTATTGTAAAATCAAACCCGTATGGTGTAAAATCAAACACGCTCATTTTGTGCTATAAAATCCGTTGAGAAAAATATAAAAAAATATACAAATATTTTTTATTGAGCGCTCCAGCATTCCAGCGCTCCAGCATTCCAGCGCTCCAGCGTTGTAGCGTTGTAGCGTTGTAGCGTTGTAGCGTTGTAGCGTTGTAGCGTTGAGAAATACGAATGTTCAATAACTCCATAAAATACACATTTTACCGATTCCCGATGGGGGACTCAGCCATCCTTGTTTCTATAAAATAAAAAATAAAAATATATTTTTTGAAATTTCAGCCAAGTGTAAATCGGTGAGTGCTTATTTTTAATGAGTTATTGAACATTCGTATTATAGTATATCTGTATAATATTTTTAATAATAAATAATCAAGCGAGTTGTTCTTCTAAAACGGCGACTTTATTTTCAAGGGTTTCTATTTTCAAGATTGCTTCTTGTAGCGCCTTCCACAGATATGGCGTAAAATTGCCGTAGTCAAGAGCGTGCGGATAGATGCTCCCATCTTCCATTATCGGCTCTTCACAATATCCATCTTCTTCAAATATCATATTTTTTTTATCGCAGTCATAATATTTATCTTCAAGCGGTCGCATCGCATTAAATCCGTTGAGAGCATAAACCTCTTGGGCGATGAATCCAACATCGCTTATTCCATCTTCTATCCAGTCAAAAGTTTTCACATTTAAATCTTTCACTAATTCCCAGCAAGAGGTTACATTTTCCACATTTTCTTTCAGTCGTCTATCACTACTGGTTCTGTATCTAACGGAACTTGAACCCGTCCCATCTACACGCCCGCGTATATTGTCGGCATTATTTAAAAAGTTTATAATATTATTACCATTATCGTTAGGGCGAAACACCGCTCCGTCTTTTAATTTACCATTATTGCTACTCCTTATTTGTAACACACCATTATTGGCCGTCATACCCGCGCCCGTCCCCGATTCACAAAGCAAGACTCCATTGTGAAGGTTCAAAGATGTTTCCCTATCACCCGTGTTGGTAATTTCATTTTCCTCCGTAGCAGTATAATTGTCCGCCTTCATTCTCCCAACAACCGATACATTAGTATTAAATGTTGTGTCGCCGCCAGTCGCGTCGCCGCTCATACTCATTCCAAGTGACCCACTTGAACTCGCATTCGCAGCATAACGTAATTCTATTGCTGGTGCGCCGAGCGTTGCCGTCCCAGTTTCTAATTGTAAAAACGAATAACTATTGCTTGATGTCGCTGCTGCGTCAACATTCGTATTTCCAATTGTAATCGTTGTGCTGTTCGTGGAAATATTACTCGCGTTTATCGTCCCATTCACTTTTAACTTATAATCGTCTTGGAATGTATCACCATTTCCCATATTAAAATTACCCGCTGACGATAAAGTTAATTGCCCCGTTCTTGAACTTCCGTCGGAATAATTACTAAATATCAACCCACCGACATTTGTCGTTGCGTTTGTAACTCTCCCCTCTATACGCCCCAAAGTATTTACAGTTGTTATATCGTGGTCGTAATTTGAAAAAACTATTCTTGCGTGGGAGTCGTTAGTGCTGCTGGTTCTTGCTCCCCTGATTTCTATTTCGCCGTCGTTGCTGGTGTTTCCTCCTGGTTCTACTAAAAGTTGCGGTGTTCCATTTTTCTCTATATGAACGCTTTGCGGGATTTCAAATGTAGAGTTTGTGTTTGCTAAATCTAATGAAAATGCGTTGCTTGATACTGCTAAACCACCGTTTGTCTCCGCGGTGTATGTCGTCCCGCTCACCGCCGCGTCTAACGCCGTCCTTACATTTGAATATCCAGCAATAGACAAAACTCCACCAATATCAGTATTTCCATTCACTTTTAAATCATAACTGCTGTCGGGGTTGGTTTTAATTCCGGTAATACTATCTATCCTTGTTCCCGCTTCAAAATCACTATTATAATTCATTCGTAATAAACTTGTTGCTTTTGAACCTTCTGCTCCTATATTACTATGAACTAATAATCGCCCATTTGATGCCCCCTCACCTCCACGTGTATCATTCCACATTTTTAAATCTGTCCCACCACTTACTAAATTACCACTAACAGTCCAGCCCCCCGTTCGTGACCCGCTCAACGCCAAAGTTCCGTCGCTAGCAAAAGTTATTCCATCGCCAGTATTTATTGTATTCTGTTTCGCAGCCAATCCAGTAAATACTGCGCCCGACGTAATTAAAGCAGATGAATTTTCCGTCACCGAATTCGTGTTATCTATTGTTAAAGCATCCGTTGAACCCTCCGTAAGAGTGAGTGGCGATGCGGCAGTAAATGTATTTGCTTTCGCAGCCAATCCAGTAAATACTGCGCCCGACGTAATTAAAGCAGATGAATTTTCCGTCACCGAAGTCGTGTTATTTACAGTTAAAGTATCCGTTGAACCCTCCGAAAGAGTGAGTGGCGTTGAGGCAGTAAATTTATTTGCTTTCCCCGAGATTGATGTGGAGATGCTCGCTAAACCTGATGTCGCTGCTTGGAGTTCGGTATTTATAATATTAATTGCTGTAAAGGTGGTTGATTTAAGATTTTCCACTTTTAATTTTGTTAAGTTGGGATTATTTGTTACATTTTTAGACACAAACGTATCCGTGTTGAATAACGTTTTACTCATAATATATTATATGTAAATATTATAAATGGAGGACTATACCAGATATTCTCTGGAAGGCGCTTGTTCGTTTTTTATAATGATTTTAGCATACAGAATGTATAAGATGAAATGTAGGACGAGTTCTAATTGCTGTGACGAGCATATCACAGCAGATTTTGAAAATCAAGGTGGCGGGGGTGATATAGAGGTTTGAGATTCGTTGGTTAATTCTAAAATGGTTTCGCCCGATAATGGTTGGCGCTCGCAATCTATTAATCCCCAGCACAAGGTTATATTTTTACAGCGCGATTGCTCTGCCGTCTTACAGAACGAAATTATAAATCCAATCACCATTCCACAGAGCGCAAGCAGTCCGGTTTCAGTCAGCGTGATTTTAGTCATATAAATAATATTAGATTTTAAAAATATTATTTATTAATTAAAAAAGCAATTCATACAGCAATTGACCAGGTCAGTGTGTTAAGGTCAAGAGAGCACAAAAGTGTGTGTTCTCCATAGATATTTACGACGTGGTCGTTAGTTGCCGCCGCGGCATATTCCATAGTCAACTGGACGACTTGACCGATACAATTTACGCCAGCCACTAATCCAACGGAACTCTCTCCTCCCGCCACGCGCTGGCTCTCTAAGTCTAGGTCAATAAGGAAAGAGCCAGTTGTAGTGTTGGAAGACCCAGCGCCCTCTTGAAGAGAGTAACCACCGCCCACCGCAATTGACGAATCGTGCGCCCACGAGCAAAGCGCCCTCTGCGAGATGAGGGCTTCGGCAAGCGGTTCTGCGCCCGAAAGCAAGCCGGTAGCACCAGTATCTTGAACATCGCGCATCGGGTATTTCACGCCGCCAATAGTGACAAAGAAGCGATTGAGGCGAAGACGGGAGCGATTGGCTACACTTCTATCAGTATCGCTGATTGTTTGGAGTTGCTGGGCGATAAGAATACGATTAAGGGAACTCATAGAAAAACCGAGAGTGGCGACAAGCGAAGTTGCCGAACTGGAAAGTGTGGCTTGGTGGAACTGGTAAGAAGGCATCGCAATTTTCATCGCACCGCCCGAATTAGCCGCGACCATATTCATTACGTCGGAACCAAGTTCAAGCGAATAAGTTACAAGGGCAACATCGCTAATAGCAATTTCGCTGTCAGCCACACCAGTAGTGGCGGCAATTAGTCCGCGAGCGGCAGTATCAAGAATTAGACGGATACGAAGGCGGTCGCGTCCAATCAACGGAAAGTAGCGCGCGCACATTAGAGGAGTGAGGACGAGCGGGAAGCAAACGGTTCGCGAAGCACCAGCCGCGATTGACTCGCCATCGCCACCACCAGCACCGAAAAGACGCTGACCCGCATTAGTGCGGAAACTCGCCGAAGTATCAAGCGAAATCATCATTTCGTATAACGAATTCCAGTTATCGCACGAAAATAAGGTCTGTCCACCTAATTCAAGGACAATCTGTTTAATACAACTTGGGAATCCACCACCGCTAAATAGAACGGCAGTCTCGTCGTTGTTGGTGATGGTCGCCTTAACGTAAGACGACTGGAAATCACAAAAGGTGTTATTGAGATTTGCTGGGAGGTCAAAAATAATCTGCGAGTTCATATTGAAATTGCCGCCACCGTTTGTTGGGGTGATTTCATTACGGATAGCCCGAGAAGAAGAAGCACGAGGAGGAACTTGCGAGTAATTCAAGCGTTGGGTTGAGGCGCTCATAATATAATATACTAATATATAAAAAAATTATTCATTTTACATTTTAATATTTGATTTTTTAAAAGTCTTTTGGTTCGGGAAAAGCCGCAGTATATGCCGTCAAATGAGAAACCGCTTTTTCGGCATCGGGCGATAAATATTCAAACTTTAATATTAAACAACCGCTCTCAATATCGTATTCTTCTTTGGTATTGGCGTTGAAAAAATAAACTTTAATTTTTGAGGGTCTTGCTGGGGTTAAGACTTTTATCGGTTCTGTTTTATAAAAATGTCCTCCACGAGCATTCGTATCTTCTTGAACCATTTGGAATGTTCCTAACATCGCTATATTATTTTTTATTAAATCGGCACTTCCTTCTTGGGCGACGGTTCCATTAAAACCAGTATCAATACCAATCAAAACATTCTTCCCACTTCCGTTTGCGAAAGCAGCATCGGCAACTGAAATCTGTGCCATCGTTCCCCTATCTTGATAGTAATAAGAACTTGCTGGAATTTCCCATTCTCCTACACCGCCGCTAAGATTTCCGTCTTCAAAAAATACCGTTATGTAATCGCAAATTATAGAACTGTATGTGAGATTGCTATTCATTATATGATATACGCTTTTAAAAAAAAAAGGGTGAGTTATTCTTTTAAAAAGCCGGATTGTAACTGACTTCGTTTCCTAAATTATTGACGGCTTCTGCCGAGATATACTCAAACTTGAAAGTTAAATATCCAGTATCTTCAAGATGGATTCCGCCGCTCGTAGCACCAACGGGAAATATTCTTATTTTTAATTGAGAAGGTCGTGCGGGAATGAGATACTTTATGTCGGTTTCTGTGAAAGTATGGTAATAAAGAAGAGAAGTCCCGTTATCAACAACTGCCGTTATGCTGCTGTGAGAGAGGATAACACCGCCACCATTTACACCACTACTGCTGCCGTTTAATGTGGGTGTTTCAAGTGAGATTGCTACACCACCCGATTGGGTTTGTAAATTTAATCCAACATCTACTAAACTAATCACACAGTATTGACCGAAACTATTATTTGTGTATGTGCTTTGTGGAACGTTTAAAATATGCTCGCCCGCCGTGATGCCGTGGTCGCCTTTTGCCGCAGTAGGAACAATCGTGTAATATTCTGCGATTGGATAATTCGCCATATAATTATACGCTATATTTTATTTATCGCATCTTTTCTATTCCGTGACGAATATTTGACGCCGCCGCCAATAGTTGCGGACTCTTCATCATAGTGCCGCCCGAGAAATAGTGCCGTCCAGCGGCCTTAGCACCAAATATTCCCATCTTCGCCGCCTTCGCTCCAAATCTCGCAAGTTTTTTCGTTTTTAAACCAAAAATCGCCATTCTATATATTTACAAACTATTTTTTATTTTTCGTTTCTCTGTTTTCGGGATTGTAATTTTCTCGTATTTCTCGCAACAAACTATTTCTAAATACACTCTCTCGCTGTTTTACAAAATGAACTGTTAAAGTCAAATTAAATGCCGCGCCATTCATTTCCAAAATATTCCCATCTTGGTCTGTGAATTCTGTGTCTAAATGCGAGATGTTCTGTTCTGTAATTTGGTAATACAAAACTTCGGGTGGGACATAGAAAATATATCCGCCGAAGTTGGCGTTATTCACGATGCTCGCGATTATATTGCTCCTACGCCCCCTACTGTCTAAATTATTCATCGTAAGGTTTCTTAATCCTATATAAATATTTGTAGCACCACCCAAGTCGCAAATATTTTCGGCAGTATAAGAAGTCACGCTCGCAGTTGGTAATTGTCCCGTTAATCCTAATTGACGAGCGAGTGTTGTTTCTTCGTTTATTATTTGTCCAGAGCCGAATGCGAAAGAAAACTTATTATTTGTGTCGTCAAACGAGCAACTCCCCACCGACGAAATCGCTGTGGTTATTTTTGTTGCTAAATCGTCGGAAGTATAATTTCCAACAGCGATTGTGTAAGAACTACCGCTTATCACAATTGTATTGCTTGATGATGTGACGTTAAAAATACTGTTCGGCATCGTCAAGTTTGTTAGTCCAACAATTAATCTGTATCCGCTGGGGGCGACAATTGACTCATCTAAATAAAATATTTTCTCACCATCGCTGATTGAAACGACCGCGTCCGTTGAATGAAGAAATATAGATTGTGATGCTTTGTCGGTGTCGTTGAGTGCGTGTGAGGGCATATACATATAACACATTTAAAAAAATTATCAATTAATCAAAATGGATTAAAGCAGCGTTCTCGGGCTGAAAATATGCGTTGGCGTTATCATACGTGTATTGATATGCGTTGTTAATTTTCGGGTGGAAACCGTATTCGTCTTGCTCGGCATAAACTTTCGGGTTTAGCGCTTGCGTGTTAAAAGGTTCAAGAGTCGGGTCGTAGGCGTGCGGGAGGACGCTGTCTAAATATACTTGTTGTCCTTCACCACTTTCTTCATAATAACTCGGGTCGCTAATTTCGTTAAAAAAAGCATCGTCGTTGTGGGCGTAATTTCCTTCAATTGTTTCACTCATAATATATAATCTGTATATTATTTATTTTTTCTTCTTCCCGTTTTACTTCCCGAACTTTTTGGCGTGTGGATGACTTCCTCCCAGATTTGTCCTATTAACTGGGCGAAACGGGTGCGGGGGGTGCTTGTCGTCTCTCAGTGGGGGTCTATTAATCGTCGGCCTACCAATCCTCATCTGTGGTTTGCGATTCTTCCTTTTTGGGGATTTGCTATTCTTCCTTTTCATCGTTATATATTTATATGAGATAATTTGTTTTACAAAATCCTATATTTATTTTTTGTAAAAAAAATTGATTTTGATATAAAAATAATATATCAGTTAATATATAATGGAGCGAGAGAAGAAACTGATTACGAAGGATTTGAAAGAAAGCACCGCCAAGTCTTATTCAGGTTCGTATATGAGATTGAGGAAAATATTAAATCTTACAGATAAGCGGAAACCAATTAAAAAGATTTCTGCTGCTTTCGTTTTAGACGCAATCAAAAACGTTGAGAATCCCTCTACGGCATATAGCGTTTTTGTAATCGCAAAGAAACTGATTTCTTACAGCGACAACAAGGAAATATTTGATATTTTGGAGAAAGATTTGAGAGCGAGGCGGCGAGTCCTACAAGTTAATAAGAATCAAAATCTCACAAAATCTCTGCCGAATTATAAAGAGATTAGCGAGGCTGTGAAACGGGAAACTGAACCTCGTAAATATATTACCAGTTTCATAATGCTAAAAATAAATACGAGAAATCAAGATATAGCATTCGCCGACTTATGGTCGTCGCCACAGCCCGAATATGACAAGAAGCGTAATCATCTAATTCTTGACGGCGACAAAGTGTTATTTATTCGCAACGTTTATAAAACTGCGAAGAAATACGGACAGAAGAAGAATATTATTGCTGTTAAAAAGTTTGCCGAATCTGTAAAAAAGATACTTGGGGACAACGACAAAATATCACTATTCACTCGCAAAAATGGAGAGCATATCACTCCCGCATCTATTGCTTCTTATCTCAAAAAATATGTGGTGCTTGGATTAAACGAAAGCCAAATTGTTAAGAGCGTTATTGCCGCGGCTGACGAAAAGGGTTCTTACGATGCCCTACGTAAAATATCAGCAAATAGAGGGACAAGAGTTGATGTTTTGTTGGCGGAATACGACGTTTCAAATATTACAGAACCGGCCGATTTTGTGGAGGAAGATGACGGCGGTAATCCGCTAAATGATGCGAGTTAAATAAATGTTTATTATTTTGCGACACCTCTATACACTCAAATAATGCTTTACACGTTTTGTATTTTTTTTTCTTAAACACTAAATCGTTGTAATTTAGAATTGGAATCCGCTTTAAGATTTCTTGCTTGCTCGGGAAAAGTCCCGCATATCCAATTCGCGTCCGCTCATAATCGCTATACATCACTACACAGAAAAGTTTAGTCATTTATAGTTATAGAATATTTTTTATTTTTTCTAAACAAACATCATATTAGGTTTGTGGGGCGCAGCAACGGGGGTCGGCGGGGGAGTCGGCTCGGCAGTAGGAGTGACAATTTCTACTTTCTTTTTAGTATATTTACGTTTCGGTTTTACCTCTTGTTTCTGTGAGGCAATAAGTGCTTTATATTGTTTCATAGTGAGCGGTTTGTCGTCGGGGTCTTGCTGCGACGGTTTCTCAATTTGTTCGGGCGCTACTTTAACGGGCGCTACTTTAACGGGCGCTACTTTTTTGGCTTCTCGTCGGGCAACGGCGGCATCTCGCAATCGCTGGTCGTTCGCTAATTGTTTAGCAGTTCTCACCCGTTTAGGTTTTTCTTTAACAAGTTTAGGCGGAGGAGGAATTACAATTTCTTCGTCACCTTCTTCCTCGCTGGATGAATCTTCAATTACTTCTATGTGTTCTTTCTCGCTCAACTTTTCAATTGGTTTTCTCACAGTTTTTTTTGTAGGCATACTATATATATGGAAAATATAAAAAAATTAGAAACCGACGCAGAATTTAATTTACTAAACGAAAACATAGAAAATATCGTGAATGATAATATCTATGAAGACGGGCGGGACTGGACGGACGATGAGATTGCTATGTTCGTAAATCAATTCCAAAGTTTTCAAGAAACAGACGAGAGCGTGATTGATATGAATAAATTAGACCCTAATTTTATTTCGTTGGACGACTATAAGAAAAAGTTTGATGGATTTGACGATAATGTCCTACAATATATGGTGGATTGTGAAAACAAAAAATTAGAAGATGCCCGCATTCCACCGCTGATTATCAAAAACGAAAATGTAACTTTAACAGACAGTTTATCTTCGGTAATATATAATGGCCAGAAAACTGGTGAATCAGCGACAAAACCAAAAACAAAATGTTACACAGATAGTGAAGATTGTGCTGGGGGATATGAAGAAACCGAGAGCGAAGAGGAAGAGGAAAGCATCTAAACCAAAAATGCGCTCGGCGTTAGATGTAGCGAGAAATCCGCAACCGTATCAAATCCCCCTATATATGCCGCCATTCCCGAGTGTTATGAATAATCAACGCAGACAGCCGAGTATTCAAAGAGAAGTGGCGAATGCTTTGCGAAATTATAGCGATGTTAATATGAAGGAATTACGGCGATTGAAAGGGGATTTATCAGCATACCGCCAAGAAGCGAATTCGGTATTTCAAAGAAACGTAGCCTTTCCCCGCGCGACTGTAAATGTTGGAAGTTTTGACGGTGCTGGTATATTACCATTTCAAGACGAACCAATACCGAGAATAGAGGAAATAGCGGATTCACCTTTACCATTTCAAAATGAACCTATACCGAGAATAGAGGAAATAGAAAATTATGAAGTTCCTAAATTGCCGTTTCAACTTGAACCTTTACACCCTCCCGAAAAATTACCGATTACAATTAAATCCGCACCATCAATTCCACTCGCAGTCCCACCCCTTCCAATTACGGAAGAAGAGCCGAGCGGCGCGGCGGCAGAGGAAGAGGAAGAATACGACGAAGTTGGAAGTCTTGAAGGGGATTATGACGATGAAAGTGTTGGCTCGGCTGGAAGTAGCGATTTGGGTAGCGATTTGGGTGTAAGTGTTGCTCCACCGAGCACAACGGATAATGTTGCTTCAATTGCGACGGTAGATGTTGGTGGTGAGGTAAAGGGTGTCCCGCGAGGACGTATCAATCAAGGTTTAGCGACCGCCAGCACGTTAGGAGCGCGTATGCGAGCGCAATTAAGAGAAACTGGCGATATTCGCCCTTCAAAAGATTCGGGTGGAGAACGACTTACAAGACAGATGATTAGTGACGCATCAAATCTTAAAGGAAGAGGAAACAGAACACCAGCGTTGCGCGCATTAGCAGTAAAATACGGAATTGATTTAGCAAGATAGGAATAAATATTTTATTACTGTAATATAAATGAAAATCACAGAAATTGAAAATAAAGACCTTCAAGTGAAGAAAATAGAAATGGATTGTGACAAATGTATCAAAGATGCTAAGGGGCGCAGCATCGCAGAGCCGCTAATGAATACGTCGCATTTCTATATTATCTCGGGTGCGAGTGGTTCGGGAAAATCCAGTTTAATTATCAATCTTTTAAAGTCACAAAAAATCACAAAAGATAAAAAAGCCAAAATGTCGTATCGTAAAATGTTTGACAAAGTGGTGTATGTATCGCCGTCCGCCCACACGGTTAAAAATAGTCCGTTGGAAAAGATTGCCGACGACCAAAAGTTTTTAGAATTAAATAGTGATGTTTTTGATTTGCTGGAAGAAATTGGCGACGACGCAATTGAGGACAATAAACACAACCTATTAATTTTAGATGATGTTTCGTCACAACTGCGAACAAAAGAAAATGAAAAACCACTCAATCAAATTATAAAAAATCGTAGGCACAAAAATCTGTCTATATGGATTGTTGGTCACAAGGCAACGGATTTGTCGCCGAGTCTGCGCTCAAATGCGAATCTCATATTTGCTTTCAAGCCAAAAACAAATAAAGAAATTAATGCGATTCAGGAGGAGTATATGTTGATGGATAAGAAACAAGCGAATGAGGTTTTTGACGCAGCCTTTAAGGGGCGATACGATTTTCTGCTGATTGATGCCTCGTTAAGAAAGAGTGCTGACTTTCGTTTTTTTAGGAATTTTAATGAGTTGGTTTTTGAAAAAGAAGACAAAAATGACATCAAAAATGAAAACATAGATTAATATTTCTCTTGCTATATTATATAATGGCTGGAAAAGATATTTTCTCGCAAGCGCGTAAGGGTATTGATATGGCGGGTCGGGCTGAGAAAAAACGGCGGCGTGCGGGTCGCCAAGTTATGCGGGCGAAGCGTAAGTATAAAAAGGGCGATGTTGCTGGTGGCGACCGTATGGCGGGCAAAGCGAAAAAGTCTGTGAAAAGTGGTTATCGCGCTGGACGCAAGGCTGCCGGTTCGGGTGTGAGGGTCGGGCGGGTCGCTAGAAATGCTGGTATTGCTATCTCGCAGGGCAATTTCGCTGGCGCTGGACTCGCTGTCGGCGCGGGTTTCGTTGAGTAATGCGCTTGGCGGCGCAAACTCGCCTTTTTATGCGCTTGGCGGCGCAAACTCGCCTTTTTTATATTTAGACAATATATATGGAAATTTCCACACTTGAATTACAATTACAAAATAATATAATAATGTTCGCACGACCGACCTACCCGTATATTGCCGATATTGAGCCAGCCTACGATTATAAAGTATTTAAGAAAATTATAGCAGACGAGGTTTTAGAAATTATGTGGGCGCAATTTGAAGTTATTGACATCGCCTACAATATCATTCAGCAAACAACTTAATTAAATCGGCAGCAAAATTCTTATTGGTGTAATTTTTATTTTTGAAATAATAATCTTTTTTATACTGTTTGGCTTTCTCGTCGTAGTGTTCTAACATATATTTTCTATTATATTCTCTCACATTATTATTGTAGCGCTCTTTATTAACTTGGCGGTATTTTTTTTGGGCTTTTTTCATCGCCTCACTTCTCACCATAATTATGTATGGTTAAGAAATTCTTTTTAAATATAAATAAAATGAGTATAAACTTGTTTTATTTATAGTATATATATATGTCAGTTTGTCATTATTACGCTCACAGAATATTTTGCGATTGTAATTACTGTCTTACGATGAATGGTATAAGACCAACAACAATCTTAAATTTTGATACAGACAGTGACAGCGATAGTGACAGACCAGCGACAGACAGCAGCGAGAGCGAAGAAGATGTGGAAATACCCGAAAAATGTTCTAATTGTGGTGTTCTAGAAGAGAGTGAGGAAGAAGAGGAGGAGGGATTGCCCGCTGACTGTGTATATGAAGAGAGTGAGGAGGAGAAGGAGGAGGAAGAATAGTTTATACGAATATACGAATATACGAATCTTTTGAGTTTTGACCGATTGGTGATGGGGGTCTCCACCCATTCTTGTTTCTATAAAAAGAAAAATAAAAATATTTATTTTGAAATTTCAGCCAAGTGTAAATCGGTAAGTGCTTGTTTTTGATAAAGATTCGTATATTCGTATTTCTATAATAAAGTGTGAAGTTTAAAATATCAACTGTGACTTTTACCTCTTTTTTTCATATACATAAATACACCTCTCTTTCCTTTTATTTGTCTATGACCATTATAAACAACATCATATCTGCTAAGAATATTTCCCATTCTTGTCGTATGTGTCTTATTTTTAAAGTCATAACCACCCAATTCACACAGTTCTGCCTTTTTAACATAGTCGTTAATATCACTTGTAAAATCATAATTCGTAGTGAGTGCGTCTATGAATTGCTTTTCTTTGTGTTCATTCTCATTTTCAACCTTCATTTTATCGTCTTTCTTTTTCTGTCTATCTATTTTGTGTTGCGCCCGCTTGCTAACTGGTGGCGTTTCATTTTGCTTGGTCATAAATTTCCTTACCTCTTGTAAAATCTCGTCGTGTAAGTTATACTGATTTTCAATATATCCCGTATTATTCAAGTAGTCATCTATGTATT
>Ga0208814_1000971_pt1 | contig 14584 bp, 18 predicted proteins | sample MalvirAntarct_55_FD_184253 | JGI IMG/M metagenome (GOLD analysis project Ga0208814, IMG submission 184253) | Marine viral communities from the Global Malaspina Expedition - Malaspina viral metaG Antarct_55 (SPAdes) (version 2) | ecosystem: Environmental > Aquatic > Marine > Oceanic | place...
GTATAGTATGGATTGGCAAAATATATTAGACATGCCTATCCATCATAATACTGAGATAACAACTCAGGAGGATCTAGATACAATATTAGAATACTGTGTGAATGATGTTAAGTCAACTAAAGAAATATTTAACAGATCAAAGTCACAGATTAAGCTAAGAAAAGAGCTGACAGATACATATGGTATCAATCTATATAGTGCATCAGAACCTAGAATTAGTAAAGAGTTGTTTGGTTATTACTTAACTCAGAAGCTTAATATCCAGAAACGTGACCTTAAACAAATGAGGACACGTAGAAGTAGTATTAAGATATCTGATATTATATTACCTTATATCTCGTTTACATCTCCAGAGTTTAAATTATTGCATGATAGGTTTAAATCTTTAGAAGTTGACGCAGGTAATTTAAAAGGTAGCTTTAAGTATAGCATTAACTATAAAGATGTCAAGACTGATTTTGGTACAGGAGGTGTGCATGGTGCAGCTAAGAAAGGAATTTATGAAAGTAGTGAGGATATGGTTATTATGTCATCTGATGTAACAAGTTATTATCCTAATCTAGCTATTAGAAATAAGTTTTCACCTGGACATTTCCCAGTAGATGAATTCTGTGACCAGTATGAATGGTTCTTTGAAGAGCGTAAGAAGATACCTAAGAGCAATCCAATGAACTATGTATATAAGATTATACTTAATTCAACATTTGGCCTTAGCAATGATGAGAATAGTTTCTTTTATGATCCAGAATTGTTTTGTAAGATTACAATTAATGGTCAATTAAGTTTGATGATGTTGTATGAACAAATAATGGAAAGAATTCCTGGTGCTATTGCATTACTACAAAATACAGATGGTGTAGAAACTATAATTCCTAGAGAGTCTGTTGATGAATATATGACTATATGTAAAGAATGGGAACAAACTACCAATCTTAATCTAGAACATGATGAGTACCAGAAGCTTATACTTTCTGATGTCAACAATTATATTGGTGTGAATAACTACATAGATGTTGACATTACTAAGTGGAGAGAAGTTAAACAGAGTCAGCCTCATTATCTATTTAAGGTAGAGAATGACAAGTTTAGCTTTGCTCCAGTTAAACTGAAAGGCAGATTTGATTTTCATAATCTACAGATGCATAAGAATAAGTCTAAGTTGGTAATACCTAAAGCTATATATGCCTACTTTGTAAATGATGTATTACCTGCAGATTATCTAGATACTAATAAAAATATTCTAGACTATTGTATTGGTGGTAAATCTAAAGGGAAGTGGACACAGGTTGCTAGGTATATAGAGAACGGTGCTTTTAAAGAAGATGCTTTACAAAAGATAAATAGGTATTATATATCTAATAATGGAGTAAAGATGCTAAAAGTAAATAAAGATGATGGTAGAGAAATACAACTAGAAGCAGGCCGCTGGGTGCAAACTATATTCAATGATATGAAAGTAGAACCAAAATGGGAAAGCTATGATATTAATAAAGGATATTATTTGCAAGCAATTGAGTCTGAGATAGATAGTATTTTATCTGTTGCATCAAATCAACTAAAATTATTTTAAAATGATCAAGTATAATGTATATTTCATTCCTTGGGATAAGATATTAAGCAAAGATCCGGCATACCACAAACAGTGGATGTTGGTCTTTGCTGATAATCCTGGTGAAGCAAAAGAATATGGCAAAAAAGAAGGGCTTGTGACAGAAGTTTCTTTGTTATAGTTTGCTGAGTCAAAAAGAATTACTACCTTTACACTAAATAAGTTTATAATTATGGGATACACTAAACCAAAAGAAGTTACTAGAACATATCTAGAAACTCAACCTTTACCAGTACATGGTAAGTCTTACACAGTAATCTCTCACAAAGAAGTGATAGATAACGCAATGAATCTACTTAATGCAAGTGGATTCTCTATAATACAAGAAGTCTATAGGTCCAATATGAATGCTAATGTAGCACAAGGGATCTATTATTTAAAGCCAATGAACCCAGATCAAACAGCTATGGAAGAAGAAGAGCTGGGGATGATGTTTGCTTGGACAAACTCTTATGACAAGAGTACTAGATTCCAATGTAGTGTTGGAGCATATGTAAAAGTATGTGGCAACGGTATGGTTGCAGGAGATATGATGAACTATAATAGAAAACATACTGGAACAGCCAATATGGATACTAGAGTTCATATGTCTGATCAAATTAAAAGTGCTGAGAAGTACTATAATAGATTGATTGCTGACAAAGAATATCTTAAAAGTATTACTTTAGACTGCAAACAACAGTCTGAGCTTATAGGAAGATTATTTATTGAAGAAGATCTGTTAGATACACAACAAGTATCTATGACTAAAAAGGAGATGGATAAGCCATCTTTTGATTATGGAGTTAATACTAACAGTGCATGGGCCTTTTATAATCATATTACACATGCATTAAAGAAAGCTCATCCACGGGACTGGTTAAATGACCAACAGAACTTCCATGATTTTATTACCTCAGAACTGATTAATAAAAATCTATATAGTAACATAGAACTAAATAATGACCCTAGTCTAATTGATATAACTATGGAAGATAGCGTTGATATAGTTATAGATGAAGACATAACTAGTAAAAGACTTATTCATGAAATGTACATGGGTAGGATATGAGCACAAATCAAGTACTTGGGCTTATAATACTAATACTTTTTATAGGTTGGTTAATATTTAACAGAAAGTTAGGTGAGTAAATAAAGGGGGCCAAGCCAACCACACAGATGGGCTTATGCCAAATTAATAATTATTAAATGTTTTAACACGTTTGTGTGGGCCTCCTGCACCTAATCAAAAAAGATTTTAAAAATATGAATGCAAAAGATAGAAAAGATAGACCAGTTTTTACTGGTGTACTAAAATACTTTCCGGATGCTATAATGGAAATAGCTAAAGTTTCATTGGCAGGTAATATACAACATCATCCTGATAAACCTTTACATTGGGACCGTGACAAGTCAACTGATGACTATGATGCTTTAGCCAGACATCTGATTGATGCTGGAACAATTGATAGTGATGGGATACGTCATACTGCTAAAGTTGCGTGGAGGGCATTAGCTTGCTTACAAAAAGAAATAGAAGATGATAAGATACTAGGTCCAGATGTATTATGGTATAGAGAACAAGTAAAAGATCAATATAATAGGAATCGTGCTTTTGAAGATCAAAAGGATTAATCTTTTAATTTATCTTTTAACTTTAACTTTAACCACTCATAATCTGGATGGTCTCTTGTAGCTAATAATTTAAAAGATATCTCGTCTACTAATTTATCTAACTCTGTCATTTACTTTCAAAGTTACCTGATAGTATACCATACATATTACTTGTAGTAGTATCCCCACCAGATTTAAATCCTCCTTTACCGGTTGCTTGATTAGTAACAACTGATCCAACGGCCCTTGGTTTAGGAGTATAAGGGCTCATTGGATTTTTTATACTGTTTGATTGTTTGCTCATAGTTATAGTGCGTATCCGTGATTAATTAGTGAAGTCTGTATTTGAGCATAGTAATATGCTTGCTGTTGTTGGGGAGTCCCAGAGACAGTATCATTAATTGTTCCTGGATAGTTTCCACTAACACTAGGATAACCAGCTGCTGAAGTTGGGAATGGTCTAATTAATGGAGGGACAGAGTTATATTCATTAAACAATGTTTGTGTTCCCAGAGTATAAGCACCAGCATTTATTGTTTGTGCAGGGAAAAATGAAGTTATATTTGCTGAAGTACCTAAAGCAAACACACCATTAAACCCTAACATATTGGTTAATTCTGCTCCACCATTTGGTTCAACTACTATAGCTGAGCCTCTCCATGTTACACTTCCAGGTAGAGCTGCAAGATAATTTTTAACTTCAGTAACATCATCAGTTACGTTAGTATTAACCTGACTATCTCTATTACCCCAACCAGTACTGCTAGTTTGGTCACATCTATAGCCTGTAGGTTGAGTTGCAGACTCATCATACATTACTGTTTGTACAATTTGTGATGCATCTTCAAACCAATTACTTGCTCCAGACCCTGTTCCTGAATTTAAACCTCTATTAGCAAAACATGAGATTGGTCTTTCAACACCACCATGACACCATATTACATGTGAGTCATATCTATTAGAACCATTTGTTGCTTTATCTGTATTTGGAGTTCCTCCAGCATTACCTACACCAGATTGAGTTCCTGCTGTTGCATAAAAATCTTGAAGTAAGTTTCTAAGATTTGCTGAATCAGCATAATCTGCATCTCTCATGGCATTAGTTATAGTACCTGTTATTGCTGCATCAGAACCACAAGTGTGTACTGCACTAAGTAGAAATACGTGATCACTTTGAACAGATACAATTGTTGTACCCGCAGTTATACCAATTCCAAAGAGTTCCATACCTGGTGTCCATGCTAAATGAGCATTAGAACCAGTTCCTCCACCACCTGCATTAAACCCAGTATTACGTGCTACATCTACTCTACGTACTCCACCACCGTTGGTATTCATGTTTAATTGTGTACTATTAGCTCCTGCTGCTGAAGAAGTATATGCTATTACTTTAGATTGACTTGACATTTTTGCAGTTAATCTAATTGTTGAATTCATTGAACCAGAAGAATCACTCCAAAAATTAAAGTATGAATCTTTATCTGCTACAAGACCGGCAATTGTACATATTTGTTGTTCAGTATTACCATCATTATCTGTTACAGTGATTGTTAAAGTAAATAGGCCACCTGATGCAGGATAAGTTCCTGTAAAAGTACCTGTATAATCATTATTATATGTAAGTGTTGCTGTGCCTCCCCATGTTGATGCATTATTAGATGCGTCAATTAAAGTAAAAGTAACAGTTAACTCAGTACCTGCATGATCAGGATCAACTACAGTATAGTTATATGTGTATGTATCTCCTCCTTTTAAAGAAGCTGTGCTTGGACAAGCACTTGTAAAGCTAGGAGCTTCTGCTACAGCCGCAATGTTAATTGTTACTGTAGTTACTGCTGTTGAACAATATCCATCACTTGCTGTATATGTAAATATATCTACACCAAAGTAATTAGCATTAGGTGTATAAGTATAAACTCCAGTGCTTAAGTTAAAGTTAAGAGTTCCATTACTTACATTACTTACTATAGTATATGTTAAACCGTAACCTCCATAATTATCATCACTTACTGCAGCAGTTTGTGCAGGTAAGGAGGTGTCTTCTTGTATATTGAATGTTTGATTTACTGCAGTAGGACATGTATTATTAGAATATAGTTTACAACAAGAATCCCAAAACAAAACATTGTTTGCTTGTGCAGGTGCTTGATAGTTTATATACTTTAATTTTAGTGACTCACCAAAAAGAAGAGTATCTGTATCTTTATATCCATTAGAGCCTCCAGCTCCTGTTAACCATGAAACTCTATTTGACCAAGTTTCTCCTACAACACCCCAACCATTAGGAAATCTAATAACATCTTGTGCTAGTGTAGTTCCTGTCTTTACATTTTCAGCTATTACTTCTCCTTGTTGACCATCTGTTAAACCGGTCATACCTCCTATACGCATAAATGCTACACTTGTATCATCCAGTGGCACATATGCATTAAGATAAGTTTGTGTCCAATCTGCAGTTGTACTCATTGTAAGAGTATCAAAACCTACAGGAGGAACAATAGTAGCTACATCTCTAAATTTGACTTCATTAGCTGCACCAGTATCTCTAACTAATACTTGTGTAAGAGCATCATTCTGAATTACAGTATCTAAAAATAGTTCTTTTGCTTGCTTAAGTTGACCGTCATTAGTAATTTTAGTTGCAGGTGTACCAGAGTTACCATCTTGAATAAGCAGTGAACAACCTAACGTATTTGCATCAGGAGTCCATAATGGAATTCTATATAGGTCACATACTTCTCCTACAATTGCAGCAGGGTTATCTTTCCACGCAAAAGTAGTTCCATCAGATATAAGAATCTGATCTGCTGTACCAATTGCTAATTCTACTTTGTAATTTGTTGCATCTCCTTGCCACAGTGACCCATATGTTAATGCTTCTACCACATCATCATCTTGCCACTTTACTCTACCATCTGCTAAACCTACAAGTACTTTGTTAAGTCCACCTATAACACCAAGTGAATCATATACAGGTCCTTCTAGTTTAAGATTAGAGTTTATTGTTGTTGTCTGAGCTGGAGTACCTGCTGGTACATCAGTGCCATGTACTACATTTACATTAGCAGTCATAGTAACACCATCCATAGTAAAGTTAGCATCGTCTTCTAATAAGCCTCCTGGACCCACAATAACTACTCGGTTATCTGTTAAAGAAGTAACTGTTGCTGTACCATTTACTATAATATTACCACCTATAGATATTGTATCTCCAACTCCGTTTTGTGTTATAATAGAATCCATCAAAGTATCCCAAGCACAAGAACCTTCTGGAGTAGTATATACAGGAACAAATCCTGTAACACCTGAACCAACTTGTGTTCTTGTTAAATTTTCAGTGACCTCACATACAAGGTCTCCAAACTTAACCACAAAAGGTTCCATCTTAGGGTTATAAGCAGCACCAGTATTAATAGTACTGTTTTGATAAAGTTTACCAAACTCAAAGTGATCCTTAACTTTGTCTAGTTTAGTTTTCTTTTTATTTCTTTTTAGTAGTCCTAGAACCTCTTGTATATAAACACTCATTTTTTTTTTCTTTTAGTTTTTTATATTGTATCTAAAGATGTATCATAAATTATTACATTTACTTCTTCAAGATCTAAAGCTACACCAGCAAATGTTTTAGTAACAATTATACAACTTGTTGTTGACTTTCCTCTTACAGAACACCAAACTGCAGTACTAACATTTTCACTAGTGGCTACAACTGCATAGTTTGAACCTGATAAAGCTTTTGTCCATGATAATGTTGTTGTACCAGTTCCTGATGACGTTGCAACTAATGTACCTACAGCAGATCTACCTTGGTTAGCATTACCTGAAAAACCAGTTTGACCAGTAATTACTCTACACCATACGTTTGCTAGAGGTGCAGTTGATCTTGAGACATATCTATCAAATACATCTTTTACTACTATATGCTTAGCTACATCAATACCTGTTCCACCAGCATCATTATCATTATATAGAATATGATCAGTTTCAATATTGAAAGTTTCTTTAGTTCCTGCAGCTGCACAAGTAATTATATTTTGGTTACTAGAAGTACCGTCTCCATAGTATGCACTTATTACTAAACCAGATAGAACAAGACCACAACCAGTACTTATGCTTGCTCCTCCAGGTTCTGCCCATTGTCCTAATGAATTTAAGAAAAACTTTGCGTTACCTGGGTCAGAACCATATGATGGTACATGACCTACATTAGTTCCTCCTGCAAATTTATTTGATGTAATATTTAAGTTAGTACCAGAAACAGATCCAATTAAAGGAGCTCCAGTACTTGTTCCTAATGAAAAATTAACACCAGTTACACCACCTGGTGCACTACCTGCAGTAACTGAAGTAACGTGACCTTGTGCATTTGTTGTAATTGCTGTTGGAAAAGCAAAACTATTTGCTGAACCATAATTTTCATGTGAAACGGTTATAGTATCTGTAGCACCTACAGTTGTTTTTAATCCAATTCCACCTGCTATATCTATTGTATCACCATCAGAAATTACTTCTGGTGTTCCTGTATCTCCTGTAATTGAGAAAGTAGACATTGCTCCACCTGATCCGCTTGATGCTGCAGTTAATCTACCTTGTTGATCTACAGTAATAGATGCATGTGTATAAGATCCCGGAGTTACAGAAGTATTATCTAAGTCTACAGTAACAGTATCAGTTGTACCTGTTGTAGAAGTAGATAAGGCTATTCCACCGGCAACCTTTAATGTATCACTGTTATCTATTGTTTGTGTTGTCCCTGTATCACCAGTTAAATTAAAGCTAGCATTAGCAAGTATATCTGATATTCCTGTTTTAAATACTGCTGGAGTACCTCCTGTACCTTCTGACCAAGGAATAAAATCATCTTTGGTTATAGTTTTTGTAGTCTGACGGAATATATAATTATCTGTTCCAACATAATCTAATTCAAATTGATCAGGAGTTGTTGCAGTATTAAGTATTAAACCTGGTCCAGCTCCGTAAGTAGTTCCACCTCCAGAACCATAGTTTGGAATATTAAGTGTATTTGAAACAAATGTTGCTACACCTGTAGTACCCACAGTTGTTAGTGTTATTGGTGCTTGAATACTTGGAAAGGCAATTAAGTTACCTTGTCCATTTATATAATCTGTTGTTAAACCAGCCCAAGTAAATGCTAGTGTTCCACTATTAGTTATAGGAGAACCTCCTACATCTAATGCATCACCGGCTGTTGTAGCTGCAACACTTGTTAATGTTCCTGAAGTTATAGACTGTAAAGCTCCAGTACCATCTATAAATTGATTTGTTGTTCCTGCTCCTGTTACTGTAAAAGTTCCAGAGTTTGTTATTGGTGAACCTGCAACTGCAAATCCTGCTGGCATAGCCAAAGCAACACTTGTTACTGTACCACCTGTATTTACTGAGTCTATAGTTATAGCACTTCCTGCATTAGTTAGGGTTATGTTTGTACCTGGTACAAATTGAACTATGTCTGTAGTACCATCACTACCAACTAATCTTACATCTACATTTGCAGCATTCTGTATAGAATCTAAATCATATGTTGTATTAGTATTAGCTGGAAGTGCTGCCCAAGAATTATCACCTCTTAAAAAATTACTAGAGGTTGGAGTTCCTGTTGCAGATAATTCTGCTGTAATAGTTCCTGCTGTGGTTATTGTCCCACCGGTAACATTTACAAATGTTCCATTACTTGTAGCAACAGAAGTAACTGTTCCTACAAATTGATCAGTTGAGTTAACTGTAACTATCCCTGTTCCATTAACAGGAGTAACAGTTACGTTTGTTCCTGCAACAATTTGTGTAACTCCACTGCTTGATCCAGGGAAGTCACTTACTAAAACTTTTTTAATACCATTATCTGTTGCATCACTAAACCATAAATAGTCTGAGTTTGCAATTGGTGCTGTAGGCACAATTAGTATTGCATTATCTACACCAGCATAATCTATATTAACTATAGGATTAGTTGCAGTACCTGTCATTGTTATTCCTTGACCACCGTCAACGTTTTCTATATAACCTAGACCAATAACAAAATCATATATTTGATCACCTGTTGCTAAATTTAAACCACCGTTTACAACAGCAGATGTATTAGCAGAAACAGTTGGGTCTGTTGAAGTACCACCTATTGTAATTGTATTTGCATCTCCAGATGTTACACTAGTAACTGTACCTGCAGTAGTAGGCATTGTTACATTCTTAGTATTAACATCAGTAACATGTCCTGTTGCATCTGTAGTTATTGTGTCTATAACTGAAAACTGAACACCAGCTCCTGGAGTTGCTGAAGAACTAGTATTAGTTCTTGTTGTATTATCATGAACAACTGTTATAATATTTGTAGCGGAAACAATAGTGGATATCTTAGTACCTCCACCTATTCTTACAGTATCATTATCTACTACTGATTCAACTGTTCCTGTGTCTGCAGCCAATTCCCACTGTGACATTGACCCAGTACCATTTGTAGTCCATTCCATATTTCCTGCAGCATTAGCTGTAAGTACTTGACCAACACCTCCAGTACCATTAGATAAGTTTATAACTCCAACTGGCATCTCTAACCAATTAACTTTTAACTTTCTACTAGCATCTAAAGTATACATGTTGTTACCATCAAATACAATAGCACTATCTATAAGACTACATGTCCCATCAGAATTCCATAAAGGAATAGTATAAGCTGTATTAGTTCCGGTACATTCTACATAAGTTCCAGGAGTTACACTGATGTCTACATCAGAACCTGTACTTGCAATAGTTACTCCTGTTCCTCCTACAAGATTTACTGTATCTATAGTTGAATCTGATCCAGTAAGAGTAAGTTTTGTTTTACCTCCGGCATCAGCATTAGCAAAATCATAAGTTGTATTAGTTGCTGTAACAATAGCATCAGCAAATTGCTTTGCAGAAATTAATTGTTGCTCAACCTTTGGCAAGTATGCCATTACATTTAATGCACTTTCACCTTTAGTAGATAAGACAAAATAATCATCTTTGCTTACTTCATATGGAAGGTTAACATATTTCTTCTTGGAAAATAGTCCAAGCACATCTTGTAATAATGAGCCCATTGTTTATAGTTTATAAGAACAGTGCAGAAAGCTTAACGCTTGCCTGTGCTGAACATGTTATTGTTATATTACCGTCTACATCATTAAATGCATCAACTTCAAAAGGTCCTAAAAATCCTTCTTCACCAGCTGCTAAAGTTAAGACTGCATTCTCTTTCTTTAGTGTCCCTAGTAAAGGATCTACAACTGTAGTTACTACAGGTATTACTGTAGCTGTTATTGAAACCCCACCTCCATTTTGTACATTGAAAAATTGTATAGCTGTATTAGCTAATTTATCTCCACTTACTGCAGGTGTTACTGTAGTAGGCTTTATACCTGCTTGAGTTATTTGCTGTGCTGTTAATGTTGCCATATTTTATTTATTTAACTATTTCTGTATCCACTTCTAAAAGCTGCTGACTGAACTGGTTCTTTAGCTCTAGTAGACTTTTGTGGTGGATTTAAATTTGTTTTCTTTGCTCTCTTGATGCTAGCAGCAACCTGCTTGCTGTTCTTTTTTTGTTGTATAGCTTGAGGAATACTAGTAGGATTGAAATACCCATTTGTAGTCTCTCTTTTATACTTAGCACCTTTTATTGGAAATGATACTCCTTTTTTTGCTCCCATGTTATTATTATTTTTTCATTTTACCTAAAGTTATTGCAAGCCTAGCTCTTTGTGCTGTCTTGCCTTTTCCTTTTGCCTTTTGACTTAACCAAGTTTTTTTAATTGTACCATCAGCCTTTAATGCTCCTGCTTTTTTTGCAGTAGCTGTTAAAGAACCAGGCTTTTTAATTGCCCCTTTGATCCAATTTTTTTTCTTAGTTGCCATACTTATTATTTATAAGCTCTACGTGCAGTCTTTCTCATTCCACCTTTTTTGGTACTGCTACCACCTTTTTTCATCATGTTATCATAAACACCTCCACCAGTTCTAAAGCCCATAAGACCTCCGTCTTTTGCCATCATATTCATGTTATCTTGTGCTGGTGTACCTGTAGGAGAGTTTGCTCCATCAGAATAAAAACCACCACCCATATTGTATTTTTTAGCTGCCATAATTTTTAATTTTAATTGTTTATATTAATTTGATCCTGTTCCTTTAGCTCTATTTTTAATTCCCCGTTCAAGATCTATTTTTCTAGCATACCCTGTATTTTTTAATAGCTCTTTGTCTACAGTAGTTCCACTTAAATCTGTAATGAATTTCTTTACTTGAGGTATAACTTTCTTTACACCTTTTGCAATTGCTTTTATTGCTGTACCTAATTGTGCTTCATCTAAAACACTACGGCCATTCTTAAACCCACTAAGTCCACCCCCTTTAGCATATGAATGCATACGTTGTTGGTTAGGTGATATGTTTTTCTTTGCCATTATAGTTGTTTTTTATTTCTTTTTTCTAATGACCTGCCACCAAAGTAAGCACCAATCACAGTAATTAAAACTAATTGTAATAGATCTACCCAAGAAGCTTTCACATCAAATGCAATCACTCCTGCATCAATAAAAACTAATAGTACTGTTGATACTACTAAGAATATTAATATAATGGGTCTAACATTTTTACTTAACCAACTATCAGAGTTCATATCTGAACTCCAACGTGCTGATATTTCTTTCTCCATATCTGTCTCATACTTTGAGACTAATTCTTTTATCTTTAATTCAGCAGCTAACTTTTCATCTTTAGAAGTAATAAGGTTATCTAAGACACCACCTATTCCTTCAACTAACTTAGTTGCTCCTCCTGAAAATATTTTACTTAGTATACTCATAATTATGATATTGCTTCTGTTGATAATACTCCTGTATTGGATACCTTTACTTTCCAAACAGATCCGTTTGGTGCAGTTAAACGTAATTCTGTAGCATGATTGAAACTTATTTCATTGGTAGTTGAAGTTACATCTATACCAGGACTAAGTATACTCTTAAGGTTTAATGTTTCTCCAACTTTATTCTTATAAATACCTAGACCAGTTCCTACATTAGCTGCAGTATTTGGCTCACCAGATGTTGAAAGTTCTACATAATCATTATCAGAAGATATTGCAACAAGTAAGTTAGTACTCAAAGACTTTAAAGATCTAAAGTAAACAGTACACTTGTCTGTGTCAGCATCAACAACAGTCTTTTGATAAACTTGACCTTTACTTGTTGGAACAGCTGGAGCATTTGCATGATCACAGTGTTCAGCAGCAATCTTAAAATCTTTTACTTTAATTACTTTAATTGATTTGTAAGGTATTGGAGATGCAACACCTGTCATGTCAGGTTTTTCATTAACGCCTAATACAAGTACATCATTAGGGCTAGCTTTCTCAGCAAAGATCCCACGTCTTATTAAACTTAGTACGTCAGTTAAAATATTCATTACTTTTTCTTTTTAGAAGATGTCCATCCACCTATTTTATATTCTTGCATAGATTCTTTTCCTGTCTCAGCTTTATATGCCATCCTCTTTGCACTTCCACCCTGTCTCATCTTCTGTTGAAAACCCCCAAACATCATCTCATCAATGTCAGCACCTGCTTTCATCAATAATTTTGACTGTTGTCTATTTGGTGGTGTTGAAATTAAGCCACCGTTATTCTTTTTCTGTTTCATTATATATCTAAAGTTAATGTTACTATAAGTAAGTATAATTTTATTGTTGTATAATCATACTCCTCATCTTTAGGCATAACTTCCCAACCTAAAGCCAACCTATTATGAGGCCAGTGAAACGCAATTTCTAATGTCCAATCCATCATTTGGTTTTTAATTTGTGATCTTTTTGTTTGCACAATCCTTCTTTACAAGAACCAAAACAAACTTTACCTTTAGTAATCCATTGCACAAATATGCATATGTTTCTCATTATTTTTTTCCTTTAATAGCTTTGACAGCTGCCTTAGTTCTAGTTTTAACTTCTTTAGCTCCAGCAATAACCTTTTCATCTACTTGAGTTTTAGACCATAACCACTTCCAATAGTCCTGAAGACTATATGACCACAATACATGTATAACTTTTTTGAACATAATTTTTTTTATTTTAAAGTACTATAACAATAATATACAAATTTTGAAGCACTTCATCAAATATAATATTATATTTGTCAGTTGCCAGTCAAACATGTATATAGATAATATACAAAAAATCTCCATAATAATAAACATAATCAAGTAATAATTAATATATGAATAAAGTTAATCCAATGGTTTTCAAGCATAAGTTTAATGTTGAATTCCTGCCTGCTCAGACATTACTGGGCCTTAAAACTGTAAACTGTGAAGTAATGTGTGAGGATGATAAATATCGTCCTGTAATAGGTCTAGAGATAGGTCTCATATTTTTTACAATTTCTTATGTAAATATCAAGCCATAAACTTTTTAGTCTGGCATATTTTTTTTACATTATATATACCCTACCAGCTGCATTTTTCTTCTCATGAAGAGTGCAGCTTTTTAATCCTTAATAAAAAAACAAATGAACAAAGACATCTTTAAGGCAAGAGTTAATATTTTGCCTTATGAGTACCCACAATTATTAGAATATAAAGATTCAATAAGACATTCTTATTGGATTGATACAGAATTTAATTTTACAGAAGACATACAGGATTTTAAAGTAACTATAAATCCAAAAGAAAGAGATGTCATTAAAAAAACCATGCTTGCTATTGCACAAATAGAAGTAAATGTTAAAACGTTTTGGGCTGACATGTATAAGCGTATGCCTATAACAGAAGTAGGGGATGTGGGTATGACATTTGCAGAGTCTGAAGTAAGACATAAAGATGCATATGCTAGATTACTAAGGATCTTAGGTTTAGAAAAAGAATTTGAAACAGTGGTTGACGTACCAGCAATTGCAGGCAGATTAAAATACCTAAAGAAGTATCTTGATGGTACACGTTCTAAAGATAACAAGATGTATACTAAATCAGTATTATTGTTTTCTTTATTTATAGAACATGTAAGTTTGTTTAGTCAATTCTTAATTATGATGAGCTTTAATAAAGAAAAGAATGTCTTTAAAGGCATATCTAACGTTGTAGAAGCTACATCTAAAGAAGAACAGATACACGGTAACTTTGGAGCAGAGATAATCAACATAATTAAAAGTGAAAACCCTCAGTGGTTTGATGAAGAGTTTGAGGAGTTAATTTATTCTGCATGTAGAAAAGCTTATAGAGCTGAGTGTAGTATACTAGACTGGATCTTTGAAAAAGGTGAGCTTAGCTTTTTACCACAAAATACAATACAACATTTTATTAAGAATAGATTCAACAACTCACTAGAAAAGATAGGTATGAAACCAATCTTTCAAGTTGA
>Ga0208814_1000973_pt1 | contig 14558 bp, 8 predicted proteins | sample MalvirAntarct_55_FD_184253 | JGI IMG/M metagenome (GOLD analysis project Ga0208814, IMG submission 184253) | Marine viral communities from the Global Malaspina Expedition - Malaspina viral metaG Antarct_55 (SPAdes) (version 2) | ecosystem: Environmental > Aquatic > Marine > Oceanic | place: South...
ATTGTAAGCAATAGCGTTGCTTTCGTTAAATTGCTTTAAAAATAAGTTTTGAAGTATATTATTGTTTTCCATTTTTATTATAAATTAGAAGTATTTGTTATTGTGGCGGTGCAGGTCCAAACAAGCCTGGTGTTGATGCTATTTTACCTAATGTGCCAAACATCCCGCCTATAGCGCCTGCTTGATCTTTATTTGCTGTTGCTTCTGCTTGCATAGCCATCCCTAATTGAGCCGCTGTTCGATCTAATTGTTGTAATTCTCTGCCTTCTCTTGTAGAAAACATAAACTGTTCCCCAGCTACATCTGCTTGTTGCAATCTTTGTGCTTCAGCCATTTTTTGTTGTTGTAAAGCTTGTTCGCCTTGTGCTCTTTTATCTTCATTAGTTTTTTCTTGACTTTCTATACTAGCTGCAACACCTTTTTTAGATTGTAACGCTGCTTGGGCTAGCGCTGTAGCGCCCCCTGCTCCGCCTCCTGTTTGACGTATAGCATCTAAAGTGTTTGCTAAAGATATATCAGCTTCCTCAATTTTCATTTCAGCAGCACCTGTAGCTACTGATAAATTAGCAAAAGGATTGCTAATCATACTGCTTAAATCTACTACGCCTTCATAAGGATTTATTATCTCTTGTCTGTTTTTTTCTAAGGTATCTAATTTATTTGAAAGTCTTCTTCTTTCTGCCGCTGCAGCTGCGGCTTTTTTCTTAGCAGCACCTGCGCTAAACAGTCCGCCAGCTATTGCCAATCCTCCCCCTAATATTCCTGGAATCATATTTTTATATTTTTAATATCCGTTGTTCATTGTATAAGCGCTTTCTATTGAAAACAATTGTTTTTCTCCACCCAGATCTGTTGTTTCATCTGTTGCTATAGTGCCTGTAACAAAATAGCCTTTTATACCAGACACATTTTGACCAAAAACTATTTCGCCTGGCATGGGCGCGCTAGAATTGACTAAATTAGATACATATTTATTTTCTTTTCTATTAAATCCAGCATAGTATCTAGGCACTGGTGGATTTACAGTGCCAAAACCAGGAGGATTATCAGTTGTAAGCCTACCATAATTAGCCCTTGGTATTGCAACTCCAGCAGAATTAAAAGCGTATTCACCTTCGTAATAGCTTAATATACCACTTGATTGATCAAAGTATAATTCTAAGGCTGATGTAGAGGGATTTAAGTTTTTACCAGTATTATCTGATTGAAGAGATAATAATCGCCAACCATTGCTTCCTTCATAGCCTATAGTTTTAAATGTTTTTGATCTAACCGGTTCAACATTTAATATAAACGTTACGTTTGAACCAGTATCTACTCCATAAAAATTGCCTCTAGATGCTCTAGAATCGTAATGCTTCCATAATGTTAAAGCACCACTAGGATTATCTTGCACAGAATAAAAGTTTGCACCTAAGCTAAACATTACTTGTGGAGCGTAAGAATATCTACTTGTCCATCCTCGTATAGATTCATCAAATGACAAAGTGTTAAATGCTGTAGGTATTACTAAAGGCCCACTATATTGTTGAAGAGAGGTAACATATTGATTGTTATATATATCGTAAGCTCCTAATACAGATCCTACACCCGCATTTGTGTTTAAATTATTTAGATTATCTCTAAAAAAATCTTTCATGCCAATAGCAGATATTTCATCTATACCTGATCTGCTAAGTCTTAAAATAGCATTGTTTTCTTTATCAGCAAAATATTTATGATATCCATAAGTAGCAAAACTTTCTGGGTTTTTACTTATACCATATTTTCCAGCATAAGGTTGAATTACCCCTATAGTTAAATTACTTGCAGTAACAGTGCCCCCGCCTTCTGCTGCGTATATAGCATCTTTATCTACTAATGCCCTGCTAACTTTTCTTTCTTGAAATATAACTAAGTTAGTGTCTTCTGCATACAACTTTTGTATTGAGCCATTAGCTGGATCAGCACTTTTAGTTATGTCGTCTGCTGTAGAAAACACATTTGTATTGTTAATGCCTGTTCTAGAATTAAATATTCCAGAATATATCAATGTATTAAATCTTGTTACTGCATTGGGTTCTTCTTCAACTAAATAAGCTTTGACTCCATAATCAGTAGACGTGTTATTATAACCTCCTCTTATTCTAGCTTCTTCAATAAGCCAATCATTGTCATTCAACTCCGCTGGAGTTAAAACAACAACAGGAAATCCACCGGCTACGTTATCAGGTATACCTTGTGATCCATTCCATATTATATCATTTCCAGGAATACCAGTCTTCTTTAAAACAAAAGAGTTAAAATATTTTACTTCAATTACTGCGCCCATAAATTATTATTACTTATTTTATTATATATTTCCATCAGGTAATTTCAAAAGTATAACCTGAAAAATCTACAGCGGTTTCTATAGGTGTTGAAAACGCTCCTCCACATTCAGTACAGGGATGAGTACTGCCAATACCAGCATACAAATCATATACTCCATTTTTGGTTGATGCCTTAAAAGGTATGTCTGGATCAAAAGAACAAACGCCTCCTGTAGAAGTTACTGCATTTGTATTATCTATTGTCACAATAGTTCCTGAATTTGCTAAATTACTTAAGCTTTGAGTAGGAAATAAATAAAATCCGTTTAACAATAATTGTTCTGTAATTTCAATTAGCACAAAAGGATAAGCAATTGTTCCAATTCCCCCCTCTACTGCGCATGTTAATTCACCAGTTACAACACTTTCAGGTGTTATAGACAAATCTATTATAGAAGTATAACTTTGTTGTACTCCTGATCCTCCCGCGTCTTGAGCTATTATAACAAACTCAAATCTACCTGCTGGCAGGCTGGAATTTGGTAATATTGATAATACTGCTTTTTCTGTATTAGTAGCCGTGTCTGTAGATTGCACTAATTGAAAAAACCCAGAATCTAAAGCATTCTGACTACCACCAGGAGCACTCAAATCTGTTAAACTAAATAAAGAAATAGTAAAATCTTTTATTCTATTAACTAAAACACTTGCTCCATTGTGAGCAAATATTTCAACAAGAGGCGAACTAATTAATCTATTAGCCTTAATTGTTGTAGGTAAAGAACTTACAACCGCACCTCTTACTTTAAGTTGAGTTGTTACAGGTGCTATGTTTGCAGGGCCTAAAGGACCAATTTGAAAAGTACTATTAATTTGTAATCCATCTACATCAGTTGTTGTAGCTAATATTTGAAAATTAAATATTCTTACCGTTTCATCTGTACTAAAATATATGTCAGCAAGATAATTAGCAGTTGGTTTTATTTCAAAACTACCCGCTCCCGTACTGTATGTTAACTCAAAATAAGGATTAGTATTTTGAACATCAATATTGTTTAAATTAAGTACTGTTCCAAGAGTTATAAGAGATACGCCGGCTGTTGCAAGAGCTGGATTTCCGTTGGCTACATATATAGGTATATTTGTTCCAAAAGCATCAACTAAAAATACGGGTGCATTAAATATACTTTCAGTTATAGCTATTGTTTCTTTCCACTCAGATACAAATAGCCCTATTCCGCCGGCAGCATCACTGGAGTTCAAAATTAAATTGTTTAACTCGCTTATTACGCCTGTGCTTGCTGTTTCCCAAAATATATCTAAAAGACTGTTTACGGGTTCTGTTTCATATACAGATAAATATTGTATCCCTGGAGTTTTTAATTCACGATCACCGTTTGATAACTGTAATCCGGGTGCAAAATATAAAACATCATTTTGTGACAAAACAACACTGTTGTTTAACCTAACAAATGGCTGAGTAGCACCAACTTGGTCTGTAAATAAAGTAACATGGGTTTCCTCCGGTATGCCTATTCCTGTAACTATTGCATTTGCTGCTATGTTTCCTGAAATATTTTTTAAGGGTATATCAGCTCCTGCATCGTATTGTTTATTTAAATCAGCTAAAAATATTTGCGCTTCTCCTGGTGAATAGTTTAATGTAGATATTTGCCCTATTTTATTATCAGTACTTATTCTAGCGATTAACGGATTAGAATCTAGCAAATAAAACTGAGGAAAATAATTAGGACTTGGTCTTTCATTAGGGTTATAATCAAATAAATCTTGAAGAGTTGATATAGTAGAAACAGTATGTGACTGTCTGCCTGTAAAATACTGATCATTCATTAAAGCAGGATCTAATAAATTGGATCCTACAAGCGCTGTTGGAACCGTTAAATTGGTGTTTTGTACTCTACCAAACAATTGAACAGAGCTTCTAAACTGTCTTTGATCAGGACCTACTTCAGATAAATCTCTAGGTACTTTATTTATATTATCATTTATTAAGACAGTATGGGATGTTTTATTTATTTCTAAATTAACATTTTGTGGATAAGCAGCCATTATGCCTGGTAAATAAACATTATAATACTCTTGTTCTGTTTGCTTTACAACTATTTTATATGAATACCAGCCTAAAGGGTTATATCCAGAAAAATCGGAATCCCCATTGTATATGCCCGGAGTACCAAGGCTTATGTTTGAGGGCGAAGATATTACTGAATTAAATAATACTTTTAAAGAATTTCCAGGAAAAGGATTTTGTTCAATATTTTTTGGTAAATAAGGAGAATATATTGTGTCTCCTTGAAATACATTACTATCCGCAGTTACTAAATTTTCATTATTCGAAAGAATTACAGTAGAAGTTCTGCCGTATCTATCTGAAAGTACAACTCCTACTTGATATGTTCTATTTTGTTTTACTGTGCTGTTTGGATATTCCACTATTGATACAGCTTCTGTGTCACTGCTAAATGCTGTTACAGTCAATAATTCATTAGCGCTTACGGTTATAGCTTTATTTAACTTAACTTCAGTAGCAGGTGTTCCTGTAGTTTCTGTTATTTGAGTTAAAGCCTGCACTCCTACTCCTCCAGAAACAAAACTTCCTACGTTAATTGTGCCTGAAGGCGTGTTTATATCTATGGTTGTATTAGCAGCATAAGTATTTGCAGTAGTTACTTTAAAACTTCCGTCTTGTAAATTAAAAGCACTTTTTCTGCTAACGCCTACATTGTAATCTAATGAAGCTGGCGGGGTGTGTTTGTTTTGAAAATTGCCATATACAATTCTATTGCTAGCTATTTCTTGCGAAAAAGCACGTACTGGTACTCTATCATAAACTCTGGTAATTACATCACTAGGTAATGTTTTTATAGGCTTTTTAGATATATAATTATAGTCAAATATTACATCGGTGCTTGTACCTTCTGTTAATTTAGCTATTGGTATTGTATCTATAACTTTTATAGCTAAGCCGTCAGACTCTTTATAAAGTATTTCTAATTCTTGTATATTTAATTCTTTAGCAATATTCGCCTTAGAGTACGGCAAAGGTATACGTAAAGTTATGTCGTCAACTTTGTTTTCCATAAAAGAAACGATAGTACTTCTATAGGCCGCCGTTTGATTATCTTCTAATTGCAATCCAACTTCTGTATCTTTATTATAAGCAAAATATCCATCTTGTTTGGGTATAAATGCTGGTTGCGTAAAAGGCGCCATTATAGAGTATTCGTTATCATCAAATCTATATCTATAGCTAAATCTAACAAATTTATCCTCTAAGTACGCTGGATCACCTGCAAAATTTTCATTATAATAAGGATTTAAATTAAAAACTATTTGTTGATCTTCAGCTAAAGCCGGGAAAGTTCCACCTGCTATTCTGATGCTCCATTCTGGCACTCCGCCGGGGTTTACAGGTATGTAAACAACACCGCTAATTGTAGCTCCGTCTATTATATCAATAGCGTTAGTACTAACATTAACCACGCCTATAGTTGCTCCTCCATAACTTGCTCCGCTTATTGTAGCTGAGCCGCCAGGAACGCCTCCTCCTGGAAATGCTGCTATTTGACCAACTACTCCAAGCACTGCTACTTGAGTTACGCCTGCGGCACTTGCAGCTTTAGTTGTTCCCTCGCCTCCATTTGGAAGAAACTTACTAGTAACATCTTTCATGGTCGTTTCATAAGGCACTGTAGCAGCAGAGCCTAAAGTACTAGCTTGCCAAAGTTCTATGCTTTGATATGGATTATACTTAGCTACGCTTATTTGATCTTCGTTGAGATAAAAAATCGGACTATCTTCAGCAAACTTTATATTTATTTTCCTAGGTTGATTATAATTATCTGTCCAAAATAAAAAATCTTCTAATATGTTTGATGCATATATTCTATAATCCGTTGAAAAATTTAAAAATGCTCCTTGTACTAATATCTTTGTTGCATCATTTCCTTCTGTTGTATTATTTGTGTCAAATTGTATTATATAGTTTTTAGCATTTTCTTCATAAATAAGTGATTGAAAATTGTTAGTTAAAAACAAATAAACAAATCCATTAGATTCGTCAACTTGTTTTCCTATGCATTCCAGCCCTGATTCTAATTTTGCATCTATATCAAGAATAGGAAAATTACCTAAAACGTTTTCTAAAGAACCAACAGATTCACCTTCAGATTTACTTACCTGAACGTTTACAGCATCTCTATACTCACCCTGAGGCATTAGTCTAGCGTCTAAATCTTTATTTAATTTACTTTTTATAAAAGTATTTCTTGCTTGTGCCATTAAATTTTAGTGTTTAATCCATTTAGATTTGCCTCTCATAACTTGAACTATTTCGTCAAGTTTAATATTTGATAATCTTATTTTTGCATTTCTTAATTTAGCTCTTCTATCTTTTTGGAGTCTTTGCACCAAATATTCTTGTTGGCCAGATCTTGTTGATATTATAGAATGTAATATAGAAGCGTATAAAGCATCTTCTGCTAACTTAGGTACTTTAGTATCTGAATCATAAGCTAAGCCGTCAGAGATGTACTCCAACACAATAAGCTTTCCGGCTAAATTGCTAGAAAAAGACATTTTACCTTCTCGTTCATCCATGTTAAACCATCCGTTCATTTGCGATGTTTGAGGATCAAGTCCGTATTGCCTACCCCAGTTCCAGCTACCTTCAAACCCATAAGCATTTTGAAAATCAACAGCTTCATCTATATTGTTAATTAGCTGACCGTTTATTAAATTGTCATTAGCTTTTTTCCATCTTTCAACAGTAAGTGAAGTTCCTTCAATGTTTTCTCCAAAGTTATCTTGTGTTGGTACACCTGCTTGATCTTGAATAGGTGTTCCAAAGGGAGCTATAGTTAAGTTGTTTGCTGGGTATATAATTCTTTTTACACCTAGCTGATCTATAAAAGATACTCTTACATAGTTTACATAGTCTTGAGGCAGTATAACACTCAAGCTTGCTGGTATGTTTAATTCTTGAGAATGTATACTTTTTAAAGTATCATAACTAAATTCCTGCAAACTTCTTTTTGCAAAAAATAATACGTCAGATTTTTTAGCGTTTTGTATTAACTTACCATCGCCTACATAACCAACCATAAAGTTGTCTATAGCATCTGTTAGTTTTATATATTCATAACTACCATAATTGTTTTCTACAGTATCTCCATAAGCTTTTTCAGCTTCTGTTTGGCCATATTTGCCTCCAGTTAATACTTTTAATTGAACAACAACAAAAGTTCCAACTGGCAAAGTAGCTGCAATGTCTACAACATTATTTACAACAGTATAAGCTAATAAATATTCTATATATGTTTGAGGAAGTCCTGTTGCACTTGTATATACTTTAAAATTGTTTAAAGCATAATTAGCATTTGCTGGATTTGAATTACCAAATATTAAATCTGTATCAAACGTAGTAGTATACACCTGAGCAGCGTTTCCTGTAGATAAAAATCCCTGGGCTCCTTGATAGTATTGTTGATTTGTTTCAGTTATTAAACCCATTTGTTACTATGATTTTTCGTTAATTGATGTTTGCTGAGCTTTTTGAGAGGCTACTTGAATTATAGTGGGATCATTTATTATAACCCCTGCGTATTTTAATATATTAATTATTAAAGCATTTTTTTCTGATACATCTAATTCAAAATCTACAGACGGGCCAGCGGCACTGGGGTCGTATAAATATTGTCCTTGTGAACCTATGTTAAATCCCCAATTAGGAATAGACGGAGTAAATAAACAATTTATATTTAATGTCATATCTGCAACAAAAGGACTTATTTTTACAAGAAGCTGTTGTATTAAGGATGGTGCAATTAACGTAGTTGTTTGAGTTGTTACCGCCAATGGATATTGTACGGTTGGGACAGTTAGATTAGACCTTGTGATTTTATTAAAGTCAGATTGACTAACTAACTCTGTAATAGAGTTGTAAGTAGGATTACCAGGATATGTAGATATTATATCCCCTAGTTTAAATATAGATCCTGTGCCTTGATATGTAAAACCAAGATTTACTGCATTATATGTAAAAGCAGCTTCCCTTTCAAACGGGAATAATTTATATGAAGTGTCTTTAAACATGTTAAAGAACTCTGTATCATTTTGTGTATTGTTTTGGTTTTGACGATTTAATTGATTGCCGTCAGGAAAGTAAGACATAAATATTTCGCTTTGCACTTGAGTCGCTAAACTATTAAACTCAGCTGGAGGAATATAACCTCTTTGCTCTTTGTTTAATATGTACAAGACTGTTTGATATACTGTGTTTATACTTACTGCCATTTTTTTATTGTGTTATAATATAGGGCCCGAATAGACGAGCCCTGTATTAATATTACTTGTTTTTATAGTTTTTTATCTATAGACTTATAAATTTCCACTCCTTCATCTGTTTTTAAGAAAGCCGCAAACGCTGAGTAAGGATTTTCGTCAAAAGGAACGTTCATCAGTTTTCTACCAGTAGATACCCATATAAACGTACGCTGGTCTTGTGATAGGCCTATAATTCCCATCTCTTGTGCTCTAATAGCAAAATTTCTTAGTTGTACATTTTCATCATTAGCTAAGCTAATAAACAATTCTGGGTTGCTTCTAGCAAATAATAATAAATCTCTTTTAAGTTCTTTAGAGCTCATTTCATTTACTTTAGAGCCTATTTCAACTCTTAATATTGCTTCTCCGTGATCTATATCCATTGATCTAGCTGCGTTTAAAGCGTCAATTTGAAGATCTAAAATATCCAATTGATCAATTGCTTCTTCTTTTGCACTAAATTCTTCGTATAGTTTATCTTTTAAAGGATGATATAAAGATAATAGCTTTTGTAAATTTTGTTGCTGTTTTCCAACCATTAAAGATCCATCTTTAAATCTTATATGACCCATTGTGGATTCACCTTTTTGCTCATCTACTAAAGGTGAGTCTTGATTGGTTGCATATCTAATTTCTCTTTGTTTTCCAGTTACTTTGTCAAAATAAAGTAAGGCATGTTTTCTTGTATGTCTGCCTGGTATTGTTAATGTTAAAGGCGATTTATTGCCTTTTAAATAATAAACTCTATCTTTAATTTCCCACTCTGGTTTTGTAGGTTTTACTGGAGTAGCAACTTTTGTTACCACTTCTTCTTGAGGAGCAACCTCAATTTGCTTTGCTTTAGCTTGTTTAGCCATAATATAATATAATTAAATAGTTTGTAAAAGTAATAATTACCCCCGTCAATACAACGAGGGTAACAATTACATTAATATTGAATCCTTAGATTCCTTTGAATAATACAAAGTTGTTAGCAGCTTGAGTTACTAAACATCTTTCAGATAGGAAGTTAACCTCCATAGCATCAAGAGTTGAAGTAAATGCACCACCAGCAGAACCAGTTAACCAAGATTTCATTCTTCTATCATCAGATTGAGACGCTCTATATCTTACGTGTAAGAAAGGTCTTCTGATGTTAGTTCCTAAAACTTGATCGTAAACTGTAGAAGTTCCAGCTGGTACTAATACACCTTCGATAGAACTAATACCATTAACGCCTCCACGAGTAGAAGCATCATTTAAATATTTCCAGTCAGTCTTATAGAAATCGTAAGATCCTCTACGGAATCCACTAAATCCTAAGTTAAGAGCCATTTCTTCAGAATTTTCGAATAAACCGAAAGCAGTACCACCAGCGAAACCGCCAGAGATAGAAGCCAACATATCGTCAAAATCAAGAGATGTTTGTCTCTGTAAGAATAACATGTTTTCTTCAATTGCTCCTTGTGTATCTAAATTCTTAAGGATAGCGTCAAATTCATCAAGCCCAGCAGCAGCAGTAAATCCTACTTCTACGTTTCCACGAGATTGAATAGCAGCAAATAATCCTTCAGATCCTGGCAAAGTAGTGCTTATATTTGCGCCAGCAGCTATCTGATTATACTCAGCTTCTACCATACTCATTTCTAAATAATCTTCAAAACGTAATCTTGTTTCAGATTCAGCTTTTAAATACCATAAATATCCAGATGTTCCGTCTTCAGTCGCAACTTCAACCCATCCAATTTGAGCCATATCAGATCCAGATACTACGTACTGGCTTCTTAGGATAATTGGGGAGTTAGAGTATTGAGTTAATTGAGGTTCAACTGATGTTCTTACAGCAGAATTACCAGTACCAGCAGCGGTAGTAGTAGTTCCTTTTGTATAAGCAGATCCATATACAAATACTTTAATTCCAACAGGTCCTGCCCCAGCAGCAAAATTTGCAGCTGTTCCAGAAAAAGCAGCAGCTCCAATAAGACCAGCGCCTGCAGCAAATGGTACTACTGTAAAGTTTCCACCAGCGCCTAATGCTCCAACAATTGTTACTAAAGCTTTTACTTCAGCTCCATTTACAGGATTTAAAAGTACCACAGTATCGTTAACAGATACTACGTTTTGTACATTAGCAGCAACTGTAATAATGTTAGCACCGCCAATATTAGCTCCAATTCCAAAATCAAGATAAGAAATATGTAATCTATTTTGTTCTGACCAAATTACTTGATCACTTGTCATTGGCATTTCAGCGCCAACCATTCTTAAGAATCCAGATAACGTACGGTTTCCGTAACGCTCTACTTCTTGTTCATAAATCTCTGGTAAATATTGTTGAGCGAACGAATCACCACCATTTCCAGGTCCAGCTGCTCCTGCAGCATTAAATTGTAGGTAGTTACTATTTAATACTTCCTGAGTTCCAGAAGGTACTAAACTACCAAATTGAGGACTTAAAGCCATAATTTTTTGTTTTTAGTTAAATTTTTTTGTTTTAATTTTTAGTTTTGTAGAATCAGCACCTGAAATTGCTTTAACCTTAAATCCGTTTAAAAACACTTCCCCTTGCGTAGACCTAGCTTTGGTGCTACTTAAGTTTCTAGAACTGTTTACAACTTCTTTTACGGCATCCGCTTTTCCTTGCTCATAGAAATGAGCCGCGATTTTATCTACGTTGTCAGCAGCGTACATAGCTTTGTGATAACCTTTCGTGTCTTTAACATTACCTTCTTTGTCTAGGAACTTCCCGACAAGGTTGTTAATATTCGACTGGCTCTCTGCAACTTTATCACGATTCTGAATATTGTACTTATAGCTTTTTTCGCCGACTTTAATATCGAAACCTTCGAAACTGTCATTAAAATGCTCTTTAGTACTTTCTTTGAATTGTGCGTGTTGTTGCTCAGCTGTTTCTTGCTGCTTGTTATATCGGTTAAAAAAGTCTGTAGCTTTTTGTTGGTCTTGAGTAACGCCTGGTCTCAACTTGATCTCGTCGTAATATTTACTCTTCGTCTCTTCCAAATAGCTTTTGGCTTTTGCAACTTCTTCTTTAAACGCAATTCTTTTCTTGCGTGCATCTCTATCTTCGTCGACGTCTTCATCAATGATAAAGTCCTCTAATAACATATCAATGTCTTCACCCTCTAAATAAGGTTTTTCTTTTTTATAATACTCTTTTAATAATGTAACATCATCAACTTGAGAGTAATCGGCATTAAGCCTAGTATAGTCCTCTATTGTTCCTCCCGTATCTTCCATAAAAGAAACTAACTTTTCTATGTTTTCCGGCAAAGCTTTACCAAGAATTCTTTCGTCTTGTATAGCTTTTTCTACTTGAGCTTCAACTTTTTCAGTTTCTGTTACTTCTTTGATTGGAGAAAACCCTTCAGTAGTCTTTTTGGACTCTTGTACAGGTTCTCCCACCTTTGCGCTATCTCCGGATGGTTCTTCCACAGATACTTTCTTTGTTTCTCCGATTTGAATGGCATCTTCTTCTTGTTTAGGGATTGATACTTTTGTAACGTTTAGCGGTAACTCAACCAAAGGTTCTTTAATATTAACTTTAACAGGCTCATTACTTGTTTGTGTTAATTTTTTTGGAGTTTTCTTTTTAATTTTAAACTCACCTTCCTGCTTAACAGGTTCATTTGTTTTTTCTTCTGACATAATAAAATATAATTAAATAATTGGTTACTTTCTACATGAAAGCCTGCATACCCTCTTCGGGTTGATTCTCAAAGTCTATTGGTAAACTGTCGTTTTGCCTTTGACTTATAAGCTCGCTTTGTTGTGTAGCTTCCATTTTGCTACGTTTATCTTTGCGATCCTCAATGGATCCTTCTTTTTGTTTAACCATTTGAACGTCCATTTGCTTAAGCTGCATGTCGTATTGAAACCTAGCTTGCATTTTTTGCGCTTCTAATTGTGACGCAATTTCCATTCGTTGGATTTCCATTTGATTTTTAGATTGTTCAAACTGAACATTCGCACCCATTATAGCTTCTTGCTTTTGTACTTCAGCCATAGCGGTTTTTTCTGCAGTGCTTGCTTGAGATTGTCCTTGAGCTGCTATATTAGCTTGTTGATTAGCTTGATCTTGCTTGGCTTTAGCTTTACGCTTAATTTTAAGCATTTGATTTGCTAGCTTAAGATTTTTAATATTCCTTAAATCAATAGCATCTTCAAGGTCAATACCTCCCTGTTGCAATGCAACTTGTATATTGTTTTCTAATTGTGCTTGCTCTTCGTCGTCTGGTTCTAATTCTAAGAATATACCAAAGTCATGAAGATTTAAGTTTACTATCTCGTCTAATGTTTTAATGTTAAATGTAGATATAGAATTTTGTAGAGCACTTCTAGTCAGTGGAAATTCTAATGCATCAGCTATTTTAAGCGCAATGTTTTCGGCTAGTTTAAGAGTGATATAAAGACTAGACTGATTGATATGCCTAGTTGCCACATTGGACGCATTAGCGGCCATCTTTTGAAGCCCTACAAGCGAATTTTTATCCATAGCTGTACCGTCTCTGGCTTCGTTAAGCCCGGTTACATCACGTATCATTTGTAAGTAATATTGGTACGTTTGTATAAGCGCATTTATCTTAGCTTGCCCTGAAGAGCTGTTAAGTTCTTGAATAGGCACTTTGCCTGGATTCATATCACCGTCTTGAGTAAGTGATCTACCAACTATCGAACCAGTTTGAAAATACATATTTAATGCTTCAGCTGGATTGTAATTAGTTCCATTTCCTAAATCAACTTCCGCAAGTCCGTCCATATCTAAGTAGACACCATCTGGCACCATACGAGATAATACTTGCTGTAGCTTTAAATGTGTTAACTGAATCATATCGGCAAATCCAATACATTTACTTACAATAGATTCAATACGCCCTTTGTACATTCTAGGTGCACATAAAGCGTAATTCATTTCTACTTTAGTAGTGTCGGCAGTAGGTCTAGACATATTTTCTGCTAGTTCCCACTTAACCATTTCATTTGAGCCTAGCACTTTTGCACCCGTATATAAAACTTCAATAGATCTTGACACTCTTTCAAAGTTATCATTTTCTGGTGGATTAAATGAATCTGGCTTTTCTAAAGCTTTTAATAATCCTTGAGGAGTTTCTTTTATTTTAAATACTTGGTTGTGATATGTCTTGTAATCAAAATATAATACTTGAACTGTATTTTCATCGTAATTGCCCCAGCCAGTTATATACTGACTGTTGCCTGGCATTTGTTGAATTCTTTCAAGCTCTTTTTCTGAAATGCTTGGGAATTCTTTTTTAAGTTCAGGTATTGTTATAGACTTTACTTCACCTACATAATATACGTCATCAAAGTTAGGGTCTTCAGTATAAGAGTAAACCACATAAGCTGGATCTACGTAATCGACTGTAATTCCTTCAGCTGTGTTAAATCCAGTTTTAGCGCACGCAATACCTAAAACAGTTAAATCCATATTTAATCTTCTTCTAGTAAGATCAAATTTGTTTTGAGCAAGCACAGAGGCTATAGCTTCTTCTTCTGCTATTTCAATCGATTGCTTGTAACTTAATTGCATATGCAATTCTAACTCATCTTTAGATTCTGGTACAGTATCAATATTAGGCGTTTGATATAAATCAATTCCTAATGTTTGTTTAAGGCTTTCTAAATATTCTTTTGCAACCATGTCTTCGTAAAGCATAGAAGCGTAATCAGTTCTTTTCTTTATTGATTGTGGATCTTGAGCATAGGCTTTAATGTCATAAGACTTTCCTGATATACCATTAACAACAATATCTACAAATTTAGATAAAATTGGTACAGGTTTCCAGTCTAAATTTAAATAAGACAAATCACCGTTAATAGACAATTCATCTTTGTATTTTTGTATTGACTGCTCACCTCGAGCATATAATCTTAATTGGTGAAATTGATTCCAACTAGTTAAGTATC
>Ga0208814_1000974_pt1 | contig 14543 bp, 6 predicted proteins | sample MalvirAntarct_55_FD_184253 | JGI IMG/M metagenome (GOLD analysis project Ga0208814, IMG submission 184253) | Marine viral communities from the Global Malaspina Expedition - Malaspina viral metaG Antarct_55 (SPAdes) (version 2) | ecosystem: Environmental > Aquatic > Marine > Oceanic | place: South...
TTTAAAAAGATGGTATGACGGAGATGATATAAATGTACTTATTGCCTCTCCAGGTATTTTAGATGGTTTTGAGGATGATGATGTGGTAGCTACTTATGATTCAGGATATGTAAACGCTACAGTTCCTGATACCAACAATCCCTTTGGTTTTGCTGGTAACCTTCCTTGTGAAAAAGGTAAAGTACGATTAGGTTTTGTTCAAGACTCACCAGGTGACGCAACTTCACCTTTGTATTTTGGAGCAAACAGTGGTGTACCTGGAGTTGATAGATCTTTTGCATCTGATAGAAAATCTGATATTGAAGTAGATATTGTAATTTTTAGAGCAAATACCTTAATGGTTTTTGAATCCGAACCATTAGATGCTAATCCAGATTTATATTATGATTCAAGTGAATTATTTGATATTGATGCAAGTGGTTTTCATTTATCAGGATCAAATACAGACCTCAATGATCAAAATCAAACAGCTACTCAAGATGCTGTAGTTAATTTAAATTTTGCAGATGTTTATTGTTTTGGAAACGGAGTAGAAAGTTATAAAATAAAAGATCAGTTAGCTGCTAAAAACTTTCAATTAGGCGAAAGAGTATTGGCTGTTTCTAATCAAGACTATAAAGAAGCCGACAGATTTGAAGGGTTAACTTATAGTGGTACATATAGTAGTAATTCTGGAACAAATAATTTAAATGAATTTAATTTAGGGTTAGTAAACTTTCAAGATTTAGAAACTTCTTACGGACCAATACAATTATTACATGCTAGGAAAACTGATATTTTAGTTTTACAAGAAGATAAAATATCTTATGTACAAGCAGGAAAAAACATTCTAACAGATGCTGTTGGAGGAGGAGCTGTAACTTCAGTGCCTCAAGTTTTAGGGCAACAAGTAGCTCGTATAGAAGAGTATGGTATTAGTTTTAATCCTGAAAGTTTTGTTGCTCATGGTTTTGAAATGTATTTTACAGACTCAAAAAGAGGAGCTGTTTTAATGCTTTCTGGATCATCATCTGGCGAGACTTTGACTGTTATTTCTGATTCAGGTATGAGATCTTGGTTTAGAGATGAATTTTATAATAATCTAAATAATCAAAAGTTAGGAGGGTTTGATCCGTATATGAATGAATATGTTTTAGGTATGAATCAAATACCTGTGCCTATTCCGCCTGAAGTTATACCATGTGGAACTCAAGTAAATAAATTAAATTTACAAGATACTGAGTCTTTTTCTTCTACAATAAATTACGGTAATACAATTGGAAATGTTCCTATAAACTTTGTAGTATCTACTGGATCTATTGTAATAAAAGTAGTTTGGAATGGAGTTACTTCTACAAGTGGTACTTTAATTAATTCAGGAGTTTACAATTGGAATAAAACTTTAAACACACCTACAAATGCTGTAGTTACAATTACATCAGTTGGTGGAGTTTCGAGTTCTACAATAAGTTATAATTGTGCAGATACAACACAAATTAATGTTGTAAAAGTAGTTATTAATTCAGAACTTGATGCAAACAAATATATTCATGCAGAATATGTTTGGGAAAACTCAACAAATAAAAGTCCTATAGATAGTGATTTATGTAAATTTGGAACTTCTAATTTAATTGCTTCTACTTATGATTCTCAAGTTGGTATTAGATCTTTGGGAGTATTTCCTGAAAGTGGTGTAGAGTTTACTCTTCGTTCTAATAAAATAAATTTTGATAATTATGATTGGGGATATCCAAGTGATAATTTTAAATATTTATCAAGTAATACATTATATGCAAACAATCAAGCAGATATAGCTTCTCTTTTAGCAGCTTCAACAACAATTGCGAATGGAGATGTAATTAGTCCATCATCTGGATTGTATCAAGCAACAATTTCATCATTAGATTTGCCAATAGCAAATCAGTATCTTTACTTGATATATGATTATAGAACAACATCGTGTCAATCATTTTGTTATGATGCATCGTCATCATCAAATGCGTGTTGCGAATGTACTTTGCCATGTGTTGCATTCTTAGGAAGTAACAGACAGCAAGAGTCAACTGTTATATGTAATCAACCTTTAGTTAATACATATTATCATACTGGATCAGGAACTTATCCGGCAGTTGGAGATTTTGTTTATTCTTCTTCTGTATGTATAAGTAGTCAAGCAGTTTCATTAACAGCTGGGTATTATAAATCAGAAGCTACAAAATACATAAGAGTAGGGTCTAGCGGAATAGTAACTGAATTAGTAACTTGTCCGACTCCTTAATAATTAATAAAAGAAAATAAAATAGTATGGCAAGTATAGTATCTCTTTGTTTTGATGGATCAAGTTTTTCTTTAGCATCATCTTTATATACGGACAACTCTTTATCAACTTTAGCCCCTGATGGTTATTACTCTCAGGGCCAAATAGTTAGAAGACAGTTAAATGGAGTTTTATTAAATGCTCAACCTTGTAGCGCTTGTTTAGTAGAATGTGGTACAGGGGTTTCAGAAACAATAGGTAATCAAAATGGAATTTTTAATGCTGATATAGATTTAGGTAGTTCTACTGGAGCTGTGGTTTTATATTTCTTTATGGGTTCAAGTGTTCCTGATGGAGTTATAGCTAATTATAATCTTATTAATTATAACAGATTAACAGCTAAAGACAATCACAATGGTGTAATATTAAAAAATGGCGCAGACGTAACAGTAGATTATGCTGGAATTGCTAATCAAGGAACTAATATTCCTACTTACGTGGGTAATCAAAACACAGCTTTAGTAGGTAGTTATACTAATGCTCCAGTTGGTTCATGTAGCCAAGGAGATAGACCACAAAATTATAACTTAGTTTCTGGATCTTATGATGCACAGGGTACTTTTGAAAGCATTACTGTAGTTAATAATCAGGTAGGTTTTTCTGATGATGCAAGTAGTATTTCTTCTCCTGTATTTGCTATGGTGGTTCCTAAAACATCTATTACTCCTACAAATATAAATTTAAAGATTTTTGCTCCTATGTGTGGAACAGCTTTTGGATGGGAGATAGCCTGTCCTGTAGCTTTACCAAGTTTTACAGCATCAGCTGAACAATCAACATTAGCTTGTGCTGCTGCAACTACAACATATTATTTTTTACGAAACGCTACAGGTACAACGCCTCCTTTTACAATTTCTACAAATACAGTTCCGGAGATTGGAAATTTTGTTTTTAGTAATTCTAATGGAGCTACATATTTAAATGACACAAATACAATAAAGTATTACATAATAGCAAACACTACTGCAATTGGTGTACGAAATGGAGTTGTAGTTTCATCTGCATCTTGTACTTCAGCAGGAACTAACACGTCTTTCTTTGGAACATCAGGAACTTCTTCTTTAGCAGATGGTATGTGTAATGTAAATGTAGCAAATATTTTATATCATGATGGTACTGGAACTCTACCTCAAGTTGGAGATACAATTTATTCAGGATCATCTCCTTCATCTTCAACTGTTACTTGGACTAACTATAAAGGTTTTAATCCAGCAGACGTTGGAGGAGGTTCAACAAGTTCAGGAACAGTAAATGCGTCAGGAGTTATTCAATTAATTGCATTATGCCCATAATAATAAATAAATAGATATGCCAAATTATACGTTATCATACAATAAAGATTCCACTGGAAGACGAGATAAACAGGGAGGATGGCCTTCTTTTTACTCCTACATTCCTAATTTTATGATAGGAATGAATAGTTTTTTTTATAGTTTTAGTGCTGGTAATCTATATAGGCATAATACAAACTCGAATAGGAATGAGTACTATAATATTTCAGGAAATTTAAATCCTTCTACAATTACAAGTGTGTTTAATCCTAAGCCAACACAGGCGATTAAGTTATTTAAAACAATGTCTTATGAGTCTAGTACTACTTCTGCTAATTCAAACGCAGCAAGATGGGCGTGTACAGAATTACAAACTGATTTAACAGATGGCTTACCAGGCGGAATGCTAAAAACTTTTTTTAAGGAAAAAGAAGGAGAGTGGTTTTCTTTTATTAGAACAAATGTAAATGTAGTTAATTTTGCAATGCGATCAGCTACAGGAATTAGTTCTTGTATTGCAGTTAGTGGTCCAGTAACAGCTGCAGTAATTGAATTTAGTTCTGCTATTCCTGATGCTGTTAATATTGGAGACAACATTTTCTCTGTAACCTCAGCGGCAGGAGTTGCTACAGGTGTTCCAGCTCTTGCAGGCCCAATTATAGCATTAACATCTACAAGTGTTACTGTTAATGTTGACTTAACCGTTGCTGGATCATTGCTTCCAACAGTAGGGCAGTTTATTATTTCTTTAAAAAATAGTCAAGCAGAGTCTCATGGAGCAAGAGGATATTATATGCAATTTAAATTAGAAAACGATTCTACATCACCTGTAGAGCTGTTTTCAGTAGGAAGCAGCATAATGCAAAGTTACCCAGCAGGGTAAAAGTAAATTTAGTATCTTTGTGTATATGGAATTGAATATACGCTCGCTAGAGGTAGGTGATTACGAAAACACTCTTATTGGGTGGTGGAATGATTGGAGATGGACAGCTCCCTCTTTAGATTTCTTACCGGATAATGGTATTGGCGGATATATTGTTCATGATGGAGATACTCCAATTTGTGCAGGATTTATGTATACTACTAACTCCAAAGCAGTATGGTGTGATTGGATTATATCTAATTTACACTATAAAAATAGGGAGAAAAGAAAAGATGCTTTAAGTTTATTAATACAAACAATAACAGATAAAGCCAAAAGTTTAGATAAAAAATATGTATATGCTTTAATAAAAAATAAACCACTTATTAATGTATATAAAAAAGTAGGTTATGAAGAGGCAAGTACATATTCAATTGAAATGATTAAAAAATTATAATATGGCAGTAACAACAGCAGCAGTAGTCGGTATTGCATCAAGCGCAGCAGGTGCGGTAACTTCATTTTCTGAATCAGCAAAACAAGGTAATTTAGCAGAAACTGCAGCAGCTCAAGCAAAAAAATCAATGGCCGAGGCTAAAAAACGAGCAGAAAAAGATTTATACGCAGGTTTAAATGTTAGTACTGAAGCTTATGATAATGCTTTTAAAAATAATCTAGCAACTCAACAACAAAATATAGAAGCTCTACAGGGAGGCGATGCTCGTACTTTAGCAGCTGGTGTTGGATTAGTTCAAGGTGCTGCTGATAAAACCGCTGAATCTACTAGACTTGGGCTTCAAAAAGATTTAGAAGCTAATGCAAAAATGAAAGCTGATTCTGCAAATGCAATAAATCAAGATTTAAAACGTATGGATTTAGGATTAGCTAGTCAAAGCGCAAAAGAATCTGCTGAAGCAGGAGCAGCGTCAGCGGCAGCTTTTTCTCAAGGAGTTTCAGGAGTTGGAGGGCTGTTACAAGATGCTGCCTATGTTGTTCCCTTATTTGGTAATCCAGATAATAAAGCAGAAAATGAAGAAGCATTCCTTAAATATCGACAAAGTAAAAGTAATTAATAAAATAAATTATGGCTAACGAATTTGATAGACAAGAAAAAGTAAGTGATTACGATAATTTTGTAAGTAAAAAAGATTCTCAAATTAATTTTAACGAAGAGTTTCAAAAAATTAATACTACGGTAAAAGGTATTGCTGTAGGAAGAGAGACTAAAAAAGCAAAACTTCAATCTGATACTGATTCTGTAATATCTGAATTAGAAAAAGCTCAAAAAAATAGTAATCAAACTTTAGGTCAAACAGTTTTAAAACAAGCTGCGAATGCAAAAAAAGTTTTATTGCAGCAGAATAAATTATTAAAAGCTGGTTATATATCTCCATCTGAATATATGCAAATATTACAAACAGCCAAAGATGATATGGCGAATTGGGGTATTGCAAACAAAATGTGGAGTACTGAATATGACTTATCTCAAACAAGACAACAAACAGGAAAAGATGGTCGTAAAATAGCTTCTGCTGTTGAAACAAACATGAATAATGCAGCAACTGGTTTTAATAATTTAAATGATGTTGAACCATTTACATCTCCTTCAGGCGCTTCATTTATGGTTAAAATGGTTATTGATAAGGAAACTGGGGAAAGAACAATGCCTAGTTATGATGATAAGCCAGAAAACTATTTACCTCTGAGTTCTATAAATAACCTTATGCTTTATAGAGATGATAGCGCTAAATATAATGTAGGTGCTTTGGTAAAATCTAAGACCGATCTAATTGGTAGTTTTGTTACAGCGGTTGTTGGTAAGTATGATACGCTAGAGGGTGGTGGAATTGTACTGACTGAAGAAGGTGCTAGAAAAATGGATGTTTTTTTAAATACAGACGACGGTAAATCTGCTTTTGACGAGTTAAAAAAAGATACTGTAAACCTTATTCTTAATGATAATCTATCTATTGCAAATGTATTAGCTCAGCAAACAGGTTCAGACCCAAAAAAGAAATATATTCTTGCAGGATCAAAACAAGAGTTTGTAGATGCAGGTGGTACAGATATTTCTAAATGGATAAAAATAGATAGAACATCAGTTCCTCCAAGTTTTCCAGATATTTCTGATGCTCAACGAAAAGCTGCTGAAGATATAGTTGGAAGAGAATTTAGAACTCAAATAGGTGCATCAAGTAAACAGTCTAATTTAAAAGCAGGACAGCAGATAAATCCAGCAAACCTAAAGAAGACCGAGGAACTTATGAGTATGGGTGGTACAGCTAAACAAATAGTAGATGCATTAACTGGAGATGGAGCAAATGCTCAAGCACTTATGCAAACTTTAATTAATGATACAAACAGTAGATTATTAGCTGCAAATCCAGCGGCACTTGGAAAAATAACAAATTTCCGTTTTACTGATGATCAAATTATATTAATTAGACAAGGGGCAGACAATATTTCTATAAATCGTGGAGCGCAATCAGCAACAGACGTTAATAAAGATGGTAAAATTGATAGTGATGATAGGGATGGAGTAGATTTAATTAATCAAGTAAATTCTTTATATCAAGCACTAACAGGTAATAAAGCAACTAATCCGACTGATATGCAAAATGCTTTAAAAGCAATTGATGTTGATACTTCTAAATTAAAAGCAAGAGCAGGAGAGCTGACTGGAAGCATAACAAAAACAAATTTAAAAAATAATTATAACGATACAAGTAAAGTTACAGGTGATAAAACACTGATTAAATTAGTAGAAGATTCATTGGGCGAAGTAAATGGTTTTTGGAGCTTAACTTCTGATGAAACCGAAAGAGATGATCTTGCAAAAATATTTCGAGACGCAATGTCTAAACCATTAAAAGATGCTTTAGCAGAAAATTTTCGCGATGAAACAACTGACATAGATTTAATTACAGATAGCGATGCTGACGAAACTGTTAAGAATTATATGAAACTTAAATTTCCCTCTTTGGTTTTTAGTGAATCAGATAGTGAAAAAGTGCGTAAAGAAAAACAAAAAGAATTTGATGCGGAAACAAGGAAATTATTTCCTAATAGAGCATTAGGGGATGAGGTTATATTAATAAGAATTGCTGGAAGAGATGAAATAATTCAATTAGATAAAGAAGCAGATTCAGGACAAGTTACAAATGAAGTAGCAAGAATATTAAATCAAGCTGCAAACAATGTTAACGATAAGAAAAATAGAGCAAATAAAAATTATACCGTTCTTGAGATAATTAAACTTACACCTCAAAAAACCGATGAAACTACTGCGTCTTACAAAAGAAGAGTAAAAGCTCTTTATGCAAATCAAGATAAAATTAAAATATAGATATGTTTGATTTAGATGAAATTTATGATTACGGATATATAAAAGAAGGATCTTTTGATACTAAAGATAAATTTTTAGCTTATGCTGAAGGATTATCTGCTGATCAACTTTACGAGTTTATGAATCCTGAGGCTGTAGGTAGCATGGAGGATTTTGCAGAACTTTATACTCCAAAAAAAAAAGACTTGCCGGAATCACTTGGTTCGGATCCAAAGGAAACTACGGTTGTCGATACACCAGTGGAGGTGGAGATTCCTGGATCTTCGGATTCTTTAGAAGTAAATCCTAATCAAACAATAGATGATCAATATTCTGATGATTTTAATCAACAATTTGAACAAGCTCAACAAAATAAACTAAATGAACCAGAAAAAATTGAAGGTGTAAATGACCCTAAAATAAATAATGAATTTATTCCTTTTACTGAAGATTTAGAAGAAAATATTATTGATGATGTAGAGGAGCTGGAAGAAGGTACAACTTGGCTTGAAGAAAGTTGGCTAGGGAAAGCTTCTGATTGGGCGTTTGATGATGTTCCAATTTTAGGAGTTTTAAGTGCTGATTTCTGGGGTGATATATATCGAGCTGTTGGTAATGGTTTTACTAAAGGACAGTCTGTAGATGATTCTATTGCTTTATTTGCAAAAGGAAAAAATATCTCAGACGAAGATTTAGCAAATTATATAGCTGCTATTAAACAATCTGAAAACGTTGCTGTTTCAGATGAAATGAAAAGTTTCCAAAAAATTTACGAATCAAATGGTGGTGGTGTGCTTGGATTTATTCTTGGGTTTGGATCAAACATATCTATTGCTCCAGAATTACTTATAGACTCAATGGCGTCTATGTTTAATCCAGGATCACTTTCGGCAGCAGCAGTAGGAGGAGCAACGGGGGCAGCTACAGGTGCGGTAATGACATCGGTAGGTGGGCCTTTAGCTTTATTTGGAGCAGGAGCAGGTGGTATGGCAGGCGCTATGGGTGGTGCTTCAGCAGCTTTAGAATTTGGTATGTCTTATACTGAGTTTATGAAAGAAGAAGTTGAAAAAAAAGGAGGCAAGTTTGATGTAGGAGGAATACGAAAAGTTTTAAATGATCCTGAGGCTCTTCAAGCAATTAGGAATAAAGCAGCAGCAAGAGGTCTTGCAATAGGTCTGATTGATGCTATGACGGCTGGTCTTGCTGGAAAAGCTGTTGGAGCTACACGTACAGTTTTAGCAAACGCAACAGAAAAATTATTAGCTACTGGAGGTAAAGGAACTGTTACCAGATCTATGGTAAATAGAGGGATTGAGATATCAGCTGGTTTAGGTGTTGAGATTGTTGGAGGTAGTGTAGGTGAGACAGCCGCAATAGGAGCTACTAATTTAGACTTTGTTAATCGTGGAACAGGAGGGCAAAAATTTGATATTGCTCAGATAGGTCTTGAGGGATTTGCAGGAGCAGGTAATGCTCCTATATCTTTAGCAAGGGGTGTTTATACAACTCCTCGATATAATTTAAATGGTGATTCAGTTACTAAAAATTATATTTTAGCAACGATAGGCACAGCTACTCCTGCTGAAATTGCACAGATGAATATTGTTATTAAGAATGATCCTGATATACAGAAAGTTGTAACAGACTTAAAAGCTACTTCACAGTTTGAAACAGAAATATCAGATACAACTAATGTTCCTGTTGGGCCAGATAAGGATGCTCTTGTTAAGTTAGAGATAGAAAAAAGCAAACTACCGGACTCAAGATCAGAAACAACAAGAATAAGAAGAGATGAAATAAATAAACAAATAAAAGAAATTGTTGAAAAATATTCGAATTCTTTGACTGAGAGTGTTTCAATCACAAGAGATGGTAATACTTTTAATGAAACTTTAACTGTTACAAGGCAAGAAGCAATAAATAAATTAGAAGCAGATGGTGTTACTGATATAAATGACGCAGCTATAACTTCTATGCAAAAAGCAATAATGGAGCAGCTTAAAAGCGCTGATACACTAGCTGAAAAAGCAATTATTGCAGAACAAAAAGCAGGAAAACAAGATCAGTTAGATGCAGAAGCGGCTGTTACAGACGCTGAAGTTATAGATAGAATAAATAAAGATACATATACAAATGAAGAATTTGATAATGTAAAAAAATTAATCGTTAAAGAAAAATTAGATGCCATTCAAAAGTCAAGCACAACGAAAGTGGATGTACAAGAATCTTCCCAAGATGGCGAAGGAGTGGGAGACATCAACAACCAACAAGAAATTACCGAAGAAAGTCAAACCACTGATGAACAAGAGGGTGTCGAGCCTACCTCGAATGAAAAAACGAAAGTAAAAGAATTCACAACTAAACGTCAAAAACAACCAGGGAGGTATAAGGTTACAGGAAGTCGTTCGGTAGATGTTGAAGTAGCTTCTGATGGAAAAATTACTGCTGTAGATAGAAAAACAGGTAGACCTTTAAAAGGTGAGCTTAAACCAGCTGTTCAGGAGTATATCCTTGAAAACATTATAGATGTTAATGAGGGCGCTCCTTTAAATTTAGACTCGTCTACTAATGCAACTCCAGAACAATACACTAATGAAGTTGCAGAAAATTCCAACAACGTAAAAGAAATTGCTGAGACTATTGATATAGAGAAACAAAGGTCAAAAGAGCTTAGTAAATCAGAAAGAGAAGATCAAGCTGATCCTTTAAATATAAGATCATTAACAGGGCAACTGACTGAAGAACAATTTATAAATGCAGCTGACGTTAGCAATGTTACGCCTAACATGAAGCGTTTTTGGTTTGCTAAACGACAAAAAAATATGTTTGGTAAAGAAACTGGAAAGGATTTAGATACTCGTGGATTGGATGATTTAGTAATGGAGCTTGATGGTTATACAAAAGAAAAAGAAAGTGAATATATACAGAAGGTTGTTGATTTTATAATAGAAAATGATACTGGAAAGTTAAATGTGAAGAATGTAAAATCTTCTGGATTAATTGATTTAGAAATTAAATTTGAAAATCTAACTGGTTTAAAACCAACAAAGAGAAATATAAACAAAGTACTATCTATTGATCCTAATAGAGAACCTCTAGTTGCTACTAAGCAAAGAGAGAATCAGGCTGATCAAAAAGCAGCTTCTGAGCCAGGAGTATTTACGAAAGGAAAAAGAGGTGTAAATCCAAAAAGAATTACTCAAGGGAAAACAAAAAAATCTACTCTTGTAGTAGATGCTGATGGTTTAGTTACTCAAATAAAACTTGAGTCTAAGGCAGCTAAAAAATCTGAATCAGCATATATAGCTGCTCAAAAAAGAGTATTAGATCAAATATCTGATCTTAAAGTTAGAGGAGTGGTAAAGGCTAGACAAGCTTTAATAATGACTAATAAAGTTTTAAGAACTAATTTTAGTAAAGAGGGTCAAGTAACCAAGCTTACAAAATACGTTACTGATGTAATGAATTCCGCTACCATTAATGATCAAATAAAACGTATACAAAAGAAAACAAAAAGAAAAAGTGGTGGAGTTTTATATAACATTAAAAAAGGTAAAATAGGATCTGCTAATAATGCTTTAATAGATGTTCTTAAGACTCTTGCTAAAACAGATATATCTTCTGTGCCTTTAGATAAACTAAACTCACTGGAGGCTTTAATGGATACTTATGGCGCAAGTAAAAAGATTTTAGATATTAAAAATATAGGTGCAGATACTAAGGCTGGTTTAGATATAATAAACAGTCTTGATAATAGTGCATTAGTTGAGGTTAAATCCACAAAAAAAGAAACGAAAAAATCTAAAGAATATGATGTTGATTTAGCAATTAAAGAAATTAAAAGCATTAAGATTGATATAGATAAAGTTTCAAAAAAAGATAATAAAAAAGTAGCTAAAGCTATTATGTCTCTTACGACTGAAGATATTAAGGGATTAATTAAAGAAAAAAAAGATGGAACTTTTGATTATTCTTTATTAGAAGATTTAAGAGGTGTGATGCAAAACTTATCTCAAGGTGTTGTTAATAGTGAAACTTTTAATATTGTTACGGAAACAAATAGTAATAGAGCATCTAAGCCAGTGAGTAAGGTTTTTGGTAAAATTACTTTATCTGGTATGAAGAAGAATTTTAAAAATATATCTTCAACCATTAAATTAGCTATTATAAGTAAAAGTCCTTCAGGTAAAAATATTTTATTAGATAAAGTAAGATCTAATGTTGCAGCGTATGTAGATGATGCTTTTGGTAACCTTAATAGTACTGTTATATTTGATAATACTTTTGGAAAACTTGCTCAAGTTTATGAATCTTTTAAAGTAGATACTGATCAAGGGTTTAGTAAAATTGAGTCTGCTGAAAAAATATTAGAATATGATGGGAAAGGTTTAATTCGCAGAACAGCCAGGGTAGGTAACAGTGCAAATAAAATTGTTGCTAAAAAATACAAAATTAGATTACTTCAATTAGCAAGAGAGTATGTTTTAAATATTGACAAAAACGGAAAAGAAAATTTAGTAGCTCCTCCTGCAAAGAAAATGATAGACGCTACAATAGAGTTTTATAAAAAAACAGAAAATAAAGATGTCTATGCAAATGATCTTAAAATATTAGAAAAACTTGTTGAAGAGTTTACTGTAGACGGAGAGATTAGTTTAGATAAATTAGAAAAAAGTTTAACTAAAGGAGAGAAAAAAGCTTTAAGTATTTATGATGAAGTAAATAATAGTTTAGCGGAAAAAGCAGCGTTTACTTCTTCTGTAGTGAGATCAAATAGAGTTGATTTATTGAATAGTTATTCGCATCGTGTGGTTTTATCTAACGAAACAACAACTACAATTGATGATAAGGCTACTGAGTTTTCGAAAGCTTCTACTAAATCAGGGACATTTGAAAATAGGTTACCAGGTCCAAGGCCTGTTAGTTTTGATCCTTCTCTTTCTGCTCAACGTGGTTTGCAAGAAACTAATTTAGATTATTACATGACGGGTGTTATTAGAGAGGTAATGCAAACCATAAACAAAGTTTCTAAAAATATGGAAGCTGATGGAACTGATGCACAAATTCAGGCTGCCGATGCTCTTGAAAAATCAGTTAACGAAGTTATAAAAATTACTTACGGAGAAACAATGAGGTCTGTTGGTGTTGGGGAAGTTATTATAAATAAAATTAAAAAAACTGCTTACCAGGCAATTCTTGCATCTGCACCAAGAATGGGTGTTGAACTTGCATCAAACATGAGTTATATAATGGCAAACCCAAAGGCAGCTGCGCTTGGATTTACAAAATTTGTTAGTCTTTCCTACTTAGGGGGAAAATTAGGAGCTGATATATTAAACAACTTAGGATCTTCTGAGACCACAAAGCAATATAGTGCTAAGACTTTTACTTCTCGATTTGCGGATATGTCTAATTTTGCTCAAAGCTCACCAGATTCTATGAGGGCAAAAAGTGCTTTCATGAATGTTGTTGGCATTCTTTTACGATTAGGACCAAAACAAACTGCTTCAGCTGTTGATGCTATTGCTGGCGCAATTATTTCAACTCCAGATAGAGCAATGACCAGACCAATGTGGTATGGTACTTTTGCATTAACATTTGAAGCTGAAACTGGAATTAAATTAAGTAAAAAAGATTTTATAGAAATAGGAGAAGGAACTTCTGTGTATTTAAATGAAGAGTATTCTGATGCAGTTAAAAAATCAACACGAGAGGCGGATAAAATGGGTGTTAAAATTAGTAGTTCTCAAAATCCATTTAAAGGTGTTATTAAAAACATGAAAAGAAATGATCCTTCACAACCTGCTCTTCTGAATACCTATAGGGCTGTAAATAAATTCATGGCTACCTTTAGTTTATTTGAATATGGAACAGTTCGTAATGCGATTGGAGCTTTACAAAGAAGTGGAGATATGAGTAGACTTCAAGCGGCTGGTGTTTTAGCAGCTGCAACTACCAGGATGACTATGTATCCTCTTTTATATGGAATGGTTGCTGCTGGATTTGATGAGTTATTTACAGATGCAGAGACAGAAGAAGACGAGTCATCTATTGAAGATATGATTATGCGCCAAACAGTAGGTACTGTTTTAACTCTTTTAACTCGTAGAAGTATGGGTAACCTACCTAATCTTTTACCATCTTTTATGGTTGAACAGTTTAATAAAGAAATGTTAGGAGATTTTAGAGAAGGTGATTATGATCCTTTTAAACATTCTATTGTTTTTTCTCAATTTAATGAAGGTGATTTAAAGAAAAAAGGTTTGATTGAAACTGCGGTAGGTCTATTATCTGGACCAATGGGGCCACTTATAAAAACTCTTGTGAGATCAACAGATTTAGGTGTTAGGGCTATTACGAATAAAACAGAAGAAAGTAGACAAAAAAATATGGATGAACTTACTTCTCGAATGACTTTAGAGGCTTTAGGTAACCTGGGGCTTATTCCTTTTTACAAGGATGTAAGAAGAGTTGTTATGAAGGAAATGTTTGAGGATGGTGTTATAGATAGACGAAAGTCAAAAGAAAAAAAGGAACGTAAACAGTACATGGAATATTTAAAAGAGAATGATCCAGCAACTTATTATGAAGAGCTTAGAAACACACCTAAAAAGGTAAAAAATAATGAAGAGGTTTATGATGATGGGTTTAACGAGGGGTATTAATTAAATCTCGTCAGTAAGAGATTTTATTAGCTCATTCATTAAGTAAACTATATTTTTTGCTTTTGCCTTAGCTCTTTCATGATCTCTTTCCATAAGGTCCTCATAAAGATCATCTGTCAACGAA
>Ga0208814_1000977_pt1 | contig 14502 bp, 18 predicted proteins | sample MalvirAntarct_55_FD_184253 | JGI IMG/M metagenome (GOLD analysis project Ga0208814, IMG submission 184253) | Marine viral communities from the Global Malaspina Expedition - Malaspina viral metaG Antarct_55 (SPAdes) (version 2) | ecosystem: Environmental > Aquatic > Marine > Oceanic | place...
GTTATAGTGACTCCTGTGCCTGTATCTTTTAAAGAACCCCATTCTAATACACTTGTAACCTTAAAGTCTCCTGCGGTGTTTAAAAACAGTCCTGATTGGTTTCCTGAACCATCAGTAAGCTCTCTTAAAGTTGCACTTAATGCTGCATTATTAATAGTTTTTAATAAGCCTTCGTAAGTTTGAGATATTTTTGTATTAAATAGAGTTGCCATTCTTTAATTTTTTTGTTTTATTATTTACTTTTTTTTTTAAAAAGATTTTAAGCTTTTCAATATTTTTTTCTTTTGGTTTATATATCATAGCACCCAACCATTAAAAGTTGCATCATAAGAAGGATAAATGTCATCATTAATGTTTGTAGTATATTCAGGATAAAGTGTTTGGTTAAAACTCATAAAATCAATGAATCGTCTAGAATACCATTCAGCGTTTGTTCTAGCTTTTTCAACTAGATAATCAACTTCTTCTTTGCTTACTGTATCAGCATTTTCTGAACGATGTTTAAACATTCCTCCATTTCGAATTTGGTAACTAGCAAACGGTATATAATCAACCTGTGCAAACCAAATTTCCATAGGTACAATATAATCATCTAGCAAAGTTTTCCAACGTGCATTTACGTTTAAATCAATTCCTGCAACTATAGCAGCAGTTAAACCTTCATACAATTTTGTACCCATATAATTCTGTATGTGAATTTCTTGCGATAGCTTTATAAAGTTAATATATTTGTCTGTGTCAACGTTGCCGTCAATTATAGAATTTCTTATTAAGTCCGTTCTATTTATAAATAATACTGTTGCCATATTTGTTTTTTATTTTGGGTATGCTCCTCTGTCAGGCATATTAATTGGTGCAATTTTAGCATCCTCGTATTGGATTCCTTTTGGTTGGTATTTATTAGGTATTGTATCAACTTCTTTACCTCTTGAAATATATTTTTCAGTTTTTGATTTCATCCTATATAATTCCTCTTGCCAAAAATGTCCGCAATAAATTCCTCCTTTAAATTTAAACAAAGAATAATTTTCACCTTTATGCCCAAAATTATTATTTACACCTTGAAAACTTGCATTGTCAATATCTTCTTTTCTATAAACAACACCTTTAGATGTTCTGTTCATCATTGTTTTGCAGAAATTTCTACTTTTTTCTGAACTAACTCTTTGTTGGTATGTATATCTTATTTTGTAAAATGATTTGTCAAGATAACTTTCTCCGTTTGGATTTGACTTTATAAAATCTGCTAGTTTTTCAATTATTGAAAGTTTCTTTTTAATCTTAGAATTTACCCAATCTTCAATCGATTCATTTTTATCGCTAAAATCTCTTACACTTACTAACTCATAATCTTCACCAATTTCTTGCTCTACAAGTGTAGAAAGTAAATCGTCTCCCTGTACGTCCGATAATTCAGTTGCTAAAGGAACACAATTCGGAACTTGTTTTCCGTCTTTGTCTTTCATCCCTACCTGTTCGTATCCATCCCAACAAGGTGCTTTTAATTCTGTATGATTTTCGCAAGGCATAAAATAAGTATCGCCTTCAATTTCCATTTCGTGAAAACTATCACAACCAATGTTTTTTGCTTCAGCAATTGCCTCTTCTTTTGTTTTATATGCTTCTTTTCCGTCAATCTTTTTTAGACTAAATTTCTCCATTTCAACACCCGTTTCTTCTTCAATCGTTTCTTTGTCTTGAATATCTTTATCCACTTCAGTAAATTCTAAAGGCTGTAAAGTCGTAAAGTAGAGGTTTAAAGAGATTTCATTGTAAGAGAGCATATCATCAAAGGAATCTATTAAAAGTTCCTGAAAAGGTCTAATAACCGTATTATCCATTAAAAGAGATGCAGTCTTTATCTCATCAGCATTGTTACCTAATCCGCTTGAATCTTTAATTCCTAATAACATAGGCGAAACAATTCTATGTGAAACCATTATTTTCTTAGTAGCTTCGTCTGATAAAAATTGATATTGGTTATGTGCATCGCTTAATTGTACGGGTGTTATCTCAGCTTGTGCTTCTTTATTGTCATTAAAAGCTAGTATAAATTTTCCCGCGTTGCTTGAGCCTGAAAACTTTTGAGCAATTTTAGTTTCGATTAACTGTCTTTCTTCTTGATTTGGTGTACCGTTGTTAAAATTGATTAACATACTAGGTGCTAGACCATTAAGTATATTGTTAAGGTGATAATTAGAAACTTCTTCCTCTAATTCTGCATATTGCAATCCACCCTGATAATCCACAGGTGAATAGTAGTAAAAGCCTGATTTATAGGGTTTTATGTAATAAATTTCTATGTTTTCATTAGATAAACCATAAGCAGGGATTCTTAATGGTATGTCACTTTTTTTAATATTAGCCCAATCTTTAAAATAATAATAAGCAGGAACATCACCATCCTCATTTGCCTTTTCTGCTCTTAAAGTTTCAATTGGCATATGCTCAATTTGAGCAATTTTTTTTCTATCTTTTGAATATATAACTTGAACAGCACATTGCCCCATTAATTTAAGGTCATAACAAAGTTTTCGTACTACATTTTTTTTAAACAAAGAAATCATTTGAGCATACTCATTTGGTTTTCTGCTTGAATTTGTTGCATTTAATCCTTTTCCGTAAATCGCTTGGCTAATTCCATTGATGGCAGCATTATTCGTTGGGCTTCCATTATACCTGTCTATTAAGTACTGAAAGTAGTTGTTGTCTGCACCATATTCAATCCAATCTTCGCCATTTACTTCTTTAATTTGAGGACTTGTGTAAGTACTTAAATTTACAAATCCAAATTCAGAAACCTTTGATGCTCTTTTAAATTGCCCTTTGTTATTCCTTAGTCTTTTATTTTCCATATTTATGGTACTGTATAAGTATTATCAAATCCTTTGTACTCTGTAAATTGACCTTTGTTTAATTGGTAATGGTCATTGTCATTTAATTGGTCTATGTCTTGGTCAGTACAAAATATTCTATCTCTGTAAATATCTTCTTTAAAACCTGAATCTAATTGCCATAAAATATCGTATAAATTCCAAAAACTATTGTTTGTATTCCAAAAATCGTAATCAATGTATAAATATAGGTCAAAAAAATGAGCTTCAACTAAAACAGGGTTAAACACATTTGTAAACGTTAAATAATTACCCGTAGTTGTACCTGATAAATTTTGATATAGTTTTGTTACGTTTGTGCTATCATCTCTAATAGACATTGTAAAATCACTATCGTCATATTGTCTAGGTATAACTTTTAAAGTTTGTGCCGATGTTGATGTAGTTAATATAATCATTACTTATATAACGTAAGAATTTTAATAATTTGTAAAATCATTAATCAAAAAAAAAGCACCCTCTAAAGGATGCTTAATTCACTAACTAAATAAACAATTATGCTCCTGTTGGAGGAATTTGTAAAGCAGATGGTGTAGGTGTAGCATTTAAAAAGATAGGAGCTGTTTCTTCCATTCCTTCGAAAGTAAGTGTAAAGCCGCTTAAATCTCCCGCTGCTGCTCCTGTCACTACAGTACCCCCTGTAACTTCCATCCCGTTCTCTAAGCCGCATAAAAAGCTATTGCCATAGTAGTCTACAACTACTGCATAAGGTCTAGCTACTGCAAGAATTTCTAATTCTGCTTGAGTTTTTGCGTCTAAGAATGTTAATGTTAAATTTAATGTTTGAGTATAAAAAGTAGTTCCGTTTTCTCTGCTACTTGTTACAGTAGTTTCTAAACTAGAATTTCCTTTTACGTCATATTCAAACCAAACAGGTGCAGGTGACCCATTCGTTATTGTTCCTATTTTAGTTGATGAATCTATTGCAACACTTGCAATCGTTCCAAAATTTGCAAACAGTATCGTTTTGATGCCTCCAAAAGCACTCTTGCACGGAATCTTTCTTCCCGTAGTTAATGTACAAGCCATAGTTTTATTTTATTTTAAAAAAAAAGGGTAAGTAGACAAACCACCTACCCTTGTTTTATTGATTAATTAATTATTATGCGTATTCAACGATGTCAGATGCTACTCCAAATTGAACAGCAGAAGTAAAACGCATCACCATTCTAACATTGTTACTAGCGTCAAGGTCTGCCATATCTAAGACCTTCACGGAATTTGTATCGTTTAGCAAGCCTGTTCCAAAATATAAGTTTGAGCGTAATGCTGCAAACATTGTATTTGTACTCATTCCCGGGCAAACAAAAACTTTAACACCATTGATAGTTAAACTTCCGTTATTCCACCATTGAGTCCCTTGTGCATTTGTACCTGAGCCTCCTAATCCTTGAGCCGCAAATCCGCCTAATGCTTGAACATAAAATTTAGCTGCTGCCGAACCTACATACAAGAATAAATCTTCTTTTCCGTAAAGTTGTGCAGGTACTGCGTCAATTACTTTGCTCATCTCAGCTATGATATTTGCTGCACTTAATCCACCACCTACTGCTGCTACTTGTTGAGCTGCAGGAATATCCCCTGCTGCTGCTGAAGCTGCAATTAATTTTTCAAATCCATCAAATGAATTATTAGTTGCTGCTGTTGTGTCACCTTGCCAAATACAAAATTCAGTGTTTTGAGCCACTTCAGATGCAACGTGTGCAATCATAAAATCAGCAAATTTAGGAGGTAAAGTCTGTCCTAAACCATATCCCATTTGTTGTGCTTCCCAATCGTTTACGAAGTCATATTTACATAATTGTAAGTTAACTTGTAGTTCAACAGGCTGAATAATTCTTTCAGTTAATGTTACTGAACTATTAGGATTAAAATCACATCCTGCAGCAGTTACTAAAGCACCTGTTGCTAGTTTCTTAATTACTTCTTTAAAAGCGATGTTAGCCTTTACCGTTAAGCCTCCGTCATCAATAGTTGATGCAGATAATAATGCCGCAGCAATATACTCGCCTGCAAATTCTCCTGCATAGCTAGTAGTTATGTTCGTAGCTGTTGCTAATTGTACTTGATTTAATTTACTCATTTTATTTATTTTTTAATTGTATTAATTATTATGATTCAGATGCAAAAATTCCTTGACCACCTACAATATACCATTCTGTTAAAGAAACTGCTCTTAAAGCAACCCAATCTCCTAATTTAGATGTTGCTTTTGTATTAATTAAGTCTTTACCCAATGCACCTGAAGAATGAAAAACTGCTGCTGCTTGTGTCATTCCACCTACAATTTTATTTGAATCTTTTGGCGAAATTGTTACAGTATTGTTTCCATCTGCTCCTGTATTTCTAAAAAATAATGTAGTTCCTAAATTACCTGATGTAATTAATGGAATACCGATGGTTAAACCATCTGTTGCAACATTGTGGTCATTTCCTATGTCTCCTTCTGAAATGTCTCCTGTTACAGTATAATAAGACTGTTCTACTTGGTTTCTAACTGTATCATTTGATACGAATTTAAATGTACTCATAATTTTTCTTTTTTTTTATTTGTTTAATTTACTTAAAACCCTGTCCATTGCTGAAGAACCAAAATTCCCCTTTGCAAATTCTAATCTTTTTTTAGTTTTTGTAACTTTTTCAGGATTATGCTTAATTGGTTTAGCTGATGCTTCAGAAAGGTCTTCTTTAATTACTTCAGAAAATTCTTCTTTTACAGTTCTTGACTTCAAAACATTTTGAGGTTCTCCTGCTAATTCTTCTTCATCTTCAGAATCAGCCATTTTAGATTCTTTATCGCCTTTTAAATCAGCAATAGCATCTTCTAAATTTTGAATTTTAACTTCCATTTGTCGGTAGTCATCTTTGGTAACATAATTACCTTCATCTGCCATTTCCTTTTCCTTTTCCTCTAAGTCAGAAGTAATTTCTTCACCTTCTTCAGTTTCCTTTGCAGGAACTTCGTCAGCTACTTCTCTTACGTCTGCTATCATACCCTCTTCAGATACAACTACAAGTCTACCATCTTCAAGCAGATACTCGCCAACAGGCATTGCTACTTTCTCATCGTCTGTAACGATAAAAATTTCGTTATCCTTTTCAAAGGATTCAGCACTAACTATTGTGCCATTTTCAAGCTTCATTTCCTCAAGTTTTACCTCGATGTTTAAAAGCGATTTGATTTGATTTAGTTTACTTTTCATAATTATATATATAACGTGGTTTAAATTAAAATTTGCATTTTCAGTTATTCTTTAGTAATAACTCCTATGCCTTGAGCCCTCATTGACCCATCACAGCATTTTATAGAATACGTATTTTCATCCCAACACAAACAAGCCCTGCTACTGCCTTTAGGCGATGTTCTACTAGGTATAAAAACATCTTGGTTTTCTCTATTTGCCATCTGTTAAAATTTCTGTTATTTTATTTATCAATATTTCCTCTTTATCATTTTCGGAGAGTTCATCTTTAGCCAATTCTTTAGGTCTTTCCATTTTATCAGCAAAGTATCCTTCAATAGAGAAGCCTTTAACTTTATTTGTTTTAACATATTCTTGCCATATTTCTTCATTGTTAACTTTTACTGCGCCCATCCAAGTCCCAATAGGTACATTTAAACCGTATTTTCTTGACTTGTCCTGTACTTCATCTTCTACTAGCCAACTTTCTACTAGAGTTAGACCATTTAAAGCCTTATCGTGTTCTAGTGTTGATTTATTTTGATAACCATTTCGAAGATACATTTGTGAAGCCTTAGCAACAGTTTCTTTTGAAAAGAAAATATAGTATTCTCCATCATCTCCGCTTCTATAAATAGGCTTGTTAGGAATTAACAATGCTCCTAAAAGAATTTTTTTCTCAGCATTTATTTCTGCTAATTTAATTTCTTCTGTTTTTAAAGCAACGAAGTCCGATTCGATTGCAGGGTTTTCTACAATTGATATTGCTTCGATTCCTGATTCTTCCTGTTCCTCATCTAGTACTAATTCAATTATTTTCATATTTATATAACGTATTAAATTTTAAATTTTGTATTTATCCTATTGTAGCACCTGTAACAATGTTTCTCTCTAATTCTTGACTAGTCGTTACATCACCTGAAACCACAAATGCTTGTAAAGGTTGCTGACTTTGTCCGCCTATTGCATCTGCAAGTTGATTTGTTTCACTTGCTCCAACTACGTTAAAAGCAGGTGCTTGTGGAGGAATTGCTTCTACTGCAGATGGTACTGATACACCTGCTGCAGGATTAGTTGCCGAACCACCACCTGATTTTGTATTGGTTGCTAAAATACTTTTTACAGATTTAAAACCTATTGATGCTACACTAGCAATGTTTACTAATTTCATTGCAAAACCAAAAGGTGTAACAGTTTTTGTGGCTAATTCGGCACTTATACCCTGATAGGTATTTATTAATGCAGATGCTGCTGCAGCAGCTTTTCCTGCTTTAGAATTTTTACCCAAAATATCCGACAGTTTCATAAAACTAACAGATGCCATTTTTATTTTTGCATCTCTTGCGTTTTTATCTGCTTGTGCTTGTATATTAGTATATCTATCTCTAATACCTTTTAGTTGCTCTTCAGATGCATTAAGTCTTTTTGCTTCAGCTAAAGCTTCATTTTTTTGTTCCTCTATAGTAAGTTGTTTTTTAGCTGTTTCTTTTTCTATAAATGCTGCTAATTTTTCATCTGCAATGACTTTTTCTTCGTCTTCTATTATTTTTTTCTTTTCTTTAAATGAATCCTCAATATCTTTAATCATTTGTTGTTTAGCAGTTTCAGAAATTTTTAATTCTTCTAAAGCTAATATTCTATCTTCTTTTTCTTTTTCAATCTCTGCAAATTTATTTTCTTTATCTATAATTTTTAAACCATCTTTAAAATCTTGTACTGCTTTTGCATCTGCAATTTCTTTATCTGTTGCTGCTTTTTTCTCTGCTGTTTCCTCTCTTATAGCTCCAACTATTTGAGCTGTTACAGCTTTTTGTAATCTAAGTTTAGATGTTTCTAAATTTGTTAAATTAGCCTTTAATTGAGCTTCTTCATTTAAATCCTCTATTGTTGAACCACCTAATTTATTCTCTGCAACTTTTGCATCTAACTTTAATTTAGCTAATTTTAATTCTTTATTAGTAATTTCTTCCTCAACTCTTCCTGCTTCTTTTAAAAACTCGATTCTTTCTTTTGCTGTAAATTTCTCCTTATCTGCAGCTTTATTTAATAAATCAGCACGTTTTCTATTTGCCTCTGCCCTTTCAGTAATTAACTTTCTTTCTAGAGTAATTGCTTCTGCCCTTTGGTCTGCAATTTCTTGAGCTTTTTTTCCTTCTTCTGTTAATTCTTTTACTAATTCTTTTGTGCCTTTTACTAGTGCTTTGGTTAAAATTACTGCAGGGTTTAAGGCTTCATTTAATCCCACAATTCCTTTTCCTGCATCTTCCAATGCTCCCGTTAAATCACCATCAAATAACTTTGATATAGCAGAGCCTAAAAATCCTAAACTTTTTACAACTGCATCCACCTTATCCATTACAAACTCTTTAATAGATGCACCAAATCCTTTTAAGGTCTTTATTGGACTTGTAAATAAATCTATTAAACCACTACCTAATGAAGCTAATCTGTCCACAAATACAGAAGTAATAGCCCCTATTACACCCATAAGCTTAGAAAACTGCTTCTGTCCTTTTTCATTAGATGTAAATGCAGCACTCAACGATGTTAATGCAATTAATAAAAGACCTATTCCTGTCCCTATAATAGCAACTTTCATAAGATTAAAACCTTTCGTTGCACCACCTACTGTTTTAGTAAGGTTAGTAAACCCTGAGATTGCACCTCCTGTTTTTTTATCTATAATACCAAGCACTCCGCTATAATCAGCAGCATTTTCAGTTGAATCTTTTAAGGTTGCGTTTGCTTTTTTTCTTTCCTTATTTACATTTTTTAAACCATTTTTCTCTTCTGCTAATCTACTTTTTGTTTTTGCTATTTGGTCATTTATTTTTTTTCTTGCAGCTAGATTTGTTTTAGATGTTTTTTTTAATTGCTTTTCAAAACCCAATAATTCGTTTTCAATATCCGATATTAAATTCTCCTGTAATTCTAAAGACTTATTTAATTCATCTACATTTCCCTGAGCTTGTTCAGTAGATATTTTTAGAGTAAATTCTTTTTCTATTGCCATTTTATATTGTTTTTAACTTTTTTTAAAACATCTTTAAAATTTTTTGGTAAAGAATTTAAACCTTGTGCTATTCTAATATTTTCTGTTTCTCCGTCTGCTAACTGCAGTAAATCTAGTATATTTTTTATCATACCTTGTTGAGTAATTCAATACTACTTTTCCCACTTTGTAGATTTGTAGTAATTGAGTTAATAATATATTTTTGTGTATTTATTTGTAATGTATCATTTAGTTCAAAATTATATAATATTCTTAAAGGTAAATACGATGTTATTCTTGTAAGTCTTCTACTTAAATTAAAAACGTCTATTATATAATTACTATGGTAAACTGCAAATAATGTGTCTGTAAATTCATTAGAATTGTCTGCATATTCATTAAACTCATTTCCGAAATTAATATTTTCTTTACCCAAATTTGCACTCAAATATAAACTGTTTGATGGTAGCCAAAATTTTGTTAATTTTTCTGAAGTATTTTCATCTTGTCTAAATTGATATCCTTCACTTGTTGTATCTTCTAAACTTGCATAAAAAATTAAAGGCTTACCAATATAAGGTTGCTGATTTTCATTTACAGAATAACCCCATTGTAACTTTGTTACCTGTCCATTATTAGCATCTATTAAACGTTCAAATTTCATATGTTCAAATGGTACTAGAACTTTATAAACCTCCGTAGAGGCATCGTAATTAATACCACCTGTTCCTGTTTCATCTGTTCCTCCAATATAACTTAACGCACCCCATACACTACCAAATAATTGGTTATGTTGTTTAGCTAAAAAAGTACCTGTTCCTTCGTATGAATAATTTATTTGTTTATAAGGTAAAGCAATATTAACTTCACTTTTAGTTGTATCTACAAATTCTGAAATATTATAATTTACAGGTGCATTTTTTCCACTAATGTCATCATCTGTATAATATGAAAAATTATTATTTCCATCAAATACAGAAGCAGAAGTTGCTTCTAATGGTCTCACCACAATTGTACCAATGTCATTAATATAAGCTACTAAATTAAACATTTTAAAAAGTCCACTTAAAAACGACATTATACTAACATCAGGTATCTGTTGTCTTACATCAAAAGCAAATACTGTACTTGCTGTGAATTGACCTACACTATAAACCTCTGTCCAAGTGTTTGATGCTGTTCCTTCAAAACCATTAAATGTCCATACAATTGATGTTATAACGACTACTGCTTCGTGCTGAATTGTTACCGTATAAACACCATCAGCAACCAATGGTGTTTGATTAAAATTTTGCACACCTGTTATAATAGGTGAAGTAAATATTGCCTGTCCGTTATTACTTATAATTACTTGGTATTCATCATTGTTATCATTTGGAGTTACTACACACGAATTGCTGCTTATACCATTTGGGTTTGTAACTGCTTCAGCAGGTATTGATATTGTATTTCCGCTTCTTCTAAGCTTTACCTCAGTACCTGTCCAAGCAGGTGTTGCTGTTTGATAATTTACAACTTGTTGAGGTGGTTGTACTGCTCCACTTTTTCTGTGAAGCCACATATATAAATTATAAAATGCAGGGTTTGATGTGTTGAAAAAATCCCTAGAAAATAATATATTATTAGCATAACCATTTGCTATTGTATATTTTGCTTCTATTTCTAATATTAGTTCATATAATCTAATTGCAAATTTTAAAGAATTAAAAAAAACTCCTTGCTGTCTTTGAGTTGTAAAAAATATATTATCCTGATTAGATGATATAGCACTACTATAAAAAAGTCTTTGCGTGTGTGTAATTAAAGGAACAATTAATTTACCTGTATTTTGTGTACTTATTAAATACGTTCTTATAGTTTGAAAATCATAATTCAAATCATAATCGGAACTTGCAAAAATTAATGAACCTAGTTTATCATCACCAATAATGTCGGGTAACTCAACAGTATTTCCAAAGAATGTAATTTTATAAGTATGTGCTAAATTATTCTTTAGACTAACTCCTTCCAATTTAATACGTCCACTTTTAAAAGGTATCGTATTTAATTCTATTCTAGCTGATTTTTTTAATCTTGCATCATAACCCCCTACAATATCAAAATTATAATAATGTTTAAAAATTTTATTATTATTAGGACTTGCAGGAACAGAAAACGTTTTTGAAAATGATGTGAATACTTTAGCTACATCTTTAATATTTTGTATTGTTTCAGTTAAAGAAACAGATTCATCTTTAAATAAATCTAACCTATTACTTTCTATATATAACTGTAATTTTTGCATTCCGATGTTATTCTTATGTTATCTTATGTTATTTATATAGTCTGCTGCTTCTTCAAATTCCATTGTGTATTCTATTAATCTATTATTTACAGATGTCTTTTTTTCTATGGAGGAATTTATAACTGTAAAAGGTAAAACTACTTTTGTTGTTTGTTGTGTTTTTGTAATTTCTATCCAAACATATTCGCTTAACAATAATTGTTCAAAAAATTCTACAGCAAATTCAGGATAATATCCTGAACTTAATTTTATAATTCTTTTAGCTTGTGTATTAAATAATTTTCTTGGTGCATTTTGTAAATTATAATTATCAGCAATAGCATCATTATTATTTAATGTATTTGATTTATAATTTTCATTAGTTCTTTTAACACTTGTTTCTGTTTTTAAAAAAAACCATAATTCTTGCTGTACACCATATTTATTTATAAACCACAACTTATTTCCTATTCCGTATTTAGTACAGTTTATTCTATTTATTTTTAATGTACTTCCTCCTTGTGCTACTGTTGTAGCTGTTGTAGAATATGAAGCTGTTTGTATATTTCCATTTGATTCCATATAAGCCACTTTACCTGCTTCATTAAATGGTGTGAATATTTCAAATAAACCTGTACTTGGATTCTCTGCTAATAGCCATCTGTTAGTTCCGATATTTTCAAATGGTACAATTGGATTTGCTAATTCTTCAAAAAGTCCATAAGCTTCTAAGCCTATATCATTAAAAGTAGATATAGACCCAATCAATGCACCTGCTGCATTAAGTGCTTGTAGCTTCGATTGAATTACAATACTATCCGAATAATCTGTTGCTGAATAATTAACGTTTAAATAATCCCTAGCAAGTTCTGAAATATCAAAGTTTGTAGTAAATCCATCTTCACCAAATTTTTCTATTGTATATCTTAACGTTCCACCTATTAATAAAAGCAATTGTACTTTTACAGTTGCTGATTCATTACTTTGATGAAACTTAAATTGTGGATTTCTTAATGCTATATTTGCCATTTTTTATTTTTTTTGTCCTAATATGATTGCATTTTCTATGTCTAAAAAGAAAGAGTCTACAATATTTTTATCTAATCCTTTTAATAACTCTTCGTAAGGTTTACTAAAAAACATATTAGCTTTTAAACCTTTATTGTAAATGCTTCTAGCTATTAAAAAACTCATAGTTTCATAGCTTAAAAATTTACCTTTTTTATCTCTCCATTGAAAACGTTTCTTATTAAGCCAAGCTTCAATACCACTTGTTAAACCTCCTTTAGGTCCTGAATTCGTTCCGTATCTAAATTTTTTTAGCATACCCGATTGAGCTGTCATTGTTTCGGGATACGTTGATGTTTTACCTTGCACACCTTTATCGACAAACATCCCATAAGGCTCCATTATAAAATCAACTAAAAAAACATTTGGCTCAACTCTAACATCATATTTTAAAGTATTATATAAATCACCCCTGCTTTTCCTATCATCTACTAAATTTTTCTTAGCACGAGAAACCACTTCAGTTGCGAAATTATTTAATACCTGTTCTAATAATGGGCTTTTCATTTAGCAAATATAAATGTCATTATAAATCTGTACATCCATTGTTGCTGTCCATCCTGCTAATTGGTTTTCGAATCTGTCATAAAAAGGTGATAAATTTGGATTTCCATTTAATTGATACATCTCTGTATATAGGCTTCCCTTCCTCAAACGCTGTATAAGACGATTTAAGACAGCTAATTGTGTGTTAAGGATATCTTGAACATTATTATTGCCAACGAACCTGTCAACCGTTAGTTCTTTACTTTGGTCAACGATATCACAAGCTAAAATGCTAATATTAAAATTTAAAATATTTTCTTCATCAATTACATTATTAATTATAATATGTCCTAGTGGAAACATATCTTGCTTATTTAGGTTTACATCTGAGATATCACCTGTTGTAACTGTATTGATATTAACATCTTTCAAAAGTTCTTCTTTTATGGTTTCTGTTAATTGATAAAAACCCCTTACACCTTGGTTTGCCATTAATTAAATTTTTTTTTCATTTGTTTATTTTCAACTTCACTTTTATCCTTCATAAATGATAACATCATAAAACATTGATGAAATCCTAATTGAGTGATACTTTCAAATCTTGTAATATCGCCGTTAGAGAGCCCGTAAAGCGATTGATACCAACCCCATTTGCTTGAGAATTGAGATACTGAGTCAAGGCTTGTGTTTGTCCCTTGTCCAAAGAGTTCGTCATAATTGTCGACAATTCTAGTCCTAAATTCCACAAAAAAAAAAGAGAACTCATAACCGCATCCATAGGCATATCTAGTATATTTTTTTCCTTACCTACCTCATATTCGGAAATATTATATTGCTTTTTAAATTTAGAAACAATAGGTCTGTATAAAACAGCCATTGCCTTTTCTATGTTATCCCAATCACCTATAAAAGTGTCAAGGTCAATATATTCACCTAAACTCATATCGTCTAACTTTGGATGAAATCCATATTCAACTCCATCTAATTTAAAATTCTTTACAAGTTCAGGTTTTTCTTCAAACATATTGTAAATTGATTCTGTAATTTCTTCTGAATCTTTTAATTTAAGCCTCATAACCTGCTCCAAAGGAATATTGCAAAATATTTCAATTAGTTTAGCTTTTACAAATTTGTCATTTTCTTTTAGATTATCACTAATGCCTAAAAACTTCTTGTACTGTCTTAAGTTTATGTCTTTTAATGATGTAGGAATTGTTATTTTCATATATATATATAACGTATTAAATTTTGATTTTTATAAAAGTAAATATAACAAAAAAAATGCACCTATAAATAGACACATTTTTCAGAACAAAACAAAGTTAGCTTTTAATTCATATCATCGTGATAACAAGTTGATGAACAAAATTCTTTGTCAGAATATATTGGAGTCCCACACATTCTGCATTCGCTATCTTCTCTGTCAATAGGATTTAAATCATCATACCATTCCTCCATAGTTATTTAGTTTTAATTAGTTTCTAAAATAAATAAATCTCTTTGATTTAATATGTATCGGACGTACCAATTATTTATTCCTCTAGTTTTACCTAATAGTATTTTACCTATTGTTGAATCTTTACTTACTTCTAATCTTTTCATTGTGTCTGTTTTTAT
>Ga0208814_1000978_pt1 | contig 14481 bp, 13 predicted proteins | sample MalvirAntarct_55_FD_184253 | JGI IMG/M metagenome (GOLD analysis project Ga0208814, IMG submission 184253) | Marine viral communities from the Global Malaspina Expedition - Malaspina viral metaG Antarct_55 (SPAdes) (version 2) | ecosystem: Environmental > Aquatic > Marine > Oceanic | place...
CATTTACTGAGGGCGCTGCCGCTGCCGCTACAGCTTCAGCTCCAGAAGCAAGTGCACCTGCCGCCAGCACAGCCGCGACTTCATCAGCCGCTGCTGGCCCTGCTGCTCGTAAAGCGGCAGCTGAAAGTGGCGTATCGCTCGATAGCATTGAAGGCTCGGGCAAAGGCGGTCGCGTTACTAAGGCCGATGTGCAAGGCGCGAAAGCCGCTCCTGCACCAGCTGCGGCCGCTCCTGCACCAGCTGCAGCTGCTCCTGCCGTATCCTTAGCTGTTGGTGAGCGTGTTGAAAAACGCGTACCAATGACACGTTTGCGCGCCAAAGTGGCCGAGCGCCTGCTCGAAGCTAAGCAATCTACTGCTATGTTGACGACTTTTAACGAAGTCAACATGAAGCCAATCATGGATCTGCGCAAGCAGTACGTGGACAAGTTTGAGAAAGTACACGGCGTGCGCTTAGGCTTTATGTCGTTCTTTGTGAAGGCCGCTGTTGAGGCGCTGAAACGCTTCCCAGCAGTCAACGCCTCCATCGATGGCCATGACATTGTTTATCACGGCTATAACGACATTGGCGTGGCGGTATCATCAGACCGCGGCTTGGTTGTGCCAGTGCTGCGCAATGCCGAATACATGAGCCTGGCGGAAGTGGAAAAAACCGTCATGGGCTTTGGCAAAAAAGCCCGTGATGGCAAGCTTTCCATGGACGACATGATCGGCGGCACCTTCACCATTTCCAATGGCGGTGTCTTCGGTTCATTGCTATCCACCCCCATTTTGAACCCGCCACAAACGGCTATTTTGGGCATGCACAAAATCCAAGATCGCCCGATGGCAGTCAATGGCCAAGTGGTTATTTTGCCGATGATGTATTTGGCCGTGTCTTATGACCATCGCTTGGTTGATGGCAAAGAGGCCGTGAGCTTCTTGGTGGCCATTAAAGAACTGATTGAAGATCCGGCCCGCATGCTGCTGGAAATTTAAGCGACTGTTGCAGCGAGCCGATTCGTCGGCTCAATTATTTAGAGAGAAATTATGAGTCAACGCGCAGATTTGGTCGTCATTGGTGGCGGCCCTGGTGGCTACGAAGCCGCCATTCGTGCCGCCCAACTTGGGTTATCGGTGATTTGTATTGATCGTCGCATTCACAAAGGCAAGCCAGCACTTGGCGGCACGTGTTTGAACGTCGGTTGTATTCCATCGAAGGCTTTGCTGGATAGCTCACACAAATATCATGACCTGAAGGCCGGTTACGAAAATCACGGCATCAGCACTGGTGAAGTGAAAATTGATATTGCCGCCATGTTGGCGCGCAAAGACAAAGTAGTCGACCAGCTCACAGGCGGCATTGCCGGCTTGTTGAAAGGCAATGGCATTACCTGGTTGCAGGGCAGCGGTCAGTTGCTGGCTGGTAAGCGTGTCGAGTTCACGCCACACGAAGGCGAGAAAGAAATCATCGAAGCTAGCCATGTCATTTTGGCCTCAGGCTCTAAGCCGATCGAAATTTCCGCAGCACCATTGGCCGATGGCATTGTGGTCGATTCCACAGGTGCTCTTGAGTTCACTGAAGTGCCTAAGCGCTTAGGTGTTATCGGTGGTGGCGTTATTGGTCTTGAATTAGGTTCGGTATGGTCGCGCTTAGGCGCCGAAGTAGTGGTATTGGAAGCTGTTGATGAGTTCCTCACCATCGCTGATAAAGCCATCTCGAAAGAAGCCAAAAAACTGCTGACTAAGCAAGGTTTGGATATTCGTCTTGGTGCTCGCGTTACCGGTTCAGAAGTTAAAGGCTCACAAGTTAACGTGACTTATACCGATGCCAATGGTGAGCATAGCGAAGTTTTCGACAAGCTGATCGTTGCCGTGGGCCGTCGTCCAGTCACTGGCGGTCTACTCAACGCCGACAGCGGCATTAACTTAGATGAGCGTGGTTTTGTTCATGTCAATGACCAATGCCGCGCTTCTGTGCCAGGCGTTTACGCCATTGGCGACTTAGTTCGTGGCCCGATGCTCGCGCACAAGGCGATGGAAGAGGGTGTGATGGTGGCGGAAATAATCGCTGGCCATCATGCACAAATCAACTATGACCTCATTATTTCAGTCATCTATACACACCCTGAAGTAGCGTGGGTTGGCTTGTCTGAAGAGCGCGCTAAGTCTGAAGGCTATGATGTTAAAGCAGGCCAATTTCCCTTCGCGGTTAATGGTCGCGCGCTAGCTGCCGACGATAGCGATGGCTTTGTGAAATTCGTCGCCTGCGCCAAAACTGACCGCCTACTTGGCATGCACGTCATTGGCCCAGGTGCTGGCGACATGATCCACCAAGGCTTAATCGCCATGGAGTTTGGTTCCAGCGTCGAAGACTTACAGCTGATGTGCTTTGCTCACCCAACCTTATCGGAAGTGGTGCATGAAGCTGCGCTGTCAGTTGATGGTCGCGCTATTCACGCGATCCAACGCAAACGCAAGTAATAGACTTATCGGGGCCGCAAGGCCCCGGTTCATTTCCGCCAGAATGACGCATTCTCGGCGGGCAAAAGCTTAGTAGTAGCCCTGCTAGGTCAAACACAACGAGTGGTGATCTCACGATGAATCTGCACGAGTATCAAGGCAAGCAACTGTTTGCCGACTATGGTCTGCCGGTATCCAAAGGCTTCGCAGCCTCAACACCGGAAGAAGCCCGCGCTGCTGCTGAGCGTATCGGTGGCGATGTTTGGGTGGTTAAAGCCCAAGTTCACGCAGGCGGGCGCGGTAAGGCCGGCGGCGTGAAACTAGTTAAGACGCTGGATGAGGTTGAGGCCTTTGCCCGCGAGCAACTAGGCACGCGTTTAGTGACTTACCAAACAGATGCCAAAGGTCAGCCGGTCTCGAAGATTCTCGTCGAAACATGCACCGACATCGATAAAGAGTTGTACTTAGGTGCAGTGGTCGATCGCGCCACACGCCGCATTGTCTTCATGGCTTCAACAGAAGGCGGTGTGGATATTGAGAAAATTGCTCACGAAACACCTGAGAAAATTCTCACTGCAGCCATTGATCCATTGGTCGGTCCACAAGCCTTCCAAGGCCGTGAGTTGGCTTACAAGCTTGGTCTAGATAGCAATCAAGTGAAGCAGTTCGTGAAGATCTTCATGGGCTTGGGAAAAATGTTCACTGATCTTGATCTGGCGCTGTTGGAAATCAACCCGCTGGTCATCACCAATGAAGGCAACTTGCACTGCTTGGACGCGAAGATCGTTATCGACTCCAACGCGCTTGGCCGTCATCCCAAACTCAAAGCCATGTACGACCCATCGCAAGATGACGAGCGTGAGCGCCGTGCCGCTGAGTGGGAGCTGAACTACGTTGCCCTCGAAGGCAATATCGGCTGCATGGTCAATGGCGCTGGTTTGGCCATGGCAACCATGGATTTGATCAAGCTCAAAGGCGGCCAGCCTGCTAACTTCTTAGATGTTGGCGGCGGTGCGACCAAAGAGCGCGTGACTGAGGCTTTCAAAATCATCTTGTCAGATGATTCAGTGGCGGCAGTTCTGGTCAATATTTTCGGCGGCATCGTTCGTTGCGACATGATTGCTGAAGGCATCATTGGTGCAGTGAAAGAAGTTGGCGTGAAAGTGCCAGTGGTGGTTCGTTTGGAAGGCAACAATGCCGACCTAGGCGCGCAAAAGCTGCGTGAAAGCGGACTCAATATTATTCCGGCCGCCTCGCTCGATGAAGCAGGCGAGCTCGTTGTTAAAGCTGTGGGAGCCTGAGCATGAGTGTTCTGATCAACAAAGATACGAAAGTGATCTGCCAAGGCTTTACTGGCTCGCAAGGCACTTTACACAGCGAGCAGTCGATTGCTTATGGCACGCAAATGGTCGGTGGTGTTACGCCTGGTAAGGGCGGCACAACGCATTTGGGTTTGCCAGTATTTGATACTGTGCGCGAAGCCGTTGAGAAAACCGGTGCTACCGCGACCGTAATTTATGTGCCAGCCGCTTTTGCTAAAGACTCGATTTTAGAAGCTGTCGATGCTGGTATTGAGTTGGTGGTGTGTATCACTGAAGGCGTGCCAACCATCGATATGTTGTTCGTGAAAGAGTACATCGTGCGTAAAGGCGGTGTGCGCTTAATCGGGCCAAACTGCCCCGGCATCATCACGCCAGGCGAATGCAAAATCGGCATCATGCCCGGTCACATTCACTTGCCAGGCAAAGTAGGCATCGTGTCGCGTTCCGGCACATTGACCTATGAAGCCGTGAAGCAGACCACTGACCTAGGCTTTGGCCAGTCAACCTGCATCGGTATTGGTGGTGATCCAATCCCAGGCATGACCTTTATCGATGCTTTGGAGCTATTCCAAAACGACCCGCAAACCGAAGCCATCATCATGGTTGGCGAGATTGGCGGTTCGGCTGAAGAAGAAGCTGCTGAGTTTATCAAAGCGCATGTTACCAAACCTGTCGCATCATACATTGCCGGTGTTACTGCACCTCCAGGCAAGCGCATGGGCCATGCCGGTGCCATCATTTCTGGTGGTAAAGGCACAGCGGATGAGAAGTTTGCTGCGCTAGAAGCTGCTGGTGTAAAAACCGTGTCGAACCCAGCGATGCTGGGTGCGGCCATTGCTGAGTTGACTGGCTGGAAATAAGCTTTAAGTCTGCAAAGTCAAAGCCCGCTTAAGCCTCATGTTTAAGCGGGCTTTTTTGTCCAAGCGGTGTTGACCCCATACCTAAACATTTATTAGATTCCTAGAGGTCACAAGGTCGTGACTTCATGGAAAAAATATAATGCATTTAATTAAAAAAATTGCTGCTGCTGCGGCACTGACGGCTAGCTTGTCGGGTTGTGTAGCAGTTGCTACGCCAACATTGGGCTTGGTATATACCAATGTTCGTGCGCCTATCATGGCCACAGAAAACGAAGCAGCCAATAAGCAGGGCACAAGCTGTGCAACCAGCCTATTGGGTCTGTTTGCTTTCGGCGATGCGTCCATTGAAAAAGCAAAGCGTAGCGCCAACATCACTAAAGTATCGTCTGTGAGCTATGACTCATTTTCGCTCTTAGGTGCTTATGGCCGCTTCTGTACGTTAGTGACTGGCTCCTAAATAATTACGGGGAGCATTTACGAGTGATTGCTTCTGAGTAAGTGCTCCTTTAGGCATGTTTCGAGAGCCCGCTTAAGCCTCATGTTTAAGCGGGCTTTTTCGTTTCTGCGCATTGAATAATCTGCGGCGTGTAATACTCACCGCCATTGCGTGACTAAGCAGTAATGATCGATTGTGTTGAGGGCGTGCATGTCTGTATTTTCTGGATTTTTTACATTATTAGCCGCCATTATTATTGGCTTGATGCTGTGGACGGGTATTGGCCAATGGTGGCTAGAGCGTGAGCATCCGCCGATTGGGCAGTTCATCACGGTAGATGGCATTCGCCTGCACTATGTCATTGCTGGGGAAGGGCCGGGCATTATTCTCGTTCATGGTGCCAGTTCAAATTTGCAGGAGTTCACTAGCAGCATATTGCCGGAGCTGGCTAAAACGCATCGCGTTATCGCCTTTGATCGCCCGGGTTATGGCCACAGCCAAGCGCCAGCGGATGACGCGTGGTTTGATCCAGCCGCTGTAGCAGACCTATTGCTGAAAGCCTCGGCAGAGTTGGGTGTGAAAAAGCCACTGGTCTTAGGTCATTCTTGGGCAGGCTCAGTGGTGATGGCGGCGATGGTGAAATTTCCTGAGCGCATTAGCGGTGGCATCTTGCTCAGCGGTGTGGCAGGGCATTGGGCAGGACCTTTGAATTGGACTTATGAGATCGGCGATAAGCCGCTCATTGGGCCATTGTTTGCTTGGACGCTGGTATATCCAATGGGTTCATTAGTGTTGGCGAATAATGTGCAGGAAGTGTTCACGCCTGACACCATGCCAGAGGGGCATTTAGATCGTGCCGCGGTGGCCTTGGCGTTACGACCAGCGACATTTCAGCGCAATGTGCGCGACATGAACCAACTCAACGAATATATGCAGGTGCTGAGTCCGCTCTATGATCAAGTGAAGCAGCCATTGCTGATCATCCACGGTGAGGATGATATTTTGGTGCCGTACTGGAACCATGGCCGGCGTGTATTGCCAGTGATTAAGCAGGCGAAAGTGGGGTTGCTAGCGCATACAGGCCATGCGCCACATCACACGCAAACGGCGCGGGTGGTGAAGGAGATTAATGACTTTGCCACAGGCTTGAAGTAGCCATCACGTGCAGAAACAAAAACGCCCCGATGATCGGGGCGTTTTGCTTAGGCGCTAAATTCTAGCTAAGACCTAACTCAGTGGTGGTGACCACCAGCGCCATGAACATGGCCGTGCTCTAGCTCTTCAGCCGATGCAGCGCGAACTTCAGTCACGGTGACGTCGAAGTGCAGCGTTTGGCCGGCTAATGGGTGGTTGCCATCGACGGTGACTTCTTCACCATCGACTGCTTTCACAGTGATGACCTGCATGCCTTGCGCAGTTTGCGCTTGGAATTGCATGCCAACTTCGATGTTGTCGACACCTTGGAACAGGTTGCGCGGCACAGTTTCGAGCAACTCTGGGTTCAGTTCGCCGTAGCCTTCAGCTGGTTCAACGCTGACTTTTAAGCTGTCACCAACGACTTTACCAACCAAGGCATTTTCCAAGCCTGGGATGATGTTGCTGTGGCCGTGCAAGTAGGCGAGTGGTTCGCCGCCTTTTGAGCTGTCGATGACATCGCCGGCATCGTTGGTGAGTGTGTAGTCGATGAGCGCGACGCTGTCTTGAGCAATTTGCATAAAAAACCTATGGGGTTATTGGGTGTGGGAGGCCAAATGGCTGGGCGATATGGTATCTGATTTGGCCGCGAATCAAAAATAGCGATGCCATTGCAAGCTAATAGTGCTCAATGCATCGGCGCGCCATTCGCGATTGAGGCTGAATTCAATGGCTTGATTGCGCTCATATGACCATTGCAGGCCGCTGCGCAACTCGTGGTCTACACGCTTGGCTGGATAGGCGTAGAGATTTTTCACATCGACTAGCCAGCGCAGTTCACGGCCTGAGTCGGCAATGACACCGCCGGTGCAGCCAGAGCGTAGGCCGGTGCTTGCTTCCCAGCCATCGCTCAAAGCTGAGCCACCTTGCAGACGACTATGCGATTGGCTATAGCACAGTGCATTGCCAACGCCCCAGCCGATACCGCCACCACCTTCGAATGTTGTCGCAGAGTGGCGTTGGCGATCGGCGCGAGCAATATGCTCATCACTCAAGCGGCGATCAGCACCGAGGCGAACCGACCACGACAGCGGCGAGCTGAGCGCGTTTATTGGTGCTAATGAATCGATGCCAACCACGGTAAATTGCTCGATGTGCAGGCCATCATTATCGGCGCGCAAGCTGCCGCTGAGGAAGTCGATGCGGGCGCCAGCGCGATAGCCAGCCGTGCTGTCTAGCCAATCGTGATAGGCCGGGCGAAACGCTAAAAGTGCGTAGGCTTTGTCGTCATAACCTGCGCCAATACTGACTCGGGCTGTGCCGTGGCCTTGGCTTGGGTCGTGGGCCGGTCTTTGTGCCTCGATGCGTTGATTGGGCACATTCACTGCCGCGCGTTGGGTTAGCAAGCTGCGTAGTTGCAATGGCGCGTCTGCGCTGGCCTTGTGATTAACGTGGCGTGTGTATAAATCGTCGTAGGCAACTTCCAAAGCACGAGCGCGTTGTACCGGTGCTAGCGAGGAAACATCGGCCTTGGCATCTTGGCTTAAGCGCTTTGCGGCAGCGTTAGTGGTTGAGTCATTGCGCGCGAGACTCGCCTGTAACTGAGTGCCACTGGCTGCTCGCCACGTCACACGCTTGAGTAGGTCTTTCTCTTTCAATACCGCGCGCACGGTATCGGTGGGGATGACTGCCACCGGGAACTGCGACTGTAAGTCGAGGCCTGGTCTTGCCATCTCAATGAGACCTAACAGCTCATAGCTGCAGTTGCGGCTGAGAAAGTAATACGGCGAGCTAATGCCGCGCCAATCCCAAAATACCAAAAGCATTTGCCGTACTTCGGTTGGCGTTAATGCTAGTTCGTACTCCCACAAGTCGCGGCTTTCCCAGTCGTTATATTCCTTCACTTTTTCGTAGTAGGGCAGCAATGAGTAAGCGCCAGGATAGCCGCCAGTAAGCCCTTTGATGGCAAATTCGAGGCCGTTATTGGTATTGGTTTGCGCGGAGTAGTTGATGGCGTAAGAGAGTAGGCGGGTGTCGTCACTTTGGCTGGCGGCGTCGATGCGCATCAGCGTGTGGCCAAACATCGACGATGGGTTGTTTAAATAGTCGCTGGCAAATACTAACGTCACTTGGTTGGCATCAAGGCCAGTTAGCCAGGTGTTGAGTTCGGGGCAATCGGCCTTTGGCCATTGTGCGGCGAGATCGGGACGCTGTTGGCTGAGCCAGGCGTGGCGGCCAGGATAGCGACAGGCGGACGCAGTATCGACGGCGCTGCTTGTAGTCACGCTTGGCGTAGTGGCTTTGGCAAATTCATTGGCCGTGGCTTCTAGTTCAGCCAATGCGTTATTGGAGCCATTTGGGCTAAGAAAAAAGCCATCGAAACTGACGGCACTAGAGTAGTTGTCTGAGCGCGGGTTCTCATCGCGCAATAAAGATCGCCAGTAAGGCGATTGCGCCAGCTCAGCTAAGGCCGGGCGCTGTGCGGCTTCAGTTAAAGCGAGTGCTGAGCTCGCAAAGCTAGGCATGGCAATCGAGCAGGCCATCAATGCACTGGCATAGATGCCGACATATTGCCGCCATTCGCGATTCAAAATAAAAGAACCCCGCCGAAGCAGGGTTCCTTGTTTTGCATGACTCTTTACACCGCTTGAGTTCACGCTTTTACGTAGCCTACCAAGGTGCTGTCAGCAGCCATGACATTGTTCAGTGCGTCTAGCACTTGGCCAGCAGTAACATTTTCAGGAGCGAAAATGGTGCCGAAGTTGTCGCGAGCTGCTTGGAAAAATGCAGGCTTGTCGGTTTCTGGCACGCCCATCAGGTCTGCCAGCACGTTTAGGCTTTCACCTTGGCCAACAGACATATCACGCGCTAATTTTTCGATGTTGGAACCGGTGTACATGCTCAAGCGTACGCGTGAGCTAATGACGCCGCTTTGTTGGCAGCCCAAGGTGCCGGTGGAGATACCAAAAGTTTGGTTGCCCAATGTGCCGTTAGTGGTTGCTGCCAACACTTTAGGAACTAAGCCAGATTGACCAGCCCACAAGATTGTACCAATACCGCAACCTACATCTTGATCTGCTGATGCGACGGTGCTCATGCTAGCCAATAAGGCCACTGCGAGTAGTTGCTTTTTCATGAAAAAACCCTCGTTCATTGAGAAGACGCCTGCTAGAGCTGAAGCCCAGCGACGCGTTCGAGTGTACCCCGATTGGCGAAAAACAAAACCTGACGCGTGCCCGTTTTATAGACAAACGGTTGTTTTAAGTGAGCTATCTAGGCTTGTGCTTCAGGCTGTCGATATTTCTACCCTTGAGATTTATCAAAACGACCTCATATACAAACTATTCGCCATGAGCGTGAAAACTTCCTGCACTAAACCTATTTGCAATAAGGAGCTGCTATGACTACCGCCGCCGACCAACCTGCCGCCGATAAAAAAGAAACCCGTGGCTTTGAGGCCGAAGTCTCGAAACTGCTGCACTTAATGATCCACTCGATGTATTCGAATCCCGAAATTTTTCTGCGCGAATTGGTCTCTAACGCCTCTGATGCCGCCGATAAATTACGCTTTGAAGCGCTCTCTAGACCTGAGCTACTTGGCGATGATAGCGAGCTAGGCATTTGGATTAGTGTTGACCCTGAAGCGAAAACACTGACTTTGCGTGATAACGGTATTGGCATGAGCCGCGATGAAGTCGTGCAAAACCTCGGCACCATTGCGCGCTCTGGCACTAGCGATTTCATCAAAAATCTCAGTGGCGATGAAAAGAAAGATAGTCAGCTCATTGGTCAATTTGGTGTTGGCTTCTACTCAGCCTTCGTTGCCGCCGATCGAGTGGTGCTAACGACACGTCGCGCCGGTGCAGCAGCGACTGAGGCCGTGCGCTGGGAGTCGGAAGGCACTGGTGAATTCACGGTAGAAAACTTCGAACAAGCTGAGCGCGGCACCACCATCACCTTGCATTTGCGCGAGTCGGCTCAGGAGTTTGCTGAGGCATTCCGTGTCCGCAGCATCATCAATAAATACGCTGAGCACATTGCGCTGCCGGTGCACTTGCTGCAAAAAGCTGAGGAAGAAGGCGAGGCCGATAGCTGGGAAGTTGTGAACCAAGCGAAAGCGCTATGGACACGCCCACGTTCGGAAGTTAGCGACGAGGATTATCAGGCCTTCTACAAGCATGTCGGCCATGACTTTGAAAACCCACTGAGCTGGAGCCACAACAAGGTTGAGGGCAAGCTCGAATACACCTCGCTGTTGTTTGTGCCTGGTCGCGCACCATTTGACCTGTATCAGCGCGATGGCGCGCGCGGCCTCAAGCTCTATGTGCAGCGCGTGTTTATTCGCGATGACGCTGAGCAGTTTTTGCCGCTTTACCTGCGCTTCATTAAAGGCATCGTTGATTCCAATGACTTGCCGCTAAACGTTTCGCGTGAACTGCTGCAATCATCCGATATTATCGACTCGATGAAGTCTGCCCTAACCAAGCGCAGCCTAGATATGCTGAGCAAACTCGCAGGCGATCCAGAACAGTATGAGAAGTTCTACACCGCCTTTGGCCAAGTACTGAAAGAAGGTTTGGCGGAAGATTTTGCTAACAAAGACAAAATTGCCGGCCTACTGCGCTTCGCCTCGAGCACTACGGGCGAAGGCAAAGCTGAAGTTTCACTAGCCGACTACATCGGCCGCATGAAAGAAGCGCAAGACACGATTTACTACGTTACCGCCGAGAACTACGTCACCGCCGCCAACAGCCCGCACCTCGAATTGTTCCGCAAAAAAGACGTGGAAGTGTTGCTGCTCACCGATCGTATCGACGAGTGGATGATGAGCTATTTAACCGAGTTCGATGGCAAGAAATTCCAGCACATCGGCAAAGGCGAAGTGGATTTAAGTGCGATTGCTGGCGAGAGTGCCGAGCCTGAAGTGACTGAGGAGCAAAGCAAGCAAGCCGAAGCATTGGTTGAGCGCCTACAAAAAGCCTTGAGCGAGCGTGTGAAAAGCGTGCGCACCACCACGCGCCTGAGCGAGTCGCCAACTTGCTTGGTGCTAGATGCCTTCGATCCTGGTTTCCAAATGCGCCAGCTGATGGAAGCTGCTGGTCAGAAAATGCCGGAAGTGAAGCCAATTTTGGAGATCAACCCAAGCCATAGCCTGATTAGTCGTTTGGCTGAAGAAGGCGATGACGCACGCTTTGCCGACCTAGCGATGGTCTTGCTAGACCAAGCAGCATTGGCTGAAGGCGCTCAACTCGATGATCCAGCCGCCTATGTGCGCCGTGTACAGCGACTTTTACAGTCTTAACTGATCAGTTTCTGACGGATCGTCCGACAGAAATCGGTTTTCATGAAAAGGGCATGGGTATACTCACCATGCCCTTTTTTTATGTACAGTGCGTTTCCAAGAGCGTCTTTTGAGGATTTTATATGTCGACGCTTAGAGTCGCCGTTTTAGGTGGTGGTAGTTTTGGCACCGTGATCGCTAACCTTGCAGCGAGCAACGGCCATACCACTACACTCTGGTTGCGTGACCCAGAACAACTTGCCGATATGCGCGCAAGCCACGAAAACAACCGCTACTTACCAGGCTTTTCACTTTGCCCAGAATTGCAATTTAGCGATGACCTACTGACAACCGTAGGCAACGCAGATTTAATCTTTGTCTCTATTCCCAGCAAAGCCTTTCGCTCAGTCATTACCGCCGCCAAACCAGCACTACGTCCAGATCATATGCTTGTAAGCACCACCAAAGGTGTGGAAAAAGGCAGCTTCGCTTTAATGAGCGAGATCTTGCGTGAAGCCTCAGGTCTTGAGCGCATTGGTGTTATTAGCGGACCGAACCTAGCCAAGGAAATTATGGCTAAACAGATTGCTGGCACGGTGGCCGCTAGTCACGATGAAGCCTTGCGCGACGCCGTGCATCAAGCACTGTCATGCCCATACTTCCGCGTCTTCGCCAACACCGATGTCTATGGCGTAGAGCTTAGCGGCGCATTGAAAAATATCTATGCCGTGGCCTCAGGCATTGCCGCCGCTCATAAGCTCGGTGAAAACACTCGCGCCATGCTACTCACACGTTCATTGGCCGAAATGAGCCGATTTGCCGTGCATTTAGGCGCTAACCCGCTGACTTTTTTAGGTTTAGCGGGCGTTGGTGATTTGCTCGCGACCTGCTCGTCGTCATTGAGTCGTAACTACCAAGTTGGTTTTGCTATTGGTTCCGGTCAAAGCATCGAAGAGATAGTCGAAGACCTTGAACAGACCGCTGAGGGCATCAACACCATCCATATGGTCAAGCACAAGGCCGATGAGATGGAGATTCGCATGCCGATAGTTAGTGGTCTCTACGAAATCATTTACAACGGCAAAAGCCTCTACGACGTGGTGTTAGCGATGATGCTGGCGAGCCAAAGCAGCGATGTTGAATTTGTCCTGCCTAAGCCCGGCGAGCATTAAGCATGCGCCTATATTTACTACGCCATGCCGACGCCGCTTTCGAGGCTGAGCGCGATGAGCTGCGACCTTTAACCGAGCGCGGTTGGGCACAGGCACAAAATGTCGCGGATTGGTTGTGTAGCCAAGTTAGTGGTCAGGTGCGCATTGCAACCAGCCCTTTATTGCGCGCACAGCAAACGGCGTCGGTGGTGAGTCAGGCATTGGGTTTGGAGCCAGCCTTACAAGTGCCAGAACTAACGCCAGATGGTGATCCATTGCGCGCTGAAACTGCGCTGTCGCTGCTAGCAGGCGAAGGTGTTGAAGACTTTATCGTGGTCAGTCACATGCCATTAATTGCCAGCTTATATGCCTGGATTGCTGAAGGCACACTGACCACCGGTGATGCATACGATTTAGCGGAAGTGCGTGTGCTTGCGCTGGATATTATTGCGCCAGGCCTAGGCCAAGTGGATGGCTGCTACCGCCCTGAAATAGCTGAAGCTTCGGGCGATTTACGCAGCTTTATGACACGCTTTACCAGCGATAAGTGAGGCTAGGGCAATGATATTTTTAGCGATGTTATTTGCGGCGGCACTCTCTAGCGCACTGACGCTATGGGTTGCGCGCTGGTGGTTGATGAATCAGGGGCAGGCTACGTGGTCGCGTGAAATTGATGCCTTGCATGAGTCATTGGCACGCACGGTGGAGATTCGCGTTAAGCGCGCGATGATCGAGAGCTTGGCTGAAACTCGGCAAGATGAAGACTTACGCGAAACCACATGGAAGGCTGCGCGCTCTGGTGGTGAGCTGATTAACGAAAGCATGAAGTCGTGGTTGAAGCGCCGCAAGGTGCCTAGCGAATAAAGCGCATTAAAGGCGCGCTATTTGCGCCAAGTCCGACTCGCGACTAACGCCACCGCCAAGGCAATTGCCATTAACTCTGCCTGACCTAGGCCGCCAAGCCTTGTGCTGAGGTCTTCGCCGGGCAGCAAAGTGGCGAGTAGCGCCAGCAGCACAAAAGCCATGCTCAACATATCCCAGCGTTTTTGCTTAGCCCACGCGGCTTCGCGTTCGGCCCAGGCCTTTTCTTGCTCAGCTAATGCGGTTTTTAGGCCCTGAATCTCGCTTAGCGCTTCGCGTAACATGCCCGGCATCGGCATGAGATCGCTAAGCCAGCTTGGGTCATGGCGACGAATTTTCTGCCACAACTCGGTAACGTTTAAGTGCTCACGCAGCCAGCGCGCAAATACGCTGCGCACATTGGTCTCTTGCAAAAGATCGACCAGCCAATTAACCGCTTCGCTATCGCCCCAAAGGCGGATACGCCCAGGGTTATCGAGGCGTTGTTGACCGGTGAGCACACCAAGTAGCGAGAGTAATGAGCCATTGATGCGGACACTGGCGCGACCGGGGCTACGGCTGCTGATTTCGATGCCATGGGCGGTGAAGAGTAAATAGGCGGTTAGCGCGGGGTCGTTGGATTTAACGCGCACGACCAAGCCCTCGCGTGACAATACCTGGGCGCGGGTTAGCTCATCGTGTTCGATGCAGGCGTTTAGCAGGCTTTCAACCACGCCTAAGCCGAGCTCGGCCATTAGGCTAGGCGCTAAATCGCGCTCTGTGCTGTCATTGTCGCTAGCATGGTCGAAGGAATTGTTATTATCAGTCATTGCCAGCCTCGGGCGCCGCCGTGTGCTCCGGCGTCTGTGTATACTGCGCGATTATCCGACCAATTCTGCGCGATTTTTCGGTCTAATGCTTCCCATTTTCACAGGAAATAGATGAACGACTGGCTCACCGCATGGCTCGAACAGCCACAAGCCTATACCTACCTAGCCACGGGAATGGCTAGGTAG
>Ga0208814_1000979_pt1 | contig 14478 bp, 14 predicted proteins | sample MalvirAntarct_55_FD_184253 | JGI IMG/M metagenome (GOLD analysis project Ga0208814, IMG submission 184253) | Marine viral communities from the Global Malaspina Expedition - Malaspina viral metaG Antarct_55 (SPAdes) (version 2) | ecosystem: Environmental > Aquatic > Marine > Oceanic | place...
AAATCAATAATTTATGTGACTTAATAGAACTTTTAGAATTATTATTCCACTAAATTTTTCTATTAATATGTATAAAAACTATGGAAGACCACTTTGATATCGTCCCTGCTGAACCCGCTGTAAAAGAAGTTATTGAAGTTGAACCGACTTTGGAAGGCACTGAAGTCCCTACTGCTACTGAACCGGAACCTGAAGAACAACGTGAAGAAATTGGAAACAGTGATGAAGAATATGTTGAAGAACTAGTGGTTGAGAAGAAAATAAAATTAACAAATGATGAAGTATTTGCCCCTACAATTGCCCCTGTTAAGAAACCTCGCAAGAAGCGAAAACCAATGACACAGGCACAACTTGATAATCTGGCAAAGGCACGGGAAAAGGCAAATGCTACTCGGGCAAAAAATAAAAAAGATAGGGAAGATTTAGAACTTCTTAAATCTAAGGTTGCTAAAAAGCGTAGAGCAAAACAGGAACAAGAAATATTAGCAGAGTTAAGCGACGATGAAATCCCTGAACCAATGAAAGTTAAGAAAGTTGCCCCTGTTAAACAACAACCAGCATTCACAGCAGAAGACATCGCCCACGCTGTTGCCTCCGGTGTTGAGACTTACGATAGAAAGCGTAAAGCAGAAAAGAAGGTAAAGAAGGATAGGCAGGCAGTAGAACAGCAAACCGCTGATGTTAGAATGAAAGTCCAAAAAGCAATTGACCCGAACTCCCACTGGGATCAGTTTTTAATGTAATGATATCTATGTATATCCAATAATACATCTTTATGTTTGCTGTCTATAGACCACCTTGTTTTATTACATTTACGACACAGTATATTTCTTATATGACCTGAACCGTGGTGATGGTCTAAACATCTTACACTATTATCTTTGTTTGAACCAAATACAATATTACAGACTTCACAATTTGTAGTTTCTTTGAATATATCCCAATATGGTCTCCAACCAATCTCAGGTTCAACTATACCTGCTTCCTGCCAATGACTTACATTTCTGCTAAATTTACCAGCATCTGTTTGTCGCCACTTACGCTGATATTCTTTATACTCTGGTGTTTGGTGTCTTTTCATTTTGTGAAATTTATTAATATTTAAATCAAATTTATTTATATTATTATAGTAAAGATGGATAAGTTTTCTAAGATACCTACTATATTGCCAGTGAAACCACCAGAACCCCGACCTAGTAAAATGAATCCTCCTCATCCACATTTGCCAAATATTTGCGGTGAGGGCGGTGGAAGTTTATTATTACTAATAAGTCCAGTTCGAACTGGAAAGTCGACTCTTATCTCCAATATGCTTCTTAGGGAAGACTTTTATGACGCTCAAGAAAGATTTGACAATGTTAGTATCATAAGTAATACGATAGCAAATGACGTTACGAGTCGTTATTTACGAAAAGCATTTGAAGGGTCTTGCCACGACTTTTACAGCGATGAAGTTATCCACGGTATAGTTGAAAGTCAAAAGTCTTATAAAAAGGAAGACCAACCTGAAATAGCAATTGTTTTAGATGATTGCCTCGGGTCAATAAAACAAAATTCTATGATTAATCATTTAGCGAGTCGTTATCGTCATTTTAATATAAAATTATTAGTTATTAGTTCTCAAAAATTCACAGGGGCAGTCAGTCCAATAATTAGGGCAAACGCGACTGATGTTATTATTGGGTCACCTTTTCCTAATCAAAAAGAGTTGGAAAGAGTTGGTGAAGAATACGGTGATTTATTCGGCGGGGCAAAGAACTGGGTTAAATTATATCGTAAAGCAACTCCTAATAAATACGACTTCTGCTATATGGATCTTCAAGAAAATCCACCTCTTATGTATCATAACTTTGAAAAGTTAATAGCAAGGGGTGGCACAGGGTCAAATACAGAATCTAGTGAAGAAGAAGAAGACTCTGAATAATTTTAATTTATTTATTAATTTTTTTTATATTACATTCATTTATAAAATGGATACTTACTCAGTGAATAGTGCTGTGAGCGTTGGCAATGAAGTTGGAAGGGAAGCATACAGTCAAAACCAGTTCAGGATTACACAGAATGCTATTACTGTTGAATCGGCACATAATGCTGTAGAAGCAGATAAAAAACAGCAAACACAGGATATAGAAGTTAAATCTGCCACTGATACATTATCTGCTGGTGAAATGCCCGGACAACTCGCTTCAATCGGTAAAAAAGGTTTAGGTGGATTGGCGGGTGAAACTGCCGACAATTTCAGGTCTGCTGGCAATGCTATTGTTAATACAGTAAGACCACCACCACCACCAAGTGTTCCTAAACTTGGTGAAGCATTAGATTTATCGGCAAAACCCGCTCTAACTCCAGCACAGGTAGGAATAACTACAGCAGATGATGTTTCCAGAGGAATGGCAGAAGGTTTATCTGTTGCGAAACCAGCGTTCTCTAGCGTTGCTGAAGCAGGTTCTTTATCTAAATTTATGTTGAATAGAGTTGGTGGTATGACATCTAGTGTTGGTCTAGAGGTTGGTGGCAAAGCACTAGGAGGTCTTGGTGCTGGTATATCTGCTGAGGGTGATATATCAAATCTAATTGAAACAGGTAAAGTATTCAAACCAAATGAAAGTGGTATGAGTGAAGTGGGTAATGTCGCTTCTATTGCTGGAGGACTCCTAGATATGGCATCTATTGCTATTCCGGTGCTAGCACCTCTGGCACTTGCTACAAACATATTTTCTGCGGTAACATCTACAGTCGGTGCGGTAGAAGATGATAAAAACCAAATATCAACTGATAGCAAACCACCTCAGGAAAATACACTATCTATTCATCCAGCGTGGGCGTCGGTAGGAATGGTTGCTTCAGTTCATTCTCAACCGAGTGTAAATTAACTTTTTAAAATTATTTTTATTTTTATTTTTTATTGTTTGTCATATTATAAAATATGCCAGTTGAAAGTTTTTGGGAGTCTAAGGATTTAATACCTGTAAGTCAAAAAAAGATATCTGTTCCTGCTGAGTTTGGATTAAACTATTCTGCGGGGCAGAAAGTCCAGATTAATGTTCCGCCTTCCATTGATTTCTTCCAACCGAAAGAAACGTATTTGAAATTCGATGTTGAAATTACCGGTGATACTAGCGAAGATACTGCTGGTCGTCGTCGTCTTATGCTGGATGCTGAAACTGGGGGGCAGGTTTTAATTCGTGACCTGAGGATCTATTCTGGAGGGGCGGGCAGAATTTTATTAGAAGAATACCAAAATTACAATGTTTGGACTGCTCTAAAGTATGATTATGAAACAAATGACAACATAAAGAAGAAACGTGCTTTAACCGAAGGCACACAGATTCACGACCCTTCTTGCCGTTCTACTCACGGCACTAAAAAGAGCGATGCTAACTCTTGCCGTCATAATGCTTATTTTGAAAACTCTGCTGTCGGTAAAACCACTGACTCTGCTTCGCACACTGACGACCAACGCCAAAAGGTTAAATGTCTATTGCCCCTAAACTCAGGAATTTTCCAGAGTGAGCGTGTGTTCCCGAATATGCTTACCGAGGGACTCGTTATAGAAATAATTTTAGAAGAAAATACAAACGTCTTTAGGCAGTTAGATACTACGCTTCAGTATAGGGAAACTATGTCTTGTCCCGTGTTCCAGAGTGTTGATGGTTCTGCTTCAGCATCTGGTAAAATTAACACCACTCTAACGGCAGTTAATGGTTCATTCACTTCGTTTTATCTTCGTAGAGACAATCAGCAGGGTGCTGGTAATGTTGTTGGTAACTGCCCCTTCGTCGTAGGTCAAAATGTCGTTCTGGTTGCTAGCGATGATAGTAGTTCTATAGTTGCTTCGGGATATGGTGCTGGAGCAAACGGTTCTCAAGTAGCAATCACAGAAATAAAGTATGACACATCCACCAACCCTGATATGATTAAAGTTACTGTGAATGCTTCTATGAAAAATGTTACTGGAACTCTTATCAGTATCAACGAGGCGGTATTAGCACAAGACCCCCGAACTACTGGATATACTCCCAGTTACACTATTACTGATACAGAGTTAATCCTCCAGCAGGTTATGATGCCACAGGGTTTCAAAGCACGAATGATGAGTATGCTAAAAGAAGGTGGAACTCTCAACTATGATTTCTTGTCCCACACCAATTATAAATTTTCGCAGTTAGCAGGCGACTTAGTCAGTAATATTCGCTTGCCTGTAAATGAATCACGTGCGAAATCTATTTTTATGATCCCAACTGATGCTTCTGCTTACACTAAAGAAGTAGCAATGACTGCTTCTGGAACTTATATGATTGAATATTCAGGCACAGTGGATGGTTATGAACCAGCACTGGAAATCCGTTCAACTCGTTCTGGATTAGTAGGAATAGCAGATAGACTTAATAACTACCAAATTCTTTATGATGGCAAGTTGAATCCTACGCGTCCCGTGTCCTGCTCCAGAACTAGTGACCGTATCAGTATAGACCAGCAACCGATTATTGAACTTGAAAAGGCACTCGCGATGGGTGGTGTGCGTCCTCTGTCGTTTGCTAAGTTTCGGGAAAACTTCGTTGTAGGTCGTGCCTTAACTCTACAGGATGGTGTTGTTGATTTAAGAGGTCGTGACTTTTCCCTACAGGTTCAGTATGATGCTGAGTTAGCAGAATTCCCCGCCAAAAATAAGTTGTGGATGAATTGGGTATCTCACCTAAGACGTATAGTAGTCAAAGGCGATTCTATTATGATTGAAATTTAAGTTTATTAATGTTATCATTAAATGTTATTAATATTTTGTAATTATTTTTTTATTATTTTTATATTTATTATTGTATAAAAATGTCAAGCAATCAGCATCTAGAGATTATCCCAAGCAATATTACGAGTGATGGCACGCTATCGTTCAAAAACGGACAACCGGTGGTTCAGTTCATAATTGGGGAACAGGAGCGTTATTTAATCGGTCAGTCAGTTCGTCTAACGGGTAAATTTACTGCGTTTAGTAGTGATGGTGCTATAAGCACTTCTGCTACCGGTCTTAGAATGAACGAGCAGTTAGGTATTTATTCCTGCTTCAATGAACTTCACATCTCATCTCAAAAGACCGCACAGTCAATTGAGACAATTAGACACTATCCCCGAATGATGAGTTCCTACCTTGGTGTAACTTCTTCCCTACAGGATGGTATTTCGCATCTAAATGAAACGGCACTAATTGATATGAACTTTGCTCTCCAACAGCGTGGAGTAGTTGAGAATCCAACTCAACTTACGACTAAAAATAGTTTTTGTTGCCCGTTGGTCTGCGGACTCCTAAACGGCACGTCCCCTATTCCTTTAAGTGGTGCTTGGGGAGTCGGGGGATTGGATTTAAGCGTTCATTTAAGTCCGGACTCTAATGTGTTTTTTAGCAACTCATCTGTGACTACTGCCATCAATAATGCTTATTATGAACTCAGTGATGTTAAACTTGTTTGCGAAGTAATGACACCAGCACCAGACCAACTCTCTAGAATTATGACACAGACACAGAATGTATTTGAATACAACTCTATCGTGGCACAGTATAACACTATTAATTCAAGGAATGGTGTTCTTAACTTTCCACTCGGTGTTAGCAAGTGTATGGGTGTATTTATTAATTTTGTTCCTGCCTCGCATATTAATAACTTAGCATTTGATGGGACAGCAACTCTTCCGCCAACAAACAGCGACGGGACGCGTGCGGAAGTTACACAGTTAATCTTCACCCGTGGAGGCGAGCGTTTCCCTCTAGAATATAATATTGACACTATCCAGAAAAATGAATCCGGTAATCAGCAAATGGACGCACAGGTTGTCCGTAATTATATGAATGCTGTAATGGGATTCACAAAGATTGAAAGAACTAATGTCAGTCCTTTTAATAACTTTTATGAAGAATATGGCAGTGAATATATTTATGCTAAAGAAATTCCTGAAGGAGGGGCAAAATTCGGCATTGGTGTAAATTACGACCAAATCTCAAATGCTGGAGTAAGTTTCCGCGATGTGCCGTTTGGACTTCAAATGACAAGCGATATTTCTACAGATTCCCCACAGGGTGTTTTCCTCTTCGCCCACTGTAAAAATACTGTTGTATCTACTCCTCAAGGTATTCAGGTTATTTCGTAAATATTTTGTTTTTTTATAATTTATTTATTTATATTTTTCATATTATAAAATATGAGTGCCCCTTCCAATGTTGATAAAATGACCGCAGACTCTACCCCTGATACTACGATGACTAAGGGCAAGTCTGCCCCTTCGCCTTCCACTGTTCCTAACCTTCTAAGAGTTGGAACTATTCCAGATAATACACAAATTGATATTGAAACTGATATCTTAGACCCGGTCGTTTTTAACCAGACGTTCTGCCGTATTCAGTTACAGAATAAGGGAATCCTTCATTCAAATTCTAAGATTACTCTATCTGCTTCTATTTCTTCGGCATCAAATGTTCGTGCCTTCTTCCCAGCGAATATTGGCGTTCATTCGCTAATTGAAAGAGCAGTGCTGAAGGTCGGTAATAAAACTTTATGTGAAGTAGAGGATTTCGCACATTTTATGGCATATCAGTCTATGTTTATTAGTGGCGAACACAATAAAGAAAGGGAACAATACACCACTGGTCGTCTAATCAACCACGAACCCTTTTATGCTAACGGGTCTAAAGCAGGTGAAAGTTTCTCGAATGCTTCACTAATAGGTCAGCAGAATGCTTCGGCACTTGCTAAAGGATTACTACTTGATAGGGACTTAGACCAGTTCAAGGGTGACACTGAGTATGATGATGTTGTTGAACCATTTGGAGACGTTAGAGTTGCCCCTTTCCAGACGCTTGGATACAATCCCACATTCCAAGTCAATCTTAGCGACTTGTTCCCGTTTCTAAAGACATCACAGTTGCCCCTCTATATGATGACTGAACCGGTTTCGCTTGAATTATTTTGGACTCCTAAGGGCGGTAAAAATAGATTTGTTGCTGAGTCAGCACAGACTTATAACTTTGAAGCAGACGTAGTCCAGACTAAATGCCAGATGGTCGCTGATTATATTTTCTATCCTCAGGAAATGATGTCTCAATACGCACAGCAGAACCAGAATCTATCTTTTGCTTATGTTGATTATCGCTTAGCAAAAAGAACTGTTGATTCAACTTCGGCAAGAAATCTAATTCTAAATATTGGTGGTGCTGGTCGTATTTGTAATAAAGTAATTCAGTCACTTAGTATTGATGCGGATGATGGTGACTCGGACATCCTTGCTAACTTCTCGTCCGTAGGGGCAAATGCTTCGGTTGGTCTAGAGCAGGCGGTTTCGGTAAATGGTTCATTAACTTACAATCTACGATACAACGACCACTTCTTGTTCCCAGTTGATGTTAATAACTCGGCAAGACATTTCCACAATATCGTCCAGAGTGAAGGTAAAGTCCCATTTGTTGTCAGGCAGGAATATTCTGGTGAAGGACTTGTATTAGCAGGAACGTTTGAAGGATACTCACAAACTGATACTCTTACAAATAAATTCTTCCACGTGGCAAATAGACTTAATCGTAATGAGCGGGTTAATAGCAGGGGAATTGAGGCGTATGTTGATTATCAAACTCTTGGTGCTGGTTCGCACACTCTACGCTTTTACATTGAACTCGTAAGAATGGCAGAACTGGTTGATGGCAGGGTTAATATTCAGTTCGCTTAAATGATAATTTTATTTTTGTAAAATAACTTTTTAAATCTAATTCATAGTAATAATGAGTTCTGGTTATCAATCCACCTATATATTAGAAGCGAACAGATTGTCAAGCGAACAAGTCAAGTCAGGCAATAATAGTAATAATGCTTTATTTACAAATAAAGTAAATAATGGTCTTAGATTAAATACCGGTGATATTGTTTCAGTTCATTCAGCGTATGTCAGTGAGTTAGGTGCTGAGGGCAGTGAAATAGAAATAAAAGGTCAAGAATTAGATAAATTAAATGCTTCCAGAACTTTAACTTATAATGAAGTTACTCACTCAGCAGGCAAAGCAATTAATGATGAGGAGTTAATTGAACCGCAGGACTTTTTAAGAAGAACTGATTTAGTTAATAACTTTAATTTAAATCGTAGGGAAACAAAAACATCACAAATAAAATTTAGGGATGATGAAATCAATATTGTAATGAGTCCCTATAAAAATGCTAATGGTGAATTTTATATATCGTTGCCCTATAATTATGTCACACCTAAAGTAGATTTTACGTTACCAACCAGTTGGGATGGCATAGGAGGTTTGGGATTTCCAATAGCACAGCACTCCGAGTCTGTTGTAGGTGATGAAACCTATGGAAATATAACAAGGTTACCGGATGAAAGGATGTATAATTTGAAGGATAGGAATAAATATAAACCATTTGTTAATGCTAGCGATAATAATGCGGTTTTAAATGATAATTCAAGGTTCGCAATCTTCCAAATGAGGGAATGTATCCACACTTATCCTATGAGTGGTTCTGATTTCACAATCGCACAAACTGTCGGTCTTGCTGGTATTCCTTATGACCCTACTGCGAATGCCAGCAATAATGCTTCATTAACAAACACTCAGTATGTATTAGGTCAGCGTGCCGACCACCTTAGTAATGGTTTATATAGGGATATAGCAACTTTTCCCTATGTCAGGGTGAAGAACTTTGTGAATGCTTCAGTTAATGTAGGATACAATACTACTAACGATGTGGCATCAAAACTAACCGAAGATTTATTAAGAACACAAAATATTGAGCGAAGAGTTTATAATGGTGTTCCTGTTACAACAACCGCAGAAAATCAAGTTAATAAACTATACAAGTGTTCTTCACCAGAAAACTTTTCCTATGCTAATGCTGGTTCATATCTTAATTGGGCGGGTGGGACTAATGCTTCAAATATATATGCTTATATAACAGCATATGAAACTATAGGAGTTAAACGTCCCGACCTTTATGAAATAGGTAGGGACTGGTCGCCAGTTAATGGTTACGAATTGAACGCATCATTTATCAGTCGTTTTGATGACAATGAATTTATGTTGGTTGAAACAACTATACCTTGGACTGATGAAAATTTATTAAAATTATCTAATTTAGTGGAGGCACAACAAAGATATCCTGAGTTGTTTGATGTTAATAACTTAGCAGGCGACACAACAAATTTTCTTGATAGATATACTATGTCAGCAGATGATAATTTATTTTTTCTTCACGCAAATATGAGTATTCGTAATAGTGGAGTGCTAGGATATGATTTACAGGACAATCAAGCGACTTATTTTCATTCAAGGACAAATGCTTCATCGGCACCAACAGACTTCTGCTCTATGCCAATGTTCTTTAATTTTAATCCTCTAACAAGGGACAAGAATGCCAGTGAAGTTAGTGGCAGTGATTTTGATAATGCTGTGTATGGTTTCGGTATAAAAAGAACAAATGCTTCATCACAAAGTTTTATTAGTTTAATTAGCGAAAACCACTATGACTTTGGAACTGATAATGCCTCAGGTCAAGATGAATACCCTAAGGGACTTAGAATAGGTTGGGATTGGCACTTCACAGCGTATGGTTGTCCTTGTATTTTATTATACAATGGTTTCTTAGGCAAGAAGGGAGTAGCATATGAAGGGATGGGAATAAATGCTTATGTGGATGTAGATGAAACAAATACTCCTGAAAGAAATTTACCTGAAGCAATACCAGAAGTTTATTTAGGTAGTCCTGATGTTGCGATAGCATTTAGCGAAGAAACAGACAGGTTTGAAATAAGACATCTACATCAAGCAGAAGTAATAGGAAATTTATATAATGCTGGTTATACAGCAGAAAAGACTTATGAAGTTACTGATGCTTCTACAGGGGCAGTTACATTTACAAATCCTGATATTGCTGTGCCTGTGAATCCACAAGCAGACACCAAGTGTTATAAATTAAATAAACAACCAAATAAAAATAACTTCACACCAGCGATGTCCCCTTACTTTTCACAGGTGAATGCCAGTTTCTTTACTGCTTACACTGCGACAAATAATGGTTCAAGGACAGCACAGCAACCGTTTCCTTATGTTAATAATAATATAGATGTGAATACAATATATGATAGTATGTGTGGCAACTATATCTTGGATTGGGGAATTGATGAAAAATTCTGGGATAACTCTTTGTGGGGAATAATGGGATTTAGATATCAACAGACAACAGGAAATGGTAATAATCAAACAAGGATAACTAATTCAATTAATTGGGATAATATGGACGAAAATACAACAAATGCTGATATAACTAATGATGATTTTGATGAAATGACAAGAAATATGTTTAATACACCGACATTCAATATCACGCCAGTGAATGCTGTAAGACCTCGGTTTGTTACTGCGAAGGGCAATGCTTCACATTCTTTCTACCCTGATGTAGTAATAACACAAACAAACGGGCAACCACTGCGTGCTATTAATATACCAACCCGAACTCTAAGACCTTATTATACAATACGGTCAAATATTATAGGACAAGCAAAATATCTCGGTGGCGGTGAATCAGGCATTCCCTTACCTGTAGTAGCAATAGTTCCTAAAGTATCACAAAGTGGGGATTATTTTAACTTAGCATCATCACAGTTACAATTTACTATCACACAACCAGCAATGCTAACAGATGTTACAACAAGCATCCACGACCCTGATGGTTCATTTTCTTCCCTTTCACCCAATAGTGCTATCTTATATAAAATTCAAAAAACAGTTAATGCTGATATGAATGTAGTATCAACAATATTAAAAGAAGAACCTAATAAAACACAGCAAGCACAATTTGAAGCGTCCCTTGAAGCACCGCAACCAACAAAAAAAGATGTCTCTGATGTAGTCAATATGATGGTAATAAAAAAAACATAAATATCAATATATATTGATAGGTATTTCAAATTTACAAAACCCTAGAGGAAAAATATACTCAACGCCCTAAAGGTTGTTTGGAATGAAGGCAACACATATATATATATATTTAATTTTTTTTTTATTCTTTGTAATAAGTATCAACATATATATAAAGGTTATTAATATATATTAATAAAATGAGTGTAGTATATGAAAAGCAAGAATTGAAGGATATATTTGATATAGTAAATTCACAATACTTGAGACTGAAGGGAAAGAAAAAGACTATTTCTAAAAATCAATTTGTGAATGTTTGGAAGCAGGATAACAAGTCATTATCAGCATATGAGTTGATGATTCATTTATATAAAGCGGAAGAAATTAATGACAGGCAAAATGAATTCTTAGAAAAATTTATGATATCTAGTTCTATGAGTGTAGATGAAGTTAAGAGTAAGGGGGCAATACCGTATCGTAAATATATAGCACGTTTAAGAAGAAAAGATGAAGAAATTGATGAGTTAGAGACAGAAATTGACAATATGATGGAAGACAAGTCGCTAATGTATAAGGAAGAACACGAAACACTTGTTAAGGAAATTAAAAAAGATTTGAGACAGCAAATAGATGAAAAGGATAATTTAATAGGTAAGTTAGAGATGAAGTTAAAACATATTGATAGTGATGTTGAAGCAAAATTATCTAATAGGGATAAACAAATAGAATATTATAAAACAGAAATGGCAAAACTTTTAGCAAGCGATAAGGAGTAACTCGTCATAAGCATTTTTTATTTCAATAAACTTTTGGGGGTCACCGCCTTTATCAGGGTGATGTTTTAATGACATTTTATGATATGCCTGTTTAACACTATGTTCTGTTATAGGTGGTTCAATTTGTAACAGTTCCTCGCTCAAACTCTTTTTGAGAGGTTTAACACAAGTGTTCTTTTTTTTGGCAAACCGTGTTTTATGAATATAACAGTCACAATTTTCACTAAAGTAAGGAAGTCCTGTATATTGGCACTTCCCATTTCCTTCATACAATCCCATCAATCAACTAACATATATTTATTTTTGTATATCAAATTTATAATTTAAGCACTTTCTAAATTTAACTCTTTAACTTTTTTTGGAGTTGGGACTATTTGTTCTTCTAAATCAACTTCTAAATCAACTGTCTTATCAACTGTCTTATCAAGTTGTTTAAGTAATATATCTTCTTTATCAAGTATATCATCTTCTTTTTTAATAATTTTATTTTGTTTTTTATCATTCTTATTTGCTTTATCTTTCAATTCTTTTGCCTGTGCTTGAAGACCAATCATTTCATCTTCGCTTGGCGGGCGTCTTTCACATTGAAATATATAACATAAATTCATACGGCAGTGACATTTTGATTGCCAGATAACAAGTAATAAAGACCCAACTGCTCCCATTATCAAAACCAAAGCACCCGCCAACTGATCTACGGAGTAATCTTCCAACTTACCCGCTCCTAAACCATTTTCACCCATTGTTCGTTTATATTATATAAATAAAATATATTATAATAATAAAAATGAAAATACATACTTCACACTCAAGGAAAGAACTTTTACAGGTTATTCAGCAATTTAAAATCAACATACTAAATAAAGATGACTTATCAAAGAAAGAAATACAAGTGTTGTTAATTAATGAATTAATAAAACTTGATGAAATCGTGGAAGAAGATGAATACTTCTTTGTCAAATCAAAGCAAGAATTAATAGAATACTTATCAAAACCTAATCAGTCAAAGACTTTAACAATCAAAGAAAAAGATTCAGTGATGCTGACAGCAAAGAAAATAATAGGTTATTGTAAGAACAGTTACTTCTTAACACCTTACAACTATGAAACATTTGATGAACTCTTAGAAGAAGCACACTATATAGCAAAATTCGGTGATATCCCATCTTGCCGTAGAGCAATAAAAATGTTAAACAACGACCCTAAATTAGATTATAAGATTGATATTATCATATCAAAAAGAGTTAAGAAAGATTTAGAAAAACGTGAAGCAGTTAAGAATGCTACTGTGGCAAAATACAGTCTTAAGTTTGGCAAATTTACACTTGTCTTTGACTAAATTAATAAAAAATTTGATTTGTATAAATAAACAAATAAATTATTATAATAAAATGCCTAAGACAAATGCTGAATATCTCCACGAATACCGTAATACTTATGAAGGGTTAAAAAAGTATATTATTGATAAATGGAAGCGAAAGGGTCTTGTAGAAACAGAGCAATACACTTATGAGGAACTCTTTGATACTTGGTTATGGTTTCCTGAGTGTGAAAACTGTGGAGTAGAGTTAGCACCAGCGAGGGGAGCACGTTGTAGCAATAGTAGGTGTATGGATCACTGCCACAAAACCGGTATCTTTAGAAATATTCTTTGTAATAGTTGTAATGTGAAGCGGGGGTATTATGAACCTGAATCAGGTAACACTGGCGTATAAACTTTACTAAGAGTCCCAACACTTGTTCCCCTTGCCTTACTATTCTTCTTTATTGCCTCAACATTATCCTTGTTTTGATGACTAACCACAATTTTAGCGATAGATGTAGTCCCTAAAGGTTTATTAATTTTTTTCTCAAAGAACCTTGCTAAATACTTACTTAATTTATTACTTGTCATTGGTGAGTTGTGCCACTCTTCATCAATCGTAACAAACCTTGAATAAAATACTGGTGACCCCGCCCATATTCGCATATTTTTATTACCTTGTTTCATATACTTTCTTAATACGATTCGCCACTGAGTTAATAGACCAGTTAGTCTATCTTTTTTATCAAACTCTAAAATCCTTGTATCGTATAAACCTGAAGTCTTATAATTATTAATTACCAGATTTGACATTTTTTGCTGTGACTGTGTGCTTAGAATTAGATAATTGTTATCCTTTTTATCAAGGTATAATTCAGTCCCCCAGAGTAGTGTAGCAAAATCATTCCTCGCTGGGAATGCCATATACAGTCTTAATAAACAAAGTGTTTGATAAGAATTCAAATCATCCTCAGTAAATACAGGGTTTTCTTCCTTTAACTTATCCTTAACATCTCTAACTCTCAATGACAGTTCATTGACTATTTGTTCTAACTCAGCAAAAGATATAAGTTTATCTTCGTTTTGTTGAGTGAGTGTGGCGTTGCCCTCATCTAACTTTTTATTATATTGTTTATTGTAACTAATAACTTTTTGTTTGTATTTAGCGATAACCTTGCGGTCACCTAGAGCATCAAATACAGAAACAACACTTTGATAGTAATTTCGCTTAGTGTTAGCGGATGCCATCACCTTTTCCCCACCAACGACCTTACGACCTCGCATATTCTCAATAGAGGCACTAACATCATCAAAATTATATAAATAACTAATATCATTATCTTTTGCTTCAATGCCGAGTAAAGACCGAATAGTTGTAATGTCTTTGATATATTTATCAACTGAGTTAGTAGTGATTTTTTTGCCTTGCTGTTCGTAACCATCAATGATTCTTTGTTTGATTTCATCCATATACTATACTATATATAAATCATAAACTTTTAAAT
>Ga0208814_1000981_pt1 | contig 14474 bp, 14 predicted proteins | sample MalvirAntarct_55_FD_184253 | JGI IMG/M metagenome (GOLD analysis project Ga0208814, IMG submission 184253) | Marine viral communities from the Global Malaspina Expedition - Malaspina viral metaG Antarct_55 (SPAdes) (version 2) | ecosystem: Environmental > Aquatic > Marine > Oceanic | place...
CATCAGACTGTCTAATAAGGTTAACACCACTAAATCTTTTTTCTGAGTATGTGTTTGTATCTTTAATCTGTCTACGGTCTGCTAATGCAGCATTCTTACCGCTGTCATCAAGTCTAAACCTAACATTTATTAGTTTTATTGGATTTATATCGTCAGTTATAATTAAGTTCACAGACTCATCATAAGATGGTTGAGCCTCAAGCTCTAAAAGACTATCACCAAAGTTTAACTTTTTAGTTGTAAACCCTTCTCTGTAGTTATCATCACTAGACAAAATTTCATCATCTAATGATATAGAAAAGTTCTTTATCGGCTGATACTCATCTAAAAGAGGTAAATAGTTATTAGGGTCCATTTCTCCTGCAGCAAATAACCCAGCCCAGTCAGGAGATGGGTATGTTCCTATTTCCCCTAGCTCAAATACACCATCATCATCATACTTAGCAGATACTATGTACGCTATATCTTTAAATGTAGTAACTGCAAGTACTTGAAACCCTGCTGAAAGATTAGTAATATCCTTATTACCTTTAAGGTTTTGAAGTATAAGTTGGTTTTCTCCTCTAGTAGTAAGAGCTGCGTTTACAGCATCTGACATAACAGTAGGCTGCGTATTAACCGCATGAAAATCTGTGTTTAATTCCGTGAATGTATTAATACTTTCTCCCATAAATATCTGTATTTAACCGTCTTCTAAATCTAACCAATTCTGTAATGTTAGGAGTAGTCTCCCTTTTATCTCTGTCCCATGACCTTCTTTTATTGCTTACAATATAAGATGTCTTTAGGACTGACTTGGGAGATAATATACTCATTTCTCTACCATTACGCAGGTTGTTTATAAATACAGTAGCTGATGCTTTAAATATATTCCTGTAACAACTATCTAGAAGCCCAGGGTAAATCTCTTTAATGTTATCAATTATTGGATCCTTATCTATTAAATCTCCACTAAATGGTGTAGACTTAGTAGAGTTATTACAAGTATAAGAAAGAGCTCTAAGTATGTTAGTAGATATAAACTCAAACGTGTCTCCACCACTAAGCTCTATTACTAACATTGGAAGCCTTCCTTCTGTTTTAAAAAGGTTTAATGATCTAAAATTAGTTGTGAGGATCTTTTTATAATCGTCATCTTCTTCATAGATCCATCTTACCTTGATGTGTGCCCAGTGCTTATCTTCCCCTATATTCTCTAATATAAATGTTCCTTCTCCTTGTATTACTTTTATTATTATAGACTCTATATACTTACTAAATATTCTAGAGTAAGCCGAGTACCCAGAAGATCTAATAACATTTCCTTCATAGTTTTTATGCCCTTTAATCTTCATAGGGATATTTGATATATCCATAAGTTCCTTAAAAGTAGGAAGTCTTAAAAGAGTATTCTCATATCTAGATCCTATTACAGAGCATAACGGCATTACTGTAGTGTTTTATAACTAGACCAATATACTTTTCTGTCGTGGCTTGTTCTAGCTGTTAATAGTTTATCTAATTGATTCTGACTCATTCTTTCTGGTATCTTTGCAGCAGCCATCTTTCTACCACTCTCTCTAGAGATGTATTCTAGCTTGCTTGCAGCTCCTTGCTCATTCATAAATACCTTTTTCTGTGTATCATAGAATGCCATCTTATAAGCTATAGCATCTGCCTCCTTTCTATTCAACAAAGGATTACCGTCAGTGTCTACTACCATACCTCTGTATATAACTTCTCCTGACTTTCCTAAACAATCCTCACCAAACTTTAGGCTATTATTACCTATAGTTCCTTCAATATCATAAGGTATAAAGCTACCTGTTGGGTGTAATGAGGTCTCTCTACTATTTGTAGTAAGTCTATTTAACACTCTACCACCTCCTAAAATATCAGGAAGCCTATAATTAGAGCTCTCAGTGTATCCGTTGTCCCAATTGTATGCATTATCGTATGTATCTTTTATACCGTCTGTAACAGCCTCTATGGACTCCACATTACATGGTAACTGTACCATATAGGTATCATCGATAGTAAACTCCATTTTATACACAGATAGGTTTACATTTCCTATGTCTCTATATATTCCATAAGCCATTTCAATATAGTCACCCTCGTCTAATTCAATACCAAACAAGCTCTTTAATAAAAACTTGCCATACATAAAATCGTATGATCGGGTAGATGTTCCTTCTTGTGCCATAATTTATTAAGTTATATTATCGTTTTGTGTATTAGGTACTGCAGCCGGTTTTACTGACATCTGTCTAAAATATCTAATATACTTCTCTGTGATAGAGTCTATAATAGCTTCTTGAACATATCCTGGAGCTGCATACTCTCTAAATTCTGCATCAGGATCTAGAATGTTTATAGAACCAGGGTTATCAAATACTGCTCTTATTTTTAAGTACCTAAGAGAGTTAAACTTTCCTAAGTTAAATAAGTAGATGTTATTCATGTTGTTTGCGTCTACTGAAGAGTCTACCCAAGCATAAGGTCTTCTACTAGTCCTTACACGAAATTTATGCATCTCTATATCGTTAGGATCAAAGTATACATCGATACTTTCTTGAAGATTTACTAGTCCTAAATACTCTACTCCCCCTTTACCAAATACATCAGTTATTCTAGGCACCTTTATTCCAGGTATACCTGAGCAAGGTCCTGATACTGCTCTAACGCAAGAATCAGTTGGCTCAATAACTTCTATTGGAATTGTGTCTATAGATTGTACAAGACCGTTTACTGATAACTTACCACCACGGGCAAGCTTATTTACTATTGATGATCTGGATAAATCAATCTCGTCCATTAGCTGTTCTATACTGAACGCCTGATCACTTATATTTCCTGATAAAGCATCACTTACTTTATTTCTTATCGCAGATGCGATTTCATTGTGTGTCATAATTACAATAATAATAGTAAAACATACCTATTATATAAAGCAAAAAGCCCGGCATTTAGCCAGGCTTTTTGTATAAATTATACTAGTAGTTAGTATTAAGCAGCAATAAAAAGACCAGCAGCAGTCAAAGAAGTGTTACCAACAACTAAAGCTTCAGTACCTTCAATTCCGTCAGTAGCTAAATCAGTACTTCCACCAATTGTAACTAAAGCGTTTCCTACAGAAACAACTTCTGCAACAGTAGCTAACTTTTCAATAGCTTGTCCAGCTCCTAACATGTTACCTTCATTTAAGAATAAAGTAAAGTTATGAGTAGCAGTATCTTTACCTAAAAAGTCTTTAGCTTCTAATGCAAAGAATACTTCAGTATAACTTCCTCTTAAGTCTACTTGAGTAGTAGCAGTGTTTAATCCATAAGGATCAACATTAGCTGCAGAACCCATTCTAACAGACTCTTCTAAGAATTTACCTTGTCCAGCTCCTTCAAATCCTACTCTAGTAGATGCAGTTTCAGGACTAACCTCAGCAATTTTTAATAATAAAGAAGATGCAACTCCTTGACCTGTTTTACGAATCTCTAATTTCTCTACAGAAACTGACTCATTACCTGCAGTCAATGAAACCTTGATATCAGTAGCACCTGTACCAGCCTCAACATCTAAGATAAGGTCAGAAATAGGAAATTGTGATTTATAAGAACCATAAGCAGCAACGATTGCAGCGCTAATAGCTGTAGTAGTAATTGCTGTAAGTGGTGCAGTATTGAATTTAAATCCTCTACCTGTACCAATACCTTTTTGAGTCAAGATATCAACTTGGTATCTTGAAGTCTTTAAAGAAAAAGAAACTTCGATAGAATCTCCAATAGCAACTCCAGCTGGAGCAACAATATCAAATTCTTTAACTTCTAAAACCGGAGCAACTGCTCTACGTAATTTAATAGCTTTAATAGATGCAACAGGAAATTTACCAAATCCTGGAATAACAACTGTGTCAGTTCCTACGATGCCAGCTACCGCTACTTCACCATTAGCTGTGTCTCTTACTTCAATAGCAGCGTTAGAATTTTCTACTCTTTGCTTGTCTGATAATGTAAACATAATATTTAATTTTTGTGTATTTCTTTATACCAGTATAAGAAATACGATTTATAATTTTTATTAAAGGGCCCGCTGGTATCGAACCCTTTGTGATAATAGTAAAATTTTATTCGTATACAAAGTAATAAAGACTATGTAGTCTTATTAATAGGTATATGTGTCTGTAACCTAACATCAGAAGATGCTTCAAGTACTAGCTTTACAACCTTTTTTATAATCTCGTTACATGCATACTCAGGAAATTCAAAACTATCTGACGTATCTACTGGAGTATCTCTCTGCACTACTGTAAGCGCTATTCTAGCAGGCTCTTTTAAATAGTCTATATGTATATCTTTTATAGCATTTAATCTTGAGTTACCTATTAAGTATATAAGATCTGGCTTAACGCCTACACCTCCATCTGTAAATAAATGATATGGCCTTTTACCGTCAGGTTTTAGGTAAGCATTATTAATTATACCATTTGCTATAGCTATAGGAAGCTTTTTAGATGGTACATTAATCTCACTACCTGCAGGAGAACATTTATGATTCCGTAAAGAAACAGTTGTTACATGTGATCCTGTCATATGCCAGTAGTTAGCGGGCGATGGGAACTGATAATAATCTGATCCGTACCTTTTACCTATTGAAACATCGACTGGCTCTAAAGACACTACATCATCTTCACCAACCTTAACAGTTTTAGTAGACTTGTACCCTCCTGTATACTGTAATTTATTTCCTGCTATTGTACCAAGCGTACTAGTCATTAAAGGCTGTAAATCATCTGTTAACTGTTGTGAAGTTTCAAAGAGGTTATACCTGTCATTTGCGTATTCTTGTATCCCTTTGTTCAGATAATAATTATAGTCCTCTAAGTGAAGAGAAGGAGACTTATGTTTCCTTAACTCCATTAGAGTATACTCGTATGCTTGTTTAACAGTCATCTAAATTTATTTTTTAGTTGTTCCTTTAGCAGGTGCCTTTGCAGTTGTCTTAGGAGTACTCGCTAAAACATTAACTTCTTCGGCCTTAGCGCTATTATACTGTGGGTTAACCTCACGATCTAATAATTCTAAGATATCCTCATTTTGTTGTAAGTATGCAATTGCAGACTCATCACTAACTCCTAATATAGTAGCTCCGTATTTTACAACCCCATCAGACTTATTAACTGTAACGATAGCTCTTTGCTTAGCCTTAACAAATAATAAGTTAATTCTCATAGACTTATTTCTGTATACGTTTAATATAGCTTTAGGATCTCTTTTAGCTTTATTTATTAAGAACTGCTTAATTGAAGCAGGCTTCTCATGAGACATATCAAAACCTAATAATAATGCTCTGTTTGCGTACTCTGTAGTCGCATCTTCCATAACATATTTAGTAGCTTCGTAAATAGTCTCTTCATCTTTATTACTTCTTTCAGACTCTCTTCCTTCCATGTGTACATAGAATTCAGCTTTACCTTTTTGTGCATCATCATGAGACATTGCTAATTCAGGACAATGCTTTACCCACGCCCAGTTAACAGCATCTCTGTTGTTTGCAAGATTAAATGTTAAACCATTCTTTAATATAATAGTAGTATTTAATCTAGAATCTTGACCTGTTTTACCTACTGTTACGTAGTAATCTAACTTAGTCTTTGCGTCATCAGATAATCTTTCTACTCCGGCCCACCATCCTGATGCTCCATCTAATGCAGGTTGGATAGTTCTTTTACCATTCTTATAGATAGACTTAATTTCAATAACTCTATCTGTTGGTGTTCCATTCTCTAACTGATCAATCTCTCGATTTGATTCTTCAAATTTGCTCATATTTACTTATTGTTAATTTATAACTAATCAAGTATAACTAATTTATAGATTACATAAAAGCAAAAGAGGGAAGATCTTTCGACCCTCCCTCTATATTATATAACAAAACTTACTATTAAAGAGTTCTAGACTCAGATAAGATGTAAGATTTGTAAGGGTTAAATACAACAGCTCCACTGTATCCTAGTAAATGATACTGAGATCCATGAACTCCTGTAGAAACAGTACCAGATGTTTTACCATCAGCACCACCCATTCCTTGTAAGTTACCAGCGATGATTTCAGCACCTTTCTGAGTAAACATTGCAATGTTTGGTCTTCCTGAAGCGATATCAGCACCTGTATCTAAGAAGATACCATAACCACCTTCAGGATATTCCTGAGATAATGATCTGTCTGGCATAAAAGTAATTGAATTACCTTGGAATTCATAAGCGTCAAATTCTGCACCTACTTTTACTTTACCACCTGCAGCCTTAGAATAGAAGTATGCTCCATCAGAAGCAGACTGAAATCTTAAGTCAGAAGTCATTAAGTCTCCTAATTGGTCATACAATCTTTCGTTACACACTACTGCGTAAGTATTTCCAGTCGGTGTATCAGACTTCTCTCTCATTGCAGATAATACTGAATTAAGAACAGAAGTAGTAAATACAGAGTAAGAGAACTTATCACAGTATCTTTCGATTTGTGGAATAACTCCATCACCCATTGGGATATCACGACCATGATCGTCTTGATCTAAACATTTTCCGTTTACATCGTAGTTAGTCTCAGAGAAGATACAGTTGTTTTCTCTAGACAATAAGAAGTTATCCATACAGTCCTTTTCCTTCTTGTTCATCTTGTAATAAGACGAAGTAGCTTTAGGATCTTTTCCTGTTTTGATAAAAACATCTTCTTGCATTGCAAAGTCACCTGACCAGTCTACAGATGCTCTCTGACGAGAGATGTAGTTTCTATGAGTCTCAGTGTTACTTACCCACTTAGTATATCCTCTTTCAGATAATTCTGGGTGGTAGTTACTTCTGTAACGAGTATCTCTACCTGCTGCAGCGTAAGCTACGTTGATAGATTTAGTTGGATCGTTACCTACTAATACAACTCTGTACTCCCATCTTCCAACTGCCAACTTACGTGCTGGAGCAACAACTCTTAACTGCTGCTTGTTTTCTAATGTAAAAGTATCATGCTTGTCATAGTATCTTTCACCTAAAATAATAGTTTCAACCGCCTTTTGTAATCCATCATTAGAGATAGATCCTACGATAGTTACTTTCTTAATGAAGTTAACATCGATGTTCCACTCAATACACATAGAATTGATTGGAGTAAAAGAACTAGCTTCTTTTTTCGGGTTATAATAAACGTTTTTTAAAGCATCTGTTAAAGTAGAGATTGCTAAATGTGGGTACATAGTTACTACTGTTCCTAATTTGTGAGGCTTGTTACCTAACAAAGTACCAAAGTTTTGTACAGTCTTAGTGTCCCCTAAGTGCTGTGCAACTGAATTTCTGTCTACAACTTTCATTGTTCGTTTTGTTTTATGGATGGATATTCCCACCCTTGATTATTGATTAATAAATAATATTACACTTAAACTAAATTAAGTTAACATACACAAGGGTAATTAATCCCCTGCATGTAAGTCATCTAAGCTAACTATCTTTTCTTGTCTGATTGGCGCTTTTTTACCTGACTTAACTTTCGGGACATAACCCCCATCTAATGGTTCTTTAGATAATCCAGATTCCCCTACTCTTTTACCTTCCTGGAATTGATTAGTAATTTCCTTTTTAAAATAAGTTTCTAATTGATCAAAATGGGACTCCCCAAATTTATATAACCATGCTGCTTTAAATAAAGACTCTGGATCACTAAATACCTCAGCCATAAACTGAGAATCTCCTGATTCATTTACCTCTAATAAAGACTCTAAAACATCGTTCTTCATATCTTCGTTAATATCCCATCCAGCTACTCTATCTATATTTTTAGCGGCGTTAGCGATAGTAACTCTATCTTCGTCAATCTCTCTTTGAGCTTCTTCTTGTCTAGCTTGATCAGCCTTTTGGTCCTCAACATTTTGTTCAGTAATAAATTGCTTACGAAGAACATCTGCTTGCTTCTCAAAAAACTTACCGTTCTTTAAGTTATCTAGCTCATCAATAAGATCTTCATCACTTGCCTCAGGATTAGTATCCTTTAACCACTTACCTACAATAGCCTCACTAGGCATGTCCTCGTAGTTTTGTCCTGATTCAAAGTTCTTTAGCTGGTCAAATCTTTCTGTCGCTAGTTTATCTATAGCGTCTTCTACACTTGTTCCTTGCTCTCTAATCCAAGATACTAAACCGATCTCGTCTTCATCTAATATTTTACTAATGTCTTGGTTTTCTTCTCCTGAGTTATCAGTAAGGTCATGTAAGATATTAAATTGTTCTTCTGATGTTAGTTCATTAAAGTGCTTTGTCTCAGACTCTTCTCCTTCCTCTCCTTCGAATGTGATCATACCACCTACGATACCGTGTTGTGCTAGGAACTGATCAATACCTGATGCTGAGTTTTCTTCATCGCTCTCATCTTCAGTAGAATCTTCTTCTACCTTTTCATCCTCTTTAGGATCCTCTTCTACTACCTCTTCTTCCGTTGATCCTGATCTAGGAGATGCAATACTTGAACTATTGTCTTCTGCTGACTGTTCTACTTCTCCTGTTTCTTCATCATCGTGAAGATCATCTAATGTTGTTAGATTACTCATATTTATCTTATTTACTTATTATGGGCGGCTTTTTTAGTTGTGCTACCCTTACCAACAATATCAAATTAATCTAAACTTCCCTAATTAGGAAGCAAGATCGCTTTCTGATGCTACTCTTAATCTAAGCTTACCGTCATAGTACGTACCATACCAAACAAATATATTACCCGCAGGTACTGAGTATGATCTGGCTGTATTATCTAGATCATCTAAGAAAATATAATCTGCAGAAAACGTGAATGTCTTTGGTGCTGAATTGTTTGTATTATCAATTGAAAACCAGTGTAACGTCCTATCTTCCGTGTTTATAGGGGCGCTAAATGTAACAGCTTGTGTATTACCTGATAAAGATATATAATGAATCCTTGTGTGATCATGAGAAAGGTTAGGAAATATCAATGCATCATTATTACTATACTTAATATACCTACTATCCGTATCTGGAGCATTATTTGTACTAGTACCAGCCTTACTAAAGATTGATTGTCCTAATACAGGATTCTGAAATTGATTACTATTTGACATACTATTTTAATTTTTTAACGCTGTTACCCGCTGGTTTACAAATATCTTTTTTTATCATCGATTTAAGGCACATTAATAGTGTCTCATTTAACGCTCTATCGTTATTGTTAACATATTTAAAGTGATCAATTAGTGCCTCTATCATTATTGATTGAGCAAACGCATTATCTAGTGCTTGACTATCTCCAACAAATGGAGCATGCTGAGTTATATAAAGCTGTATATTACCTATTGCTTTATATCCCGCCTCAATCCAAGGATCATAACTATCTGTATAATTTAATATCATCTTATTTATATAAACATTGTGAACATAAAGCACGAGAAGATTCAAGAATGTCAGATACCTCATGGTAAAGACCTTCATTAAATTTAACCCAAGACCCTAGTCTTTTCTGGAGTAACTTCATATAAGTACTAATGTGAGACACACCAAATGTGTGAGAGTCACATGCTCCTGATGCACAGTTCTTAACAATCTCTGAAAGAATAGCTGCTCCAAGTTCTACAGTAACTAAGTGTTGTGTTTCTATAAAGTATATAGGATCAAGTGTAGTAATAACACCTACATTATTTCTCATAAGTGTTTGCCACTCTTCAAATGATGGTGATTCTTTCCAGTTATCGTCAGGAGTTGAATTAGTAGAACCTGTAAGATTAATGTAGTATTTACCGTCTTTATATAATATATCTCCTGTACTTACCTCACTAAGATTTGATTCTTCCCACACTCTTACCACACAAACGTATGACGTATACCAACCATCTACATATATTTTATTGTTTGATGTATTAGGTGGTACAAATGTATTAACTGTAGGAGCTCTGTAGAATGCTGTGTACGCTGGGTTACCCGGAGATAAGTTAGCGTTTGCAGTAAGAAACTGTTTAACTACTGTAAACCCTTCTCTGTAATCGTATGGCTGGTTATTATAATCAGCTGGATTAGTAAGACTAAGAATCTCAGTAGGAAACGTAAACTCAGATGGCTTATAGTACCACTCGTTTGAGTTATTAAATCCTGCAGATTGATCAACATCAGATGTATCACTTGACTCCATAACAACCGTTTCTAGTACTTTCCCTGTTTTAGGGTCTTTACCGTTATAGGTTAGGAATGTTTTCTTTACAGCCTCTCCGTATAACTTACACGGAAGGTGGGAATAATTAATATTATGATCTAGCACACCTAGCATGCTCTCTTCGCTATCCCAAGCTAATGTTACATTCTCTACATTACCATCAACTCTAAGTGATGTATCTAATAATGCTCCTGATGTAGCTATTGATTCTACTTCTCTAATGTTCATCTTTATCGCTTTCTTTAATGAATTCCTCCACGCCCTCAATAGAGCCAAAGTATTTAATCCATCTGGGTTTGTACAGGTGGTGCTCTAACACTGTTACCAATGTCTTCTCATCTAATTTAATCTTGTATCTCTTTCTATTATCTGCCATTAGAACTCGTTTCTTACTTCCCTAGAAGATCCAGTAGACGACTCTGCGTATATCTGCTCTCTTTCTAGTTGTACTATTTGTTTATCTTTCTTTATGTCTGCCATAGCTTCCATTTCTTCTATACTAAGCTTTTTATATCCTAGTTTGTACTTCTCTTTAGCGTCGTACTCTTTTATGTCTAGCTCTCTCTTCTTGTTCTCTTTATCTAGGGCAGTCAACGATTTTATCTGTCTATTAGACTCTTCTGCTGCTTTTTCTCCCTCTTTAAGTTGTCCAGTTAATTGCTCGACTTGCTGACTAAGTTGTCCTACTTGATCGTTCTCTTCTTTAGTCTTAGCCATACTGTTGTTTATAATTCTAACCATCTCAGTAGGCGAATCGCAAAGAGTTAGTTTAATTATAACATCAGGGCTTAGTGCTCCCATACCAATTAGTTCAGGTACAAGATCTCTTACCTTCTGTACTTTAGCTGCATCTTCTCCGTCTCTTATAACGTGTATATTAAAGTCAGTGTAGCAAAAGTTTTCTGGTTGAACATCAAATATTACTTGCTTGTGTCCTACAACGTATGAACCTCGCTTACCTTTTTTGTATGTTATCTTACCTGCATTAATAAGGTCAGAGATCATATAAGATCTTACTGTTCCTAATACTTCAAATAAATCCTTAGTAATTAACGATACTTGTTGTTGACCTACTCTAACATTAGTTACAGCATCTCTAGCTTCAGCAGCTGCATACATGTGTCTATTTATACCACTAGTTGTATCTGCTTGCTTCTCTATTGACTCTAGTACTAAGTTAAGATCATTTACAACATTACCGTTAAGAGATCCTTTAAAGTCTCCATACCCACTAAATAAGTGAGCTCCGTCTTCTGTAGGATCATATAACTCTATACCTTGTTTACGTAAAGATACAAACTTTAATACTCGCTCCATATAATCCTCTCCTAGGACTTTAGGAATAGCAGCTAAGTTTACTCTAGATCCATCTACACCAGAGTTAGCAATCAAGTTATCCCTGAAAAATGTAACAATGTCGTAAGAATCTTGAAGTCCTTTAAGTGCTAATGCTGTAGAGTATGGTACTCCATTTCTGTCATTATACGCACCACCGTTAAAAGATAGTACTGTAGAAGCTGGATCTCCCATACTTCTAGGTGTCCATCTAGATTTACCCATTTCTAGGTATATATCATCACCAATTCTAACTGACTGGTATCTATCTAACCTGTATCCTTTATCTCCAGCTGAACCACTTCCTGGGTTCTTACCGTAAGAGTCTACAAAGTATTTACTAGATTTTATTGCTTCAGTTGTTCTAAATGATTCTTTAACTTCTTCTTCTAACTTAATCTCATTATTTACCAAAAACTCTACCTCATATACAGGAATAGAATCTAAGCTATCATTATTGTGTTGGTTATATGAAGAGTTATTTCCGTCTTTATTATAAATGTGACCTAGGTGTCTAGGATCTGTTATCTGTCTTCCACTCTTAGAAATCTCTCCAAATACTTTATCTTTAGCGTCGTGGTTCATCTTATTACCCCACCTAGATAGTATCTCACTCCTGTTCATATATTTCCTATACACTACTGCATAAACATACGGCTTGTGCCCAGAAGACATAAACTGGTGATTGGTGTTCTTACTAAAGAATATATTTTCAGGCTTACATACCTCAAATACTGGATCTGCTCCTTCTTTATTTATTCTTACTCTGTAATAAGCCTCTCCTGTTAAAAGTAAGTCTAAGAAATACTGCTTTACTTTTTGCTTTAGATCGATAGTCCTGTCCTGCTTAAAAAACTTTACCAGGCTCTGTGCAGCGATCTCAAAATTAGAGATAAACTCCTCATCCACCATAGAAGTCACTGAGTTTATATACTCATCGGTAACTACATCAGCTTTAGGATCATCTCCATTATCTGCTCTATCGGCGTTCTTTTTTAGTTGAGTATCATACCCTTCTAAAACACGCCTTGCTTTTTCTGCTAATTTACTCTTTTCTATTTTTGTAAGAGTAGCATTGTCATTAACTGACATCTTGAATGTAAATACTTCATCCAGTAATAATCCTAGTAATACATCGATTCTAGTTTTTATTAATGGAGTCATTTTTATACTCATAGGGGTTTCAATACCAAAAGTCTCCTCTAGGTACTTAAACTCCTGTCCATCTCTTACTCCGTCATACAGATTCCTAGCCGTCTTAATACGAGGCTTCTCATCTACAAGCGCTGTGATAAAGTGGTCAGTGGCTTGCCTCATGTAGGAAAAGGTACTCTTCTCCTCCTCTGTGGTATGTACGTCCTCTATGTTATTATAACTTTTTACAAAACCACTCATCTATTATTTCTCTAGAGAGAATAAAACATCAAAACTGTTAATAGTCTTTAACTTTGTCTTACCCTCGTTTAAAATCATATTACCGCAATACGGATCAAAAGCTAAAATAGTACCAACTTTATACTTATCAGCACCATCAGCACAAGCTATTACTTCTCCTCTTTGTACATCTGCCTCTCTTGGATCAGCTGAAGAAGGGTCGTATATACCGTCTTGGATTACATCCTGGTCAATTATCTTTACTAAAATTCTATCTCTTGTAGGTTTTACCGTGTCAACATTCATATCATCTAAATTACTTGTTACTGCTACTATTTCGCTACCTCTTACTATCTTACAGAAACCATCGTCTGTTGTTACGTGGTATCCAGCAAATTGTTGGAATATAATACCATCTCCTAACTTTAGCTCAGGGCACTGCTCTGTACTATTAGCATCAGGTCCTAGATTGATTGCTTTAGCGTAATAATATTCTACTGAAGTTTTAGTTCCTTTAGAGGACTCCCCTAAATACACACCATCTTCCATAGTAGGCAATTTATGAATCTCCGCAACAATATTCATATTGCTCGGAGTAATGCTCAACTTTTCCATATTTACTTATTTTGTATGAGTAATAATAGGAATTAAGTGGCGAGAATAAAAGTAGATTAGTAATTTACTACAGGGTTACTTGGATCGGTCATATCAATCCACTGAACGCCTCCATGCTTATTAAACTTATCTGCCTCTGATTGCAGTATTTGAGACATCTCATCTTGTCTATTTGATTTACCTGGTATAACTCCATACTTTTTATATCCTGTGTTAGGATCTGTATAGTAACCAAATGTCTGTAAACCACTAGATTCTTTAGGAGCTGGTATACCTGCTACTTTACCCATAAGATCTTCATCAGCAAGTTCACAGAGCCCCATAGCTATTACCATATCAAACTTTGTACGGTCATCTCTATTATAGTTTTGTAGTTGGTCTAGCATTTCCATAAACCATATTTGATCATAAAAGCTATCTATGTAAGACGCTACTTTCATATCTTGATGGTCAATAATTGTACCTCCTGCTGTAGTACCAATTAAGTGTGTGTTCTTGCTTGGATCCCCCGATGTTAAGTTAATCGTAGGTCTCTTCTTTAGCATATGGTACATTTTATTATCTCTAAAGTGCGAGACAATACCAATCTTAGTATATTCAATATTTACATGTGCGTTAAAGTAGTAAGATAGCTTTAGTGCGTTATCCCAGTCATCTCTAACGTTAACAGATCTTTTATTATACTTAGCCACATACAAATTAGATGTAGTTCTAAAATAACCACCATCTAGTACACGCTTCTTTATAAGTATTGCTAATTCAGATCCTTTCTTGTTATCAGTAGCATAAGATGAATCTCCAGTACCTTGGTCAATACTATCACATCCTCCGACGTAAAGCCCTTCTATTGGAGATCTTTCATTATCTTGAGCTACATCAGATAACCAGTGTGGGTGTTCTAATATTGAAATATCTCCGTGAGGAGTTGCATCCCATTCTATACCTATTATCTTACCCGCAGGAGATTTTTTCCAATTAAGG
>Ga0208814_1000982_pt1 | contig 14462 bp, 25 predicted proteins | sample MalvirAntarct_55_FD_184253 | JGI IMG/M metagenome (GOLD analysis project Ga0208814, IMG submission 184253) | Marine viral communities from the Global Malaspina Expedition - Malaspina viral metaG Antarct_55 (SPAdes) (version 2) | ecosystem: Environmental > Aquatic > Marine > Oceanic | place...
ATGTTTCCAGACTCTCCACCATCTAGACATTTTCGTACCACTCCTGGAAAGCATCGCAATCTTCTGATAGTTGAAAACTCACGGTATCTGTATAGTTATCCGTAAGTGTCTTAATATCATATCTCCACTGAAAACAAAAGTCCTTACACCACTCCCGTACCTTAGCTCTATCATCACTATGCACATGCACTAGAAAATAGGCGGACATCTTCCATTTGTTTTTATAGTCATTGATCTCTTGGGGTGTCATAGGTCGTTCTCCGCTATAATAACAATGTGTTCATCTGTATCAAAGTGATAGCCTACTGCCTTCATAAAGTATTGAAACTGTTCTAACATATCATCGCGACTTATATCTTTCTGTACAATATCATAAGTAACTCTATTATTTACAGAGCTACCAAACTCGCAGTGATAAGGGTGGCATATAAACTGTACATACGGTCTATCCAATTCTTGATGAGTCATTCTTGTCTACCTCGCTTTTCATTTTATCGTAGTTTATTCTATCTTCGTAGTCGTTTTGCTTATCTTGTACCATTAAGTATGCTCCCCACAAGCCCGCTGTAAAGAGCACTATTACAATAATTCCAATTATAATATCTAACATTATACATTCTCCCAAAGTAAATCGGTGAGTATATCTTCGTAGGCATACGCTTCTACTTCCCACGGTGTGTCCGCATACTCAAGTCCGTCACAGTTAATAGTTTCTTGGTTGTGTTTCCAAACATGGTCAACCATATTAATTTGTCCCTTGTAGAACTGTTTAGCGTGAACTAGTTCATGGGCTATGTTACTGGCAATTTCATGTGGCTCGTAAGCTACTTCTTCCGCGTCTTCATACATCCAATGAGTAGCAATATCTATAGCAGACTCGATCTCATCACCCATGCAGAAACCTGCATGAGTACCGTCTTTGTCTACATATTTTTTGAACCAGATATTGATGTCATACTGAGCATCGGATGGAAACAAAGCCATGATGCACTCGTCAATGAATGTATCATACTCTGGTAACTGTTTGCCTTCAGTGCTTACATTTATCATATAAAATTCTCCAATTAAGTAAAACTATTATACTCTTTATTCAGCACGTTGTCAAGACTTATTTCAAGGAAAGAGGGTTTTGTGCCAGCTTTTCTTGCCGCTTTCTTTCTCTTGCAACTGCTGAGGCTTTTTTCTTTTGTCTTTTGGTAGTAGGCTTTTCGTAAAACTCTTTCTCTCTATAGTCGAAAAGTTTATTGCTATCAGTGATTTTACGCTTAAAAATTCGTAACGCTTGTTCGACGTTACCGTTTCGTACTTTAACATTCATTCTTTGTCCTCTTTATCAATACAAATCCATATAGCCAACAAAGCAAAAACTACTGTCCATTCCACTAGAGTCATTTAATAAACCTATATCCCCGCTTACGTAGGTAAGCCACTTGGTTACGAATAGCCTGTTCAGTTCTGTCGGGTAATAACGAACACATCTCGTCAATACATGCATGATAATAGTATCTTGCAAGCGTTTTACGCTCCGTATCTGTCCAAGGCTTACTTTTATATTTTTTCATTGAAGTATTATATCGAAATGCGAGTGTCTTGTCAAGAATTTTTTTTGACAACGCCCAAAAATATATCTTGACATTTTGCGTGTTTTTGAGTATAATTCACCCATAAAAGAAATAAAAATATTTAGGGTCAAAAAGGAAAGTTCTTGACTTATTACTTATTTGTGCGTATAATAGTTATTCTGAAGTGGACAAACCACTCTAAGAAACGGAGAATTTATGTTAGAACTAGCAGTGTTAATGTTTTGCATGATAGGTTGTGGTATGACTTGCTACAACCTAGGCAAACAAGAAGGAATCGAAAGTACCATCGAGCATCTAGTAGACCAGGGTATGATACAGGTAGACGACGACTAGATGATAAATAAATTAGTCTTAGAAGAGTCCGAGGACGGGTATTACAGAGTGTTTGATGCAAATAACGTGTATCTGATTACTCCAAACAAATTTTTAGCACAACAAGTGTACAATCAATTTAAACTAGAATATAAAGAGGAACAAGAAAATGCCAGCTAAGTTCAAAGAATCAGTAAAAGTATTAGTAAACCGTGATGCTAAGAAGTATCGAACGGTTAATTATTTTATGCACGCTACTCCTTTGCAAGAGTTAGTAAGTGCTTTAGAAAGCAACACTACCCCCAAGCGTAAGCAAGCCATTCGAAATGAGCTAGTACGTCGCAAGGTGGCTGTGTGAAAAAGGTAGTAATATACAGCAAATATAATTGTAATTTCTGCACGCAAGCAGAACGTGCTTGTAAGCAACTGTGTCAACTAGATAATGAGTTCAACCATGTAGTGCTAAAACTTAACGAAGATTACACCACGTTAGAGTTTAGTGCTATCTTCCCCAACGCGACAACTGTACCGCAAATTATTGTGGATGGTGTGCAAATTGGTGGATGGGACGAGTTCAAGCCTAAAGTATTGGCACGAATTCAGGGAGGGTAGTCTCCCCTTTAGGAAGTAGGCTGCAACTGGGTAAAGACCCGAGAAGTATGGAGAAAATGTAGTGAAGAAGAGAGAAGAGGCCGTGTGTTATATATGCAACATGGTTACAGCAGTAAGCTGTTTAGCCTTACCGTTTATAACAATATACGCTAGCGCAGCAGGTTTGTAATAGGAGAATTACATGAATAGAGAACAAGTACAAAAACAATTAGCACTAGACGAAGGAGTGGTAAACGAAGTTTATTTAGACCACCTTGGTTATCCTACTTTTGGAATAGGACACCTCATCTTAAAAGATGATCCCGAGTACGGGTTTGCCGTTGGGCATTCTGTCGAGCCAGAAAGAGTAACGGAGGCGTTTCAACACGACTTAGACATTGCTATTGACGAGTGCAAAGTACTCTATGATATGTGGGACTCCTTTCCAGGGGAAGTCCAAGAGATTTTAGTCAACATGATGTTTAATCTTGGACGACCTCGGCTTAGTGGCTTTAAAAACATGAAAAGAGCACTAGACATGGGCGCTTATAAGACTTCTGCCAAAGAGGGTAGAGATTCTAAGTGGTATCGTCAAGTGGGAAATCGTGCAGAAAGGTTAATGACTAGGCTAGAAAATGTCTAAAATTTTGATGGGAATTATAGCGGCAATGGGAGTCGGGGGATACCTCTACTACCAGACCGCTGTAGTACCTATGAAAAATAAGTTAGAAGAACAAACGGCAGTAATTCTTGCCCAAGACTTGCGAGATCAAGAGCAAAAAGCTACAATCGTCGCAATACAAGACAATATGGAGAAGACAGTAGCAGCAAGTGCTACTCTTCAAAAGCAGAATCAACAGTACGAAACACAGATGAAAGACTATCTTGATATATTTCGTAGACATAACATTGCTCAATTAGCTAGTGCAAAGCCTGGACTAATGACTACGCGAGTAAACAAAGGTACGGAGAAAGTATTCAATGAAATTGAAGATATTAGCAAGCGCATTAATTCTCTCAACGATTAGTGGTTGTAGTTTACTAACCCAACCTCCTCGTGAAGTAGAGATCATAACAAAACCTGTGAAAATTGTCATAACACAGCCTATTATGCCAAGATCTCTTGATTTAAAAGAGCCTAACTGGTATGTAGTATCGGATAGTACAATAGCTAACAAAGACGGGTTGTACCCCGAAGGCTATACATATTTCGATAAATTTGTGGAAGATATTAAAAAGAAGCATGGCGGAGACTTAGTGTTTGTCGCAATGAGTGTTGCAGACTATGAGCTTATGTCATATAATACACAAGAGCTAAAAAGATATATTAGCCAACTTGGAGAGGTAATCATTTATTATAGAGATGTTACCTTGCCTACAGAGACCGAGAATGAAACGGAAGAAAAATAATGGCGTATAGTGCTAAAGTACTAGACCACTACGAGAACCCACGCAATGTGGGTATTCTTGATGCCGACGCAAAGAACGTCGGTACAGGCATGGTAGGAGCACCTGCCTGTGGTGATGTAATGCGTCTCCAAATACAAGTAGATAGTAATGATATTATTACTGATGCAAAGTTTAAAACTTATGGTTGTGGCTCCGCCATAGCATCCAGCTCACTTTTGACAGAAATGGTGAAAGGTAAGCATATGGACGAGGCATACAAGATTAGAAATACAGACCTGGCTACAGAGCTGGCTCTTCCCCCTGTTAAGATTCATTGTTCGGTTCTTGCCGAAGATGCAATCAAGACAGCGATACGCGACCTAAAATCCAAAAGATGATAAAAGTAACCGATGAAGCAAGAGTAAAAGCAGTTGCAAAACTCTCTGACAAAGGAAGTGAAGCTCTTCTGCTTGGTCTGAAACCTTCAGGGTGTCTAGGATATAGTTATGTTCTGGAGTATTGTAGCGATAGGCTTAGCTGGTCTCATACTCGCTTTGAGTTTGAGAATCTAATAGTTTATATAGACCACAAGTCCCTTCCTCTCCTAGAGGGAATGACACTTGATTATGCATACGAAGGTCTCAACGAAGGCTTTAAGTTTGTAAACCCGAATCTGGCTACTGAATGTGGGTGCGGTGAATCAGTAAATGCATAAAATAGTTCTTGACAAGTTACCCCAATTCTAGTATAATATTCATTCAATTTACGGGAGAACTACAATCAACCTTTTTTACCTCGACAAAGACCTTGACAAATCTGCAGAGTACCACGTTGATAAACACGTCAACAAGATGATACTCGAAGCAGCACAGCTCATCAATACAAACCTCTGGATAGATCATCTATTCGGTTTTGTACCGCGTCCGATTACAAAGGAAGAGAACAAGATTCTTCAGGTTACTCGTAAAGAACAGAAAGAGTTAGCTATGGAAGATCGTATTTTTCCATACCTACCTACAATGCAGAATCATCCTAGCTGTGTCTGGGTGCGTTCTTCTCTAGAAAACTACTACTGGACAAACTGCTATGCTTTTGCTCTCGGTAGTGAAGCACACTATCGTTATGGTAGTGATCACAAAAGTCTTGCAATGCTTTATGCTTTGCCAGAACCTAAACACATGGAAGACCACGGCTTCACTCAGTTTGCCTTGGCAATGACAGAGGAGTTAAAAGACGATGATAACCCTATACAGTCTTATCGCAATTTCTATATGCTCGACAAAGCTACGTTTGCTTCGTGGAAGTATAGAGACAAGCCACACTGGTGGGACGAAGAACTAGCCGACTATGACAACCGAATCTCAGGACAATAAAATGACAGTAAATTTAATATCAGCATCACATGACAATCTTATAGAAGAAGTAGCTATGATGGCAAGGGTTTCTAATCCTAGTAATCAATACAACTCAGAGACTTCAGAGAAGTTAGTAAAGTATCTAATCAAACATGCACACTGGAGTCCTTTTGAAATGGTCTCTCTTACGCTAGAGATTAATACTACAAGAGATATTGCACATCAGATAGTAAGACACCGTAGTTTTGCGTTTCAGGAGTTTAGTCAGCGTTATGCCGACCCTGCGGCAATGGGATATCCTTTTGAGCTACGAGAGACTCGTATGCAAGATCCCGTGAATCGCCAGAACAGTGTTGAAACTACAGACCCTACTATAACTGCAAAGTGGATACTCACTCAGAAGAGAGTTATAGCTGCAGCTGAAGGTGCATATAACTGGGCTATTGAAAACGGTATTGCAAAAGAACAAGCAAGAGTAGTACTTCCAGAAGGGCTTACTAAGACAAGACTCTACATGGCAGGAACTCTTCGATCTTGGATTCATTACATTGACGTGCGGACTACGCCAGGTACTCAGAAAGAACATATGGATATTGCACGACACTGTGCGTATACAATCAATACTTTCTTTCCGATGATTAAGGACTTTGTACATGACCTCGGGTAAAAAATTCGATAGTGAAAAACCTAAGATGCATCTGCTTCCTCCCAAAGCCTTGCTTGAAGTAGCAAAAGTACTTACTTTTGGTGCAGAAAAGTATGGAGAAGAAAATTGGAGAGAGGTTGCAGATGCTCAGAATAGGTATGCGAGTGCTAGTCTTAGGCATTCATTCTCTCATCTTGACGGAGAAACATTAGATCAAGAAACAAATTACTCGCATTTAGCCCATGCTATTTGCTGTTTACTATTTAAATTGGAGTTGGAACTAGAAAATGAAAAAAGTAAAGAAGAAGAGCTACGAGGCCATAACCCCTCAGAACATAGAGAAGGTCAAGGCGCTTCTAAACCCGCCTACTTCGGACCAACCTTCGGAAAAACCAATAACTAAGAAGCAAGCGTGTGACATCTTAAACATTGCCTACAACACTACTAGGCTAAGTAATATTATAGAAGAATATGATGAGCAAAAACAATATACCAAAAAGCGTAAAGCAGGTCTACGAGGCAGGCCAGCGTCTGATGCAGAAATCAATGAGGCGTGTTCGAGCTTCCTCGGAGGAGATACTATATCAGATATTTCTAAACGACTCTTTCGTTCAGCAGGGTTTGTACGCGCAGTTCTTGAAAGAGTTGGAGTCCCGTCGCGACCAAACAACAAAGAAGAAAGACTAACTCCGCACTACTTTCCTGATGAGTGCGTAGCTGAAGACTTTAAAACAGGGGAGATTGCTTGGTCTGCAATATATCATAGTACGGTTATAGTTAAGGATAGACTAGACCTAGATTGGTTAGCCTCAAAGAAAGGTATGGCAAACATAGACTACGAAGCCAAGTATGGCTGTCCTTGCTATAGTATTTATGTAGTACAAAAAGTAGATAGCGAAGATACTTATTTCGCTAATGTACAATCTGGAGGCTTTTCAGCGTATGCTCCTGCTTACGAACTTGGTAAGCTAACACATTTAGAAAAGTATGGAGTAAATTTGGAGAGGTTATAAAAAATATTTCTTGACAACATGGTTAAAATTGCCGTATAATATCCATTCTGAAATCGAGGAATATATGGGACAAAGATTCTACGAACAACAACTTAAAGCACTGGGCGACTGCCCAGGAAACAAAAACCCTAACAGAAGGAAGCGCAACATGGCGTGGGACGACGATAAAAAAGCACAAGCAGTATCAATGTACGAAGACATGGATCCATGTCCAGAAACTAGCATGGAGATTGTAAAAGGTATTGCAGACGAACTAGACGAATCACCTAATGGTGTTCGCATGATTTTAACAAAAGCTGGCGTTTATGTTAAAAAGACCCCTGCTGCTAAATCTAGCAGTGGAACTACAGGAGGAGGCAGTACTCGTGTATCTAAAGCAGCAGCGGCAGAAGCCCTTATTGCAATTTTAGGTGACGCAGGACAAGACGTTGATGAAGAGATTATCTCTAAGTTGACTGGTAAAGCCTCACAATACTTTACTGCGATAATTACAAAAATTAACGAAGCATAAGTAAACTACCCCACTAGATTCGTCTAGTGGGGTCTTTTTGTATCTATAGAAATGACCTTGCAGTAAGTACATTCACAATAATGATTGCTGAAATACTACCCAAGGAGCTATAGTGAAAAAGCAAGAACTCGCACAGTTAGTGCGCACATATGGAGACGCCGTTATTACTTACCGTAGCGAGCACTCTAAAAAACTAAAGTACAATGTTTGTACCTTAGACTTCTCTACTCCCTACATTCAGAAAAAGAAGAATAGGGCAAAAGAAACGGATGACAATCTTCTTTTCTTCTGTTGGGATACCGACTCATATCGATTACTCAGACCTGCCAATGTGTCTAGTGTTGTGCCACTATCTTCTATTCTCAAAAATGAGGGCAGATAATGGAACTGCATCAGGCTCCCGAAGCATACTCTCGTGTTATTCACTATGATGAACTCAAAGAGATACAGGTAAGATTAACTATCAATACTTTTCGGGGTGTTGAGTATTTGCATCTGCGTAAATATTATATGGACTTTGATGAAGAGTGGAAACCTACCCCTGAGGGAGTAGCAATGCCGCTTGATCTTTCCAACTCCAGAGAAATGTTCATGGGATTAGTAGAGATACTATCGCTAGCAGAGTCAAAGGAAATGGTAGAAGAACATTTTTCAGATCTAATTAAGGATCTTTATAAATAGTTCTTGACAAGTTTGTTTAAATCCCGTATAATATACTTTCTTATTTAGGGGAAATACATGCAAGCATTTTTAGATAGAGCGAGTACTATGTACTACGAGGGTTATCCTATCATCTCTGATGAAGAGTTTGACCTTCTAGCTGAAAAGCACAACTACAACAAAGTGGGTTACACTGTTACGGATGCGGTTTCGCATACTTATCAAATGTACTCGTTGCAGAAGTGTTTTGACATAGACAAAGCTCCTCTTGATATAGCTGATTGCATACTTACTCCTAAGTTAGACGGAGCGGCAGTATCTCTGCTATATGTAAACGGAAGCCTACAGTTAGCTTTAACTCGTGGTGACGGTATACAAGGTAGAGATATCACGGATAAAATGAGATTCTTAGTCCCTTCGGAGATTATGGATACTCGTCTAATCCAAATAACGGGGGAAGTTGTTGCCCCTAGTAGTATTCCGAACTCTCGCAATTTCGCTGCGGGGTCGCTCGGATTGAAAGGTGAAAATGGACTCTTAGAGTTTCAGACACGCCCTTTAGTATTTGTTGCATATGACGCGACACCTGAATTAGCCCAAGACTATAGGAGTACCTTGCGGAAACTAGAGTTACACGGCTTCAATTCAGTTGATCATTTCGATACTACAGATTACCCCACCGATGGACTTGTCTATCGACTGCGTGATAATCTTAAGTATTTGCAACTAGGACATACCTCTAAACACCCCCGTGGTGCATTCGCTCTTAAAGAGCAGGCACAGGGAGTGGCAACAACACTTATTGATGTAGTGTGGCAACTCGGTAAGAGTGGCGTAGTCAGTCCAGTGGCGATCTTAGATCCTATTGACATTGGCGGAGCTACTGTTTCGAGAGCTACTCTGCACAATATTGAGTACATACGAGACCTTGACCTAGAGATAGGTTGTAGGGTGGAAGTGATACGATCAGGGGAAATCATTCCCAGGATTGTAAGACGTATTGAAAAATAAATCTTGACAGAAACCTTAAATCTGCGTATAATACTTATTCAATCTCAGAGGAAATAACATGACTAAAATCGAAGCCCCAACGAATTGCCCTAGTTGTAGTTCGGTGTTAGACGAAGTCAATTACCTCTTATATTGTAAAAATCCGCATTGCGGAGAAAAAGTTCTTAAACTCATCGAACACTTTGCTAAGACTCTGAAGATTAAAGGTCTCGGCCCTGTTACAGTTGCAAAGTTAGACATAGTTTCTCTTGAGGAATTATACTCTTTAACTACGCACGAGATAGCAGACCGAATAGCCTCTGAAGTACTCGCAGTAAAGCTAGTAGATGAACTAGAACGATCAAAAAAAGCACCACTGAATATACTATTACCTGCTTTTAGTATTCCTCTTATTGGCAAAACTGCATCGGAAAAGCTTTCCAAAGTCTGCAATGATATTGAAGAAATAGACTACGAAACATGCCGAGAAGCAGGGCTAGGAGAGAAATCTACAGCTAATTTATTAAAGTGGATTGAAGAAGAGTTTTATCAAGTATCTTTGTTACCTTTCAGTTTCAAGTTCGATAAGACCACAACCATAACCCACGGTCCGACTGTTTGTATTAGTGGTAAACTTACCAGTTACAAATCTAAAACCGAGGCTCATAGCAAACTTCAAGAGCTTGGTTATGTAGTCAAAACAAGTTTGACTAAAAATGTCACAATTCTGGTGAACGAAAGCGGTGTCGAATCCGCAAAAACTAAGAAAGCCAGAGAATCTGGCGTTCAAATCATAACTAACCTTTTAGAATTTATTGGAGAATAAATAACATGGCACTACCTAAGTGGAATGACGAGCGTACTACCGCTCTAACTGATTTTGTCGGTGGCGAAAGCCCCGTTTCTCAAGCAACTGTTGCGGAAGCAGCTGTTGAACTTGATACCTCTACTCGATCTATCTCAAGCAAATTGCGAAAGATGGGACACGATGTAGAACTAGCTTCTGCGGCTACTAGCCGAGCCTTTACCGATGGTCAAGAAGCTACTCTTGCTGCTTTTGTCTCTGACAACAGCGGAACCTATACTTATGCTGAAATCGCGTCTCATTTTGAAGATGGACACTTTTCTGCTAAGTCTATTCAAGGCAAGATCCTCTCTATGGAACTTACTGGTCACGTCAAGCCTGCCCCTAAAGTTGAAGCTGTACGCACGTACTCTCCAGCTGAAGAAGTCACCTTTGTATCTATGGTACAAGACGGTGCTTTCGTAGAAGCAATCGCAAGTGAACTAGACCGTTCTGTAAACTCTATTCGTGGTAAGGCTCTTAGCCTATTACGTTCTGGAGACATTGACGCGATCCCACGTCAAGAAACAACTAAAGGCGCTTCTAAAGAAGATCCATTAGCTGACTTGGCTGATATCGGTAACATGGGTGTTGAAGATATCGCTGAAGCGATTGGCAAAACTGCTCGTGGCGTCAAGACTATGCTAACTCGTCGTGGCCTTTCAGCCGCTGACTATGATGGCGCAGCTAAGAAAGAAAAAGCTTCTGCTTAATCCTTTTTAGTTTATAGAGTAGGCTCTTCGGGGTCTACTCACTTTTTTAGATTTGAAATCGGGAGAATTTCATTGAATATCGCAAGTGCTTTGATAAAGCAGGTGCTTACACTCGGAGACTTTCAGACTTGGAGTGTTACGCATAGGCATTATCTGCCGGAGGAATATCATAGTCTTTATAAGATTATAGATAAACACTCCAGCGATTTTCATAAAATGCCAACGATTGAAGATCTAAAGTTTGAGATTCGTGATTCAAGTACTCGTGAAAAACTGTTCGCAGTGGAAGCTGTTGAGGTCGATGCCGACCCTGACATGCTTCTCCAGTACTTGAAAAACGAATACACTCAAAAAGAAATTCTGGATTCACTTGAAGATTATGTTGAAAGCTCTGTTGCGTTCGAGGATGCACAAGAGTCTGTCAATCATCTTCACCAAATTGTACTGGATATTGAGCAGAAGGTAGATTTGGAAGATCCACAAGAGAGTATGCAACGTATTCCCTTGTTTGAGCCAGAAGAAGATTTAGCTAAGTACGTGCCCCTCGGCCTCAATGAGGAATACGACCACGAAATACAGTTCTCTCCCAGAGATCTAGTAATGGTTGGTGGTAAACGTGGAGCAGGTAAATCTGTTATTTGTGCTAACATTGCCAATAGTGTTATCAAAACTGGTAAATCGGCTATCTATTTCACTATAGAAATGGATAGTCGATCCATCCTTCAACGATGTTGTTCCATAGCCACAGAAGTCCCTTTTTCACGCCTCCGTACTAAGAATCTTAGTATAGTCGAGTGGGAGAAGGTTGCTACTTGGTGGGCAAATCGTTTTGTTTCTGGGCAAGACCGCTTGAACGAATATAAAGAACACCGTGATTTTGACAAGTTTCATGACAAGTTGCAGGTTGGAGAGCTTCTCCCGACTCAACAGCTTGATGTTGTCTACGATCCTTCTCTCACCCTCTCCAAGATTCGTGCAGAGCTTGACAAAAAAGTCAAGCCTCTCAATGTTGGTATCATCATTGTGGACTATATTAACCAAGTAAAGCGGTCGAGCTTGCCTTCTCGTGGAGGTCAGTATGACTGGACAGAGCAAATCGAAGTAAGTAAAGCGTTGAAGTCTATGGCACAAGAATATGATTGTACAGTATTTACACCTTATCAAACAGATGCAAGTGGAGAAGCTCGTTTTGCTAAAGGCATCCTTGATGCGGCAGATGCGGCCTATGCACTAGAAACGTGGGATCATGAAGATGCCTGTATCACTTTGAACTGTGTAAAGATGCGATCAGCTTCTATGAAGTCCTTCACATCCACAGTAGACTGGGACACCCTTAAGATTGGCCCTGAGTCTGCACTCACTCCTAAAGAAAAGGAAGATTCTACGCACAAGACAGGCGAAGATATTCACGATCTTTAAAATATTTCTTGACTTTTTAACTTTTCATGCGTATAATATACGGATACTTAAAAGGAGAAAAGCATTTGGCACTTACATTCGGTAGTTTACGACACACTAGCTCAGGTAGAAAGAGAAAAGCATTACCTAAAGCAAAGCGATACACACCTAAGTTTCAACCTCTAGTAGAGACCAGTGTATACCGTAGAGAAACTAAAGAGTATAAATCCGCAGATGTATCAGGAGCAGACACAACACTCACTGCTAGACATAAGCTAGACTCAAAGTATACAATCGCACCTGCATACAATAAAGGTGCTTACCAAGTAATTAGTAGAGAAAACGTACAGGACATTGGCCGATGACAGTAGAAGAACTATTAACATCAAGAAATATTTACTTTATACCCAAAGGAGGCGACTGCTTAGTAAGTTGTCTTAATCCAGAGCACGCAGACAGAAACCCTAGTATGAGAATTGATCGTATTACAGGTATCTTTGGTTGCTTCTCCTGTGGGCATAAAGGAAACATTTTTACTTATTTCGGCGAAAAGGCAAATCATTTACAAGTAAGAAGAGAGTTGCTAAAGAAAAATATTAAAGAGAAACGGTCTGAAAGTATTGGTTTGTCTTTTCCTCGAAATTTAATGCCGTATACAGGCAACTGGCGAACTATCAAGCCAGAAACGTATAAAAGATTTGAAGCGTTCCAACACCATGACCCTGACCATATAGGACGAGTAGTATTTCCAGTACGAGACATATCAGGTCGCATAGTAGCATTCAATGGTCGTCATACTACAGGCGGTACGCCTAAGTATATGATCTCGCCTGCGGGTGCAAAGATGCCTCTGTTCCCTATAGTAGAGCCAATACAGGGTTCTGTTATACTAGTAGAGGGCATATTTGATATGATTAATCTACAGGATAAGGGTTTGACAAATGCAGTATGTTGTTTCGGAACAAAGAATATTAATGAAGATAAGCTCAGAATGCTCTCCATACAAGGTGTAGACTCTATAGATATCTTTTTTGATGGAGACGATGCAGGACAGACTGCAGCAAGTATAGTAAAAGAAATGGTTGAGCGAGTAGGCTTGACCTCAAGAAACGTATGTCTCAAGGACACAGATCCAGGGGCATTACCATTAAAATCAGTACAAACATTAAAGAGTAAATTATATGCCTAAAGTTGCATTAGTAGAAACTAAACCAAGTAGAACAAATTTTAAGAAAGAGTTTGATGACGAGTTCGAGTTTGATCAATATCAGCTTTGCTCCGACCCAAACATTAAGAAAGTACTAAGACGAGATGTAGATATCGAAATTGATCCCTCTGCTTATGACTGGCTCATTCTCGTAGGAAGTGACGCACTTAAGTTTTTCACTTCTGAAAATTCAGTCACCGAATACTCTGGCAAGAAAGTAGAAGAGAAGTACTTGCCTGTCATTAACCCTGCTATGCTGGCATTCAAGCCAGAAGCACAGCGCACATGGGATGACTCTAAGCAAAGTATTGTAGAGTACATTACCGGCAACAAACAAGATACATTAATTACTGAGTACAATGCTTGGGGTATACAAGATACTGCCGAAGCAAATGCTTTCTTCCAAGCAGCTATAGATGCCCCTTTGGGCTATGTAGGTCTTGACTCGGAGACAACAGGGCTCTATCCTCGTGATGGACACATCCTTGGCTTGTCCCTCTCTTATGAAGCTGATCGTGGAGCATACATTGATACAGAGTGCCTAGACGAAGAGTCTGAGCGCCTGCTCCAAGAGTTGTTTGACAAGAAGATAGTAGTATTCCATAACGCTAAGTTTGACTTGGCATTCTTTGAGTACCACTTTAACTTTAAGTTTCCTCGCTTTGAAGACACCATGCTGTTGCACTATCTCATAGATGAGAATCCTGGCACACACGGCTTGAAGTCTTTAGCTATGAAGTATACAATCTATGGTGATTATGAGAAAGGCATGTACGATTGGATGGCTCAGTATCGCAAAGAGCATGGTATATTGAAAGCAGACTTTACATGGGATGCTATTCCTTTTGATATTATGAAATTATATGCGGGTATGGATGCGGCAGTTACATTTCTACTCTACGAAAAGTTTATTAAGATTAAACAAAACAAAAGACTTGCAAAGGTCTACGAAAACATATTAATTCCTGGTTGTCGTTTTCTAACAGATATCCAAGACAATGGCGTACCTTTTGATATCGGAAGACTTCAAAAGTCTCAGTTGCTTATGCAAGAGCAGATCGATGAAGCTATCGTAGAACTCTATAAGCACCCTGCCATTAGTAAATTTGAGAAAATTAATGGAAAAGACTTTAATCCTAACAGTACTGTTCAGCTTCGTAGTTTATTATTTGATTTCATCGGCCTTAATCCTACTGGAAAGAAGACAGGTACAGGCGCAAACTCTACAGATGCGGAAGTTCTTGGAGAGC
>Ga0208814_1000983_pt1 | contig 14451 bp, 26 predicted proteins | sample MalvirAntarct_55_FD_184253 | JGI IMG/M metagenome (GOLD analysis project Ga0208814, IMG submission 184253) | Marine viral communities from the Global Malaspina Expedition - Malaspina viral metaG Antarct_55 (SPAdes) (version 2) | ecosystem: Environmental > Aquatic > Marine > Oceanic | place...
AATGGAGGGTTAGCTTTTTTAACCTCTTTACCTTTATTCTTTTTCTTTTCTGATTCTAAGTTTTCCACAAATACATCTTTAATCTGTTTTATGATAGGTAGTGCAGCTTCCTTGGTAAGAACTAAACTTACTTTGTAATCACCTGTTTCAGAAAATTTAGTATCGGGTGTAGATAACCATGGATACTGTGCTATACCTGCGGGTGTTGTAAAAACTAAATTGCTTGTTGCCATTGTTAATTCTCCTAGATAATTAAAATTTTAATTCCATGCAGATAGTAATTCTTCCAAGTCTAGCTCACCGCTATCTGCAACGGGGGACTTGTTTTCCTCTGATAAAAATACATTTTTAACGTCTTCTGAATTAACACTTACAGTCAATTCAATAGCTCGTATAGCATCTTCAGATAAACTTTTTTCTGAACATGCTTGGTAGTCTTCATCAGTAATTATTTTAATAGGCTTAAAACCTATCTTAGTGTTTTGAGAGTTGGGGTCAAAAGACATGCGAGAAACTATAGCCATTAAAGTCTGACCATTAGCTCGTACATAATCTGAGTATTGATGTAGTGGTTTACGTTCAGGTGTGCCCACACCAAATATAGATTGTGCAGGGAGTGTCACTTGATATATGTCGCCCTCTATATCATCGGCCTTCACAACCGCAATCCTTCGGCTAAATCTACATGCTTTTGTGCCACGAGGACCTGAACCTTTTATGTTTTGAGGGCATTGGACACAAGTTTTACCTTGTGGTGATTCAACCTTACTATCAGGGTTTCTACTGTTTGACGACCAACACACAGGTGGTTGAACTTTTACGCCCGGAATATAATCAGTATCATAGTACATACGATGCACATAAGGGGATGCATTTATTATAACTACATCTAGGTGCGCTTCGTCTGACTTGTCAATCTCTTGACCATTAACCATGAGCCTAAAAGCATTATCACGTATAGAGATGCGCTTAGCGGTAACCGTATTAGCAGTTATGCTACTGGTGAAGCTATCAGTTTTATGTGTAGCTGTAAGAGTAGCGTCAGCAAAAATGTCTGCGCCATCACTCATTTGTTTTCCTTGTACTCTTTGTTCTTACGAATTGATACCGTGTATTCACTTGTCGCCTGTAGTCCTGGAGGACTTAATTCGGGGTTATTAAGCATAAATTCTTTCATGTTGCCTTGACTAATTCTTTTTTCCATTAACTCAAGTACATCATTAGCCTTCAAAAACTTATGCATCTCAGGCCAGTCGGAAGTCCAATACCTTGTTTTAAGTGTGCGAGACAATGTGCCTACTGGAGTTTTTAAACTTGTCACATTAAGTTGTCGGCACGCTTCGTTTAAAGCATTTTGTACTTGGGAGCGTTTAGCTTTAATGTCCTTGACTTTAGTTTCAAGTTCTTCAATAGCCTCGCGCATCTTCAGTTCGGTCTGCATCAACTTCTCAATTTGGTTGTCATCTAAATCCATAATGGTCCTCTCTTTTTAATTGACATTGTATTGTAATTCACTTTATGGACTTTGTCAAATAATTCCTAATTCTTCTCTATATAAATCCACCAGCTTGGTGTGATTCTCTACTTTGCCTTGAAGCATTTTGTATACCCTGTGTTCTACAGGGCTACCTAGTAGGTGTACTACGGTCATAGAATTCTTTTGACCGGCTCTATCCATACGAGCACAACATTGTATATATGTTTCTACTGACATGACAGGGCTCCAAAATACAACCACGTTAGCCGCGTGTAACGTAACTCCATGTGACGCCGCTTGAGGTTGAATGATTAAAACCTGTGGACTTTTTTTCTCTTGAAAATTTTTAAATATCTGTGAACGTTTTAACATAGAGACGTCACCTGTAATACAATCGTTAGTAATTTTTAACTTCGTTAACTCCGTGGTTAAAGTCTTTATACTATTTCTAAAAGGACAGAACACAATTACTTTGTGACTCGCTTCTTGTATAATTTCTTTAAGTGCCGTTAACCTATTAGATATATCAAACTCTATAACTTGTTGTGTATCCGTGTAAACCGCTCCCGCACTTACTTGTAATAATTTAGTTAGCATACTAGCCGCATTTACAACAGTAACTTCTTCGCTAGATGCTTCCATATATGCATCTTTCTTTAGTTGATTATAATACTTTGTCTGTTGAGGAGTTATCGGGACCTCTCGTGTGGTATATAAAACAGGTGGTAAGTCTAAGCACTCGTCTTTTGTGTGCCTTATAGCGGGCTGGAGAGTTTTAAACACTATGTCTTGAGCGTTGATTCTAGGCACCCAAGTAAACTGGCTCACCTTTTGCATTACCATATCTTTAAATGTCCCTGCATATTTAGGTACCCCTTTAGGATTAACTAATTTAGCAAGTCCGTATGCGTCAGCGGGAGATTGCGCGGCTGGTGTTCCTGTCATTAACCATACCCACGTGTCATCATTAATAATTCTGTTTAGTGCTTTCCATCGGCGTGTTGATACAGTTTTAATATAGTTAGCTTCGTCTACTACTATTAAATCAAATCCGCCATTTTTAATTTCTTTCTCGACAATTTCAATACCATCGTAATTAATAATTACGACCTCTGTATTTTCAGCTAAAACTTTTTTTCTCTTAACTGGTGTCCCATGGGCTAACGCTACAGTCCTGTGCATAGCTGTTTTAAAAAAATCTGATTGCCACGCGGCTTGCATTATAGATAGGGGACACACCACCAACATTCTTTTTACTGTGCCTTGTAGCATTAAATAATCTGCAGCCCATATAACACCTGACGTTTTCCCTGTGCCTGCTTCACTTAAACAATAAGCTCGTTTGTGTTTAGATAAAAATTCAGATGTTTCCTCTTGGTGTTTAAAAGGCTTAAAAATTCCAGGCCAAGTGTAGTCTTTTTTAATTCTACTTGGAACGTTTTTTAATCGTAAGCTTGTTAGGTCGGCTATTTCATTAACACCCCAGTGTACAGCCACACTATGCACACCATTGGGATATGATGCAATAACCTTACTTTTCTTTATCTTTTCAATAATCGAGTCAGGGTTTTTTGTGTTAACAATTAAGGCTCGGTCTTTATATATTTCCATTATCTAACTATCTCCACTTCCGATTGGGTTTCTATCCAAACATGTGCACCACATGATAGTGGTTTGTCTGGGCGGTACACTACTTTAGAGTCGCCTTTTATATTTACTTCATGTGCATAGGTGTTGCTCTTGTATGTCTTAACCGTCAATACAGGTTCTTCTACCTTTTTCTTTCTGTTTGACTTTATAACATGTTGGTTAACATGGATAAGGGTCTTCATTAATCATCTTCCGTAAATAAAAAGCATGGGGTGTTTTCCCCTACATACGCGCCCATCATGTTGAACTCAAAGTATTCTATTGCGTCTATCTCTTCCATCTCATCCTCGCGCATAAGTTTAGCAATGACACACTGATAGCTATAACAAATCTTATCCTGGTTATCAATTCCCCGCACTACCCCAATAATACAGTCATCAAAGTGGTCCATAACTAAAAGGCCATCATACATTTCGTGTAACATTATTAATCCTTGGTAAAAGTTCTTGTATCGACTCCGACAAATCCGCACGACTGGACTTCTGTAATACTAAAAGAAAATGCGTTGCGTGATACATGGTCATCAGGTAGGTTAGCATACTTTTCTAAAATACAACTCGCCGCCTTGTGTTGTGAACAGTGTTCTTTAAAGTATTGCATGGCAATAATGCAGTTGGGGAAGTTGCCCACGTACTCATTGTCTGTATAGCTTCCCGATAAACTGACTACAAGAATAAAGATTCCCTCACCTATCATACTAATAACCCCAGTAATATTCATCACCCTTACAGTCACATGCATCTGGTGGGTTATGACAACCTATACATCTTTTGGTTAGCCCCATCTTAATTCTTTCATCATCCTCTGCTACAATGTCGTCTTCCCATTGTTGTTTTAGTTCATGTACCGATACAAACTTACTATGCTCTATCATTTTAGCCATTACAATAACCTCCAGAGTACATACAGTGTTTATATATTAATCGTTATTTATCATAGCACAGGCAAATAAAAAACGCACTATAAATATATAATGCGCTTAAAGAGCTATACTTTAGGGAGATGTTAAGTTTTTTTTGTTCTTTTTTTAGTTGTTCTTTTTTTAGCTGTTTTCTTTTTAAATATTCCAGGAGTGTTTTTACGTACAGACTTGTCGGAGTTTCTATCAAAGGAACTATTATCTGCAAACGATACAACTTTTAAATTGCCTGGTCTATTAGTGCCGCCTTTACTTATAGGTTTTTTGTGCTCGATAGAAGTACCGTCTCCTACCTTTGCCTTACCTGATTTAATAGCGGCTTTTCTAACTTTGTTACGTTGTACTCGCGCTTTAATTTGCGCAGGTTTAGACTTGTAAATTTCATTTTCTCTTTTATAGTTTCTTTTCTTTTTAATTGCCATTTTTATTTTCCATTATGTGCGCAGCTAGCTACAGGACACCATCTACACCCAAAGTTAGGCACAGCATTAAATACGTTTGTGCTATACGCAGTGTCAATCCTATGTATCATTTTACCCCATTCCTCAAACATTTCATCAACTTTTTTAACGTTATAGTCTTCTTTTATCAGCTCTTTACTGACTAAAAACATAAGCGCAGACTTGATGTTCTCTACTTCAGGGAAGTGTTTAAATACCCCTACTCCCATCAAGGACAATTGCCTGGTGTCAGCATACTGACTAGACTTTCCTGTTTTATAATCAATGACAGTGGCTAACTGTTTATCTTTATCAATGATTAACAAGTCCAATACTCCACGCCACCATACATTGTCATCAAAAAATCCAGTAGGTTCAAGGTCTATAGTCAAACCAATCTTGTGTTCACAGTATATATCTCCTGGTATTTGTTTAACCTTGTCTAAAATAGATTGAAACATATTAAACTTTTCAGGGAGGGGTACACCGTCACGTACATATAACTCAGCGGCTTTGTGAACTTCGTTACCATATAAAAAATGTTTTTGATTAGGGTCGGTCTTAACATCTTTAGACACATACAGATGATAATATTGCTTTGGGCATTTCTCAAACGTTGTTGCCGCAGAGTATGACCATGTTTTTAATTTAGACATTATTTAGCATCCATATAGTTATCCCCAACTCCTATTTCACAGTCGAGGGGTAAGTCGGAGCACCATTCGGGAGCAGTAGTCATACACTGCTTCACATATGATACACATTCGTCTGTTTCTTTTTCAGGACACAGCATAACAAGTTCATCGTGCACTGTCATCACAACTCTATATCTTTTAGCCACGGCTATAAGGTGGTCACCTATGATATCACGTGCTAAAGATTGAATACACCTTTGAAATACTTTAGCTGGGTGTATGTACTCAGGTAATAAGTTATACCCCATCTTTTTGTCATACACCCAAGAATCTCTACCTTCTTCGTTTTTAATCTGTCTTAGATTAGGTAAGTGCAGTATCATACCGTTAGGTTTTTTCATACCATGCATGCCATACTTGGAGTCTATTACCGTTTGAATTACATTACCGTTACCCATTTGAAAACTTTGACCACTCCGAACAGCGTTTAATAGTTCCCCCGCATCGGCCCACGAAGCTAATAGCTCAGGATTACTATCTCTATAAGCATACACAATATTTTTAACCTCGTTGATATCCCTGTCGACACCTCCTTGTTTTAATATTGCGTGCATTTTGTTTGCTCCAACACCATATATACCTGATAAATTTACTACCTTAAATATAAAACGTAAGTCTTTGTCAACTTCGTTATAGTCTATGTTCATAATTTGACTGGCGGATTGCTTATACAAATCAATACCATTTCTTATATCATCTAACTTGTTGTGAGCTTGAGCAAACCAAAAAGCTAATCGAAGTTCTATGTTACTCAAATCAGATGCTACTATTTTAAAGCCTTCGGGTGCACATATGGCTCTCCGCAATTGAGATGAGCGTGGTAAATTCTGTAGGTTTATGCCATCAACACCACTCCATCTATGGGTGACTGTCGCACCAGAATATTTTAGGGGCACAGGCAGACGTCCTCTGTTGGCAATGTGTATAAAGTTTTCTGTACGTGTTTCTTCTAGGGTTGATTTATTACCAAGCCTTGCCTGTACTATGGCTTGAACCATGGGGTTTTCGTGATTCATAAGCTCTTTAAAACCTTCATCAGTTTTAGCGAAAGCGTATGTTTCTTTTCCTGTGGTCAAAGATATTTTTTTAGGCGGTTCTACATCAAACTTTTTAAGTACCTCAGCAAACTTAGGGTTAGACATTAGGTCATCTTTATTCATCCCTGATTGAGACAATAACTCTTCTTTAACTTTTTTAACGTGGTCTAAATGTTTTAGTAGCAGTCCTTTGTTTAACTGTAGTTTCGGCACTGTAAACATTCTTATAGTTAAGTCAATAAGCTTTATCTCGGTTGCTGTAAAATCATTAATCATTGCGTAGAATAAATGGTAGGTAAGGACCACATCATTAATACAATAGGCTCCATACTTTGAAAGCTCGTTAGGTCTAAAGTCCGTTCGGTGTTTACCTAAAGCATCTAAAACTTCTGTTCCCTTTTCACCGATGTTATAAACTTTAGCTAAATTTTTAAGCGATACTGACTCAACAAGCCCATGTAGTATCTGCCCCATACCCATAGTGTCCATAAGGCCTTTAGGGTCTATATCGAAAATCCAATTTAAAATAGCCCCATCAAAACGCATGTTATGTCCTACGACAAAACTGTTGTCAAAATCATAGCCGCTTAAAAATTGTTTTATTTCTTGGTGGGTTCCAGAACACCAGACGGTGTCCTCTTTGTTCTGCTTTATGGCAACGCCAATAACTTCAAACTTATCGTCACGTATATACTCTTCTGTAGTATATTTTTTTAATCCATAGTTCTTATCATAGTAGGTTTCAAAATCAATTACTATTATGTTGTTCATTTAATCCTTTCAAAACAGCGTTAAGTTCATTATAAACTTCCATTGATATTCCAGACTTATGATGCCTGTGTTTCTCTATGGTTTCTTTGACATTAACTTCTAGTATTTCACAGTTCTCTAACTTATGCAAACTTATTCTTTTTTTACGGAGCGTCGAACTTATGATAGGAATTAAAAAAGCGTGTGACTTTGTAGTGCGTAGGAGTATAGCTTGTAACTTACCTATCTTTATTATTGCGGGGAGATTCATAACTTATAGGTTGCCGTATGAGCGTCTCGACAATCGGGGGAACACCAGCGACGACCATCTTTAATATCTATATCATGTTGGCACCACAAACATTTATTCGAGTGGTTAACAGGGGGCTTTGTAATCCTAATGCTCTTAATGCTCTCAGTAATTCTATTGTGCATTTCGTCATTAGCTAGGTCTATCTCATCACTCATCTTTATGCTTTTCCTTTTCCTGTGTAATTCTTTTTTCCGCATACCATACTAATTTTTGTAAATCTTCAATTAAATTATTCTTGTGTAGACATCTTAACAGGTATTTACCACACTGCCATAGCAATGGTTCGGTAGGGAAAAATTCTTGTAGAATGTTAATTACTTCCCACTTGTGTTTTGTATAGTGTTTAGGGTTGTTCACATTATCATTTTTTATTTCTTTGCAGGTATGTTGTCCCATATGTACCCTTCGAGTAGTTTGTGGTTGTGTTCGTCTATTATGAAAGCTATGCCACCATTTTTAGTTATAGCTTCTAGATTTTTTTGTTGGAGCACTGTAGGTGTATTACCATTAGCCTTACACTCTATCCCAATAAATACTCCTTGATAGCAAGCTACTATGTCAGGTATACCTACACTCATGTAGCCATTGGCAACAGGATAAAAATAATAAGCCCCTAAACTTTTTAAAGTTTTGACCACTTGTTGTTTAACCCATTTTTCAGTAACTTTTTTCATATAGTTATTTATTTTATAGGCAGAAAAATAATAAGGCAAGCGTTTTGTAAGAACGGTCATAGTACACTTCGCGTTATTGTTATCGCAAAGTGTACCAGTGAAGAGTCTTAAACTATTTTATGTGTTCCATCCAACAAGGATAAGTTTCTATTCTTCTTTTAGACCAGTCTTCCAAGTGACGTTCAAAGTCATCGTCAGTGGGAGGGTAAATTTCCGCAGTCGCGATGGAGCCGTTAAAATATCTTGGGTCTAGCATGTATCGTTCAAAATCCCTATATCCATTCGAAACATCAAAACCTTTGGCTAAACGAGCAGGGGTAACATTAATTAGCAAGTCAATGGCTTCATGCATACGATAAATACTCCCATCTCTAAGCCTAATTTCCTCATCACGACGCTCTAAATAATCTTCAGTTAGTTTATAAGTAGCCGCTCTTTTTCTCACGTGTTGGACAAAAGGATGGGTGATGGGCAACTTATATACCTCCATTGAGCCACAGTGTCTGTCACTTTTATCTCTATACATAACGTGTGGTCTATCCCACTGACGCAATATGCTGTTAGATATATACTTAGTTATGGTCGTGTCTGGATAACGATACACACGACCTTGACGTGCTTGTCTAACAATATTTTTAATTTGTCCGTCACCTAACTTCCATGTATGAATAGGGTACAATATATTCCCTTTCATATACTTAGTCATATACTTTTGAGTGTTGAATTGATTTCTAAACATTACTCACCCCCTATAATTATATCTGTGTCGATACACTCGGTATCGGTTTTTAAATAGACACTTGCACCATAATTTGCTTGTTCAAATGCCCTACCTTTTTGGCACACCACCTCGCTAGGTGTGGTGTTCGATTGCCATGTCTCAAAGATATGTAATAACCCCATGCCTACAAGACTGCCTATAAATAATCCTGTTGCTAACCATGTTGCACTATTGCATTTATTCATGTTCTTTATCTCCTTGGTTTGTTGCTGGGATTCTAGTTGTACTTCCATCAGGGTTAACAATAATATCCATGTTACCCTCGTCTTCAAACTGCTCCATATAATGCTTAAGTTTTTCTGCTCTATCCATTACTTTCTCCTTTTAATAAAGTGTATATCTGCATTAGCTTCTTCTGTTTGTTTCATTAAGTCTGTTATCTCTTGCAGTTCTTGTGAAGTGTATTTGACTACATGGCTTTGAGGGCCATCGTTCCATGCATGTATGTAAGCTAAAAACATCTCATCACTATCATCTTCACACACCATGAATATAATAACTGAAGGGTCTTCAGTATCACGAGTGCGCATGCCCACTGCATCTACATACACACCGTACTCAGACAACCGCAAGACCGACACTTTTGTGCGCAGGTCTTGAGGTATGCTTGGCGTATCACATACATTCTCTCCAGGTTTTTGGTAATATATCTTCATTAGAATTTCCCCATTATTTCTGTAACTTTAGATGCCACCTCTGAGCGTAGCCCTGAGCTCTCGCGCAAGTCTTCTGCCGACACACCGACAAGTGTTTTTTCTAGCTCAACACGAGCGCTTTCTAGGTTGGGGTCTTTTGTAATGTTAAGCTTTGTCAACAAAGTTGTGAGCTCAAGGGCATTGTCAATAAGACTATCTCTAAATATTTTCTTACTGTTGCCACCCAAACGCTCGGCCATATGTTTCAGTGTTGTGTGTAGCCGTGACCATGCATCACCCACTGCGCTATCTAGCCTACCTGCATACGCATCTTCATAGTCTGTTTTCATCTTAGCTTTTATGTCATCAGCAATGTCAACTCTAAAGTCACCTGATTCAGGCACTGGCATTATAGTGTGACGTAAACCGAACTTAGCTCTGATTTGCTCAGCATCAGGGTACTCAGCTCTGTCAAACAATCGCCCAAGATTGTACGCCATCATGGTTACAATTTGTGGGTAGTCAACAAGAAATTCAGAGACTGCCGTATCAAACTCTGATTCGTAGTGCCCTAGTCTTTCTTTGTAATCAAACAAATTAGCTGTGGGTAGTAGCCGTGTACCTGTGTCTGACCATGGTAATGTTTGACGCGTGTGCCAATCACGTATTTCACTAGCTAGTTTACTTATTCTAGCGAGCTGTCCTGAACCTGCTAGCAGGTGTTTGTTGTAGTTACCACCACTTACTGTCGTGTGTTTATCTACATCTATTTCTTTGGATACAGCTTTATCAAGTTTACGAGCGGTCCACATAGATATGTTTAAATCTACTAGAACTGCGCTTGTTGCTATGCTTATGTTGCTCATTGTATTTCTCCTTAAGTTTTTAATTGTATAGTCTTACCATGTGGCGATGTATAGTAGTCGTTGGTGACTACCCATAGAGTAGGGTGTTGCCACACACCGCCCCAATCTTCTTCAACTCCTCCATCCGTTAAAATGATAACGGCATCGGGTGTTAAATTCTTATCCCGTATATACTCGTTGACACAACCTACTGTTGTCCCACCCCCACCTGCAGGTTTAGTAGTGGTAAGTATTGAGTCATACTCGCCCTCTTCGTAAACTTCGTGGTTGGCAACTTCAGTGTCCCAATACAACAAATCTACTCGCTTGGGTTTTACACTACTACATACAGACACGAGTTCTGACCTGAAAAACTGTCGCTCTTCATCAGTAACCGAAGCCGAAGTATCTTCTGCAAACACAATACTTTCTACGGTTTGTCCGATAACAGATGGCATATATATGTCTTGTCCTATAAACCGTTTAGATGGTCTACGATAGCTACTATAGTCTTTACTTCGACATATGCCTGTCATCCACTCTAGCAGTTGTTCACGCCAATCTACTTGAGGTACTAATAATTTAGAAACAGACTTGTTTTCTTTGCCCCCCATCTGCCCTCGAATAAGTTCCCCTTGACGCAAAGCTGTGTCAATTGCTTGTGAGGTCTCATCTATTTCTTGCTTACTCAATTCACTAGCGCCATCGAAGTCGTGTTCATCAAGAGCCTTGTTACCTTCCTCTTGGTCTGGAGCAAACCTACCTTCTTGGTTTTCTTTATCTTGCTTTAATGCATTGAATATTTGTTTGGTCGTCATGCCTTGGTACTTTGTATCGTATAGACCACCTTCGGGCATTACTGCAATCTTTGTTCGAGAATCCGAACCTTCTTGGGCTTCTATAATAGCCGCATTGACAACATAATCTGCGGACATGTTAGTTAGCTGTGCGTCTTCTTTGAATAAGTGTTGCCACAAATGTATCTGTTGGTACACCCTGTGCATAGCTTCGTGCAGTATTATAAATGTAAGCTCTTGTTGGTTAAGTGTGTCAAGAAACTTAGGGTTGTATGACACATCTCTCCCATTAGTTTGTGCAGTGGGTATGTCTTCAGTGAAAGTAATCTTACCTAGTGACAAGACACCTGAGAACATACAAAATTCTTTACTGCGCATAATAGATATGTGGCCTGCCGTGACTCTTTCTTTAGCATTTTTAATCATGTGTAACTCCTAAAAGTATTTGCTGTTTTTGAGTGACCAATCAGTAAAACATTTATGATTGTTTATCCAGTTTTTGTTTGTAGCATTTACTATGTTAAACCCAAACAACCCTTGTATCTCCATAGGAAGTCTTTCTAGATATGTCATCCATGCTTCTACATTTTTCTCTTCGAGTCCTACTAGCTCACGCATCACTAATATAACTCGTGCAGACGGGTCGGTAGGAACTTGTGCTGTTGTTGGCGCGCCATACACACTAGCTCGTGAAGGTAGTTCATCAGCTATAGTGCAATAAGCATACATGTCACGTGCGGCTGATTCTCCTATAGTCCCTGATAAAGCACACAGTGTTGCATTAGGTCCAAGCACATCTCTGTTTGCAATGATAGGTCCTGATTGAGCTAAAGACCTAGCTGAAGTGAAAGCTTCTTGCGATTTGTTTGGGTGGTATATATACATGTTTTCTTTCTGTGACTCGTCTGTATAGCTAGCCATACAGTGAGGAAAGTTAGATACCCATGCAATTATTTCTGCAGGGACATTGTTTTCAATCGCCCAAGGTGTCCACTCTTCTGCGGTAGGGGGAGCTACAACTACTTGAGTCACACGGTTTTTAACATGTGCCTTCATGTGGTCACCTACTACATCACTCGTAAGATTACCTGTAGAGAATACGATAGACTCAGGATGTAACTCAACGCTACCAAGTCTTCTCTCTTGCATGATGGGTAACAACATATTTTTGACAGGTTCACTTGCTTTAGTTATCTCATCAAGCATGATTATTGTTGGCTTGCCTAGGTGTAACTTAAAGCGTTCGTTAGGATAAAAAGCCGTAGACTTCTGTTCATGATTAATGACAGGCATTGCAATATCGCCTAGGTCAATGTCAGCACAATCAATATACACCGACTCGTAGTCAGGAAATCGTTCAGCTAAAGTTTTAAGCACTGAAGACTTACCTATGCCTGGATTACCTTTCATGTGTACGGTTACCTTGCTACCAGTGGTGGCAATAAGGTTTGTTACTTCCGCTAGTGTTACAGTTAGATTACTCATTTACTTCTCCTGGGTTGGTACACTTTGCGTTGTTGATGACGCGAAATGTACTGGGTTGCAGTCAATAGTGGGACCACTATGACCGTTTTGAAACGGTGTTACTGTATTAAGATACAGTCGTTCATACTTCTTGATGCATGGTAAATGTATCAATTGATTATTGATGTATGTCCTTGACACAGGTCTGCGGTAAGTCTTGTAATGCACGGAGCCTATGTAAAGAGTCAAGACTCTTAGCCAGTGATACGGAGTGATGTCATCGTTTTTTGATTCATAGTACGAACACCCCTTGGATGCTTTGTACATATACCCTAGTAAATTCGTAGGTATTTTGTGTTGGCTTGCGTCATAGCCAAAGTCACACCGCCAATGGGGTGAGTCACGCATTGAAACTTCTCGTGGGTAGGGGTGGGACTTTGCGACATCTTCTGATATGTTACGTATTCGAATTAGATACCGACCTAAGTCGTCTTGTGTGAGCTGTTTGGGTAACATCTTAAACTGAGCTTTGTAGTATTTATATTTCTGTACCATGTAACCTCTCCTTGATTAAGTACACTTTGCGATAACAATAACGCGAAATGTACTGCTGAATACTGTGCTGTTTTAAGTTAGACTTCGACTTAACTACATTATAGCACGGTAACTATACAGTGTCCAGTCATTGTGTACTACTTAGAGTGGTGTGTGGTACGAGATAAAATCTTGAATCCTTTGAATAACTTGTCGCGGGGTATCAAAATTTCTTGGAGTAAATTTCTTTTGCTCACTGTGTATACTAGCTTATCTGATTTAGGTATGCGGTGCATCTCAATGACTCCATCACTCATCATGGTAGGTAATAGGTGCACGTGGGCATTGGCTTCAATACCGAGTTCTTTAAGTATATAAGATGGACTTCGTGGTGTATTTTTTAGCATCTTTTTTACCTTGGTGCATAACGAATGGTATGTGTGTGTTTCTCCGTTAATCTCATACACCCTACGTTTAGCTAACTTTTTAGTGCTGTTGTATGTTGCCATCTTTAATCCTTTCTAATTTATCAAAATAGTTTATTGCTTCTTTACTGCTCTCATTTAGATTAACTTGCTTAAATGTATCCATCCATTCCATTACTAAATCCCATGATTCTTGTTTGCCCAACTTCCATTCAGGAAACCGAGCCGCAATCCATCGCGGGGAATCAAACATGTTAGTCACTCCACTTTCTCTCAACATGTGAAGGTATGCCCACAGTTCAATTTTGTTAACTTCGTTACTCATCACTGCACCTCCCGTTAATACAAAATCTATTAGCGTGGTCAAGTAGCTCATCTTCTATTTCTTCTAACGCTTTCTTTTTTGCTCTGTCATCTGCTTGCAGTAGGGCGGGGTCAGGCTCAAAGATAATGACATCTTCATCGTCATCTAACACATCTACTTCCTTGCCCTCTCTAAGGTGTTCAAGAACATCGGCGCACAAAGCATCTATTACTCCAGGACTAAATTCAATAGCATCGACACCTATAGCTATGTCATCACCATCATCTTTTTTCTTAACAATCCTAAACTTTAATAAATCTTCGCTTGTATCTACATACACAAAATCTACATCTTCAGGCTTAAATTTAAACTTCATCACAATCCTCCTCTCGTTTACATGAATCACAGACAAAATCATCAGGGTTAGTTTCCTGATAGAAATCATCTCCACATTGCTTACACTCTACCTCCTCCGCATCTTTTAAATCAGGTGGTAAATTGCTACCCCAGTTTTCTTTTTCAGTCATTACTTATCCCTCCTTTCTATCCCATTTAAAGATACCTCTGACCATAGTTTTTCGCCCTTTGCAAAGGGGAAATCTCTGGTGCTTGCCCCTTCTATAGACAAACAACTAGCAATGTCAGGGTGAAATTTTACTCTTATCTCTCTTTCATCTTTTGCAGTAACGATTACTTTTTTCTCTACATATT
>Ga0208814_1000986_pt1 | contig 14411 bp, 12 predicted proteins | sample MalvirAntarct_55_FD_184253 | JGI IMG/M metagenome (GOLD analysis project Ga0208814, IMG submission 184253) | Marine viral communities from the Global Malaspina Expedition - Malaspina viral metaG Antarct_55 (SPAdes) (version 2) | ecosystem: Environmental > Aquatic > Marine > Oceanic | place...
CATCACAGCTCAAGCACACAAAGGGCCCATAGCTCAGTTGGTTAGAGCGCTCGACTCATAATCGATCGGTCGCAGGTTCGAGTCCTGCTGGGCCCACCACACTCCTTTGGGGTCTAGCGAGAAGTCGGCTCTACCCCAGGCTCCTTATTCAGGCTCTACATCATTAACGGGGGACACCGGCATTACATTAAACTGATTTTGCGACGATCACTTTAATGGAGAACACCGATGTCCCTCGCAGGCACAATTATAGGCATACCTGAGCTTCAGATTGAACGAATAGATCATCAGAAGAACCTCGAAGTGTGGGCCAGCCCAGCACGGCGACCACCGTGCAAGTACTGTCAACACAACCATTTACACATCAAAGCCACCCACCAGCGTACCGTCAAACACACCCGGTTGGGCAATAAAGTGATGACCTTGCACCTGCGCGTGCCCAAGTACCTCTGCCTCAAGTGTCATCGCTATTTTCGACACCCGTTCCTCGGTATCCGGCCCCGCTACCGCGCCTCAGAGGCCTTCCGCCTGGAGGTCTTTGAAGCCCATGACGGTGGCATCACCCAACGCAAACTCTCGCTGACACACCGGATCAGCGCGGCCACCATCGAACGCTGGTATCAGTACCGGGTTCGCATGAGAGCCTCGGAGATGAGTGGACGCCCCTGCCCCCAAGTGCTGGGCATTGACGAACACTTCTTTACCCGTAAAAAAGGCTACGCCACCACCCTCGTCGACCTGAACAACCGCAAGGTCTTTGATGTCAAACTGGGACGCTCAGAATCGTCTCTACGCCGCTATTTACAAGGGATTGAAGGCAAAGACCAGGTACAAATCGTGGTCATGGATCTGTCGGAAACCTATCGCAGTATTGCCCGGCGACACTTCCCAAACGCCAGGATCGTGGCCGACCGTTTCCATGTCGTACGACTGATCAATCAGCACTTTTTGAAACTGTGGCAACAACACCACCAGGAAGGCAGAAAGAACCGTGGGCTGCTCAGCCTGATGCGCCGACATAAGTGGCATCTGAGCGATGAACAGCACGCAAAGCTGATGGATTACCTGGCTGAGTATCCTGTCTTAAAAGAGCTGTATCTGGTCAAGCAAAGGCTGATGCGCTTTATCCTGCTCAAAACCCTCAGAGTCAAACGAATGAAGAAAAAACTACCACAGTACCTGGCCCTGTTGGAGCAACTGAAAGACAGCCCGTTACATGCACTGGCAAAGACATTAACTTCATGGATGGAGCCGATAGTGGCCATGTGGCGCTTTAGCAAAAGCAACGGAATTACCGAAGGGTTCCACAACAAGATGGAAATGATCTCAAGGAGAGCGTATGGTTTTAGAAACTTTGAAAACTATCGATTACGAGTGCTGGCCCACTGTGGATGGGATGGCATTGTGAACAGGGTTTAATGAGTGCTATCCCCCGTTAATGGGGTAGAGCCCTTATTCACCGATGTACTGAAACAAGGGCGCTTTACCGGCTTTCTTGTCGAACGTCGCCGTTACATCGGCGCCGGCAGCCCGCCCGAGCCAGGCAATCACATGGTCCGGGAAATCAGCGCCAGACTGGCGATAATCGACCAAGGCACGGCGCACCAGCTCGCGGTCAGCGACCACCAGTTGCTGTGCATCCAGGAGCGCAGCTATTTGGTCGGCTATATCGGCCCTGGGTACCTTGTATGCTCGTTGCAGAACCCAGGCCAGTTCGCATAGCGCCATGGTTGAGACAGCGCAGGGCGATTCCGCCGTGCAATGGGTCTCGATGAAACCCGCCGCAATGCAGTGCTGTTCGGGGTCGCCCTCAGCATCAACCAAGAAACGAACCAGAACGTTAGTGTCCAGGGCTTTCACTCGCTGACCGCCCCGGCCTTAATGGCCTCATCCATTTCCTCGGCAGAGACAGACCGGCCACCACTCTTAATCCGGCCCCTCAGAGCCATCAGGTCGCCCTTGGCCACCGTAACCCGCAGAACGCCATCGTCACCCATTACCCATGCCAGCTTGTCTCCCCGCTGAACATCCAGCGCCTGCCGGATCTCCCGAGGGATAACCAATTGGCCTTTTTCGCTTACTGTCGATTCGCCTTTAATCATTTTCCATTACCTCAAGGATTCTCATGCCGGGGCTTCGTTACTGCTTTAGCAATCGGAGAGGAATCCCCGAAAATTCCAAGCAGAAGAATCACTACCATACACCTATAACTTTGGCGTCTTACATTCGGTATGTCAACCGGTAAGACGCATCTTCCTAATCAGAGGGTAGTTTTATATACAATAAATTGAGAGTAAGTCACTGAGTCGGGTGGTGAACTGCGGTGATAGAAACTGCCTTCTCATTGCAAATTTCTGCTCGATCTCTTGTGCAGCCAGGTGCGGATCTGGAAACTAACCGTCTCTCAGCAATTAGCACACAAAGCATTTGAGCCGATGAAGGTTGATCGATACGATTACTTAAATGCATAGACTGTCTGGCGCATAAACTATGAAACACATGCTCATAAATATGATGATAGCTATTGTTGCGGGAGTGTTTGTTGGCGCAGCTCAAGCCAGTGATCCCAATCGATACCTCAATGACGTTAAAACAGCAGAAGATCCAGATCTGCGGATGCAGCACGCATTTAAAGCCCAACAAATCATGCAATGTAGCTTCTACGCGCAGATGGGTGAAATGGAAGCGATTGCAGGGATAATGATTAAGAATATGCGTGTCTATCAAAAGATGGCCGGGGTCTCGGAAGAGGAGGCTTTGCAACAAGCATTTAATGCAAGTCGCCACGGAGCCGCTACGGCAAAAGGCTACCTACAAGGCTACAAGGCAAGACTTCTGGAAACAGGTGGTGACCTTTCAGAAATCGACGAGCAATTTCACATGAATACGGGCAAGGTACTTTATCGGGAGAATTATTGTGCTAAGTGGGCAACGTTTGTGCTAGAAGACTCAGAAGACTGATTGGCTTCAAGGCCCAATTTCTTACTGACAACTTCAGGTACAACTCGTCAATGCCGAGGATGCGGGGCGTCTCGAAGCGGTGCCAGCGCCTCAGGAATTCGGCGCAGGCATTGCAGATGTCGCGTACCGTCTTCTCGTCCAGACCGGGCGTGAAGCATGTACATCAAGAACTCTTATTAAGGTACTGGGTAGAAGCAGTCCAAGAAGACGGAATCGATTGTCAGTGTGCACCGATACGAACGTGCTAAAATACTGAATAGTCTTATGTTTATTACATATCGGCCAAGTTATCCTAGTAACTCGCGGCCAGGTTATGCTAGCAATTACACAAGCGTGACCCGCACCGGGCTGACTCATACCGCTCAGGCTTCCGCCTGAATCTCCGCAGCAATGCGCTGAACCTCATCGAGTACACGCAATGTATTACCACTCCAGAGCATACCGATTTCTTCCTCGGTGTAGCCGCGTCGTACCAGCTCCAGGGTCACGTTGAACGTTTCAGAGGCATCGTTCCAGCCCATTACGCCACCACCACCATCAAAGTCTGAACTGATGCCAACATGTTCCAGGCCAATCAGGTCCACGATATAATCAATGTGATCGACAAAGTCTTCCACGTTTGCTTTGGGTGCCAGCATTTCGATTTCAGGGAAAAGCCGTCGCAGGTTCTGCTGATACGTTTCCTGGGCAATAGGCTCCAGTGCATCAATCTCTTCCGAGGTCAGAATTTCAAAACCATACTCACGGGCTTTTTCTTCCATGATCTGCTGGCGTTCCGTTGCCAGGAACACCCGGCGCTCTTCATTGATATAACTGCTGAACGCAACTGTCTGAACAACACCACCGTTTTCCTTCACACGCATCAGTAAATCATCGCTAAGGTTACGGGTGTGGTCGGTCAAAGCCCTGGCTGATGAGTGAGACGCAATCACTGGCGCGACAGAAAGGTCGAGCATCTCGGAAATCGCATCAGTGGAGGGGTGTGAAATATCGACCATGATGCCCAGGCGGTTCATCTCCGCCACCGCTTCACGCCCCAAATCACTCAGGCCATTATGCAGATAATCGTTATTGGCCTCACCAGTATTGGAGTCAGCAAACTGACTGTGGCCGTTATGAGCCAGGGACATGTAGCGTCCGCCACGGCGATGGAAATCTTCGATATTGCTCAGATCGAGTCCCACCGGGTACGCATTTTCGATGCCGATCATCGCCACTTTTTTACCGCTCGCGGCAATGCGTCGCACATCATCCGATGTATAGGCCAGCTCGATCCGGTCAGGTGCAATTTCTTCAGTCAGACGGTGAATCGCCTCGAATTTCTCGATAGCATTGGCGTAGGCCGCAGCATACCCTTCTTCATTAAGCTCGCCCTGTCCTGTATAGACAATGAACCAGGCGACATCGAGACCGCCGTCTTCCATCTTGGGCAGCGTCACTTGCGTATCCAGGCTCATGGTGTAATTGTTGCCGGATACGAAGTTATCGGCATTGATATCAACATGTGTATCCAGTGTGATCACCCGCTCATGTATTGCCTGGGCGCGAGCTATCAGCGCCTCTTCCGTTTCCTCAACGGCGGCTGGGGCAGATACCGTCTCCATGTTATTCTCAGCACTGGGCGACGTACTGGCTGGCTCACTGCCTGAGTCGCCACAGGCAACAAGGGCAAAAGAAGCAGCAGCGATCAAAGACAGTCTGGCGAGTGAAAGCCTGCTGATAGAAAGTAAGTGTAACCGGTCCGGAAGAAGCATACTCATCATAATCTGCACATCCTGTTAACTGGGAGGTAGAAGAAGACGCCTGACGAACAACCATGCTATGGCGTTGCTGAACATATAATGGCTGATTGGCAACCGATTGTCATTCCACTGAACTCAATATCAGGCCATTTTTGGCCTTTTGACTGCATAAATTTGAATTTAAAGGCACTTTACGATCGCCAAGGGGAAGATCGAATGCATGCTGTGGGTCTGACATAATGTTAGCCAAGCCCAACACAAAGTAGAAGTAACAGGACAACAATAGACAGAGCAAGAGTACATAAGACTACAATGAAAATAATAATGCACTGCTCAATGGTGTTCGCCGGGCTTATCGGAATTTCCTGGTATGCACTGTCAGACCATGATTTGTGGCCAGCGCTTGTTTACTGCATCACGCTTTGCATCATTGGCGCTGTCTCCCTGCTCAGGCATTACAAAAGCAGTGAGAATGTTCAAAAAATGACGCTCGTGTTGAATCGAATTGCAGCAGTTGTGCTGATGACCTTGTTAGTCAGCGCTTTTGTGATTTCTCCCGGCACGGGTATCGCAGCTGCCGCGCTGATTTTCATCCCCCTTACCCTGGCGCTGACAAATTGAAACCCCGTTCCTGGATAAAAACCGATCAGCTGTCGGCAGCATTTCCTAATTTAATGTGCACCCCCGACCTCTGCGGATATTGCCACTCGTACACTTTCACAATGGCAGCAGGAATGCTCTGCATAAAGACTATTCCGGACCTCACAGTCTTGCTAGTCTTGTGATCTGTTAAAACATGCTCAACGCATTTCCATAACAAGACTGATAACAGGATTTTTTGTCACTATGAGAGCACCCAGCTGTAACCGTCTATTGCCGACTTTTTCAGGGGCCAATTGCAAAAGAGCGAGCATCATTTCATCTCTGCTCATGCTAATCGTGGCCTTTATGCCTGGTACTGCTGCCGCTCACGATGTTTCTGAAGAGGCCCGCATCCGCATGAGCGAAGGCGGTTACCTGGACTACATGTGGACCGGTGCGGAGCATATGCTCACCGGCTATGATCACCTGCTATTCCTGCTCGGCGTGATGTTTTTCCTGAGCCGGTTCATCGACATATTCAAATTTGTCACCGCATTTACCATCGGCCATACCCTTACCCTGACCTTCGCCACCTTTGCCGGTATTACCGCAAACCATTACCTCATCGATGCAGTGATTGCAGTAACAGTCGCCTATAAAGGCTTTGAGAACTTGAATGGCTTTCCACGCTGGATCGGCACTGCAGCACCGAACCTGTTAATCATGGTCTTTATCTTTGGGCTCATCCATGGCTTTGGGCTGTCTGCCAGGCTGCAGGACCTTACGCTTGCCAATGACCCTGACCTGCTCGCCAAAATCCTTCTCTTTAATGTTGGCGTAGAGGCCGGGCAGATTGCCGCACTGGTGGTCATGGGTTTCGCCATCCAGGCCTGGCGCCAGGTGGATTTCTGGCCGGTCATCAGCCGTGTCGTCAACGCCGGATTGATCTTTACCGGCATGCTGTTATTGCTGTTTCAATTACACGGCTATGTTCATGAGGCGGGGCTTATTCATGAACATGCTTCTGCATCAGCAGCGTCAGACGACGAAGGCTGGCATAGCCATGATGGCGGCCCGCTGCACCGCCATTAATACAACTAACGCCACGTAAACTATTACTCCTGAAAATCGTCTATTAAATCGCAAGGTGAATCATGTCAATTATCAAGCTAGCAAGAAGCTCATCAACCCTTGCCAGGTTTGCGCTGTCGCTGTATGTGCTGTTTGGGGCAGTGCAGGTGTCGGCACACGGCCTGGAAATCCGTATGTCACCGGATGGTGACCGAATCATTGGACAGGTTGTTTATGAAGATGGCGCTCCCTGGTTTGCAGAAACAGTCACGATTGAGAATCTGACAGCGCCGGATAACGAGCAGCTGACTCTCACCACAGATGCTGCCGGCGGATTTTCTGCAGCGGGGACTATCGGGCATGAGTATCGCATTACAGCCCGCGATGGTACCGGCCACGCTGTGGAAATGCAGGTGACACTGGATGGTTCTTCGGCAAGCAATACAAACACCGGCACTACATCCACTGACGCTTCATCTGACAATGAAAGTGGCGGCATTCCTTTCTACGTTATTGCCGGTGCGTTGTTACTGCTTTCTATTATTCCTGCCAAATACCTGCAGAAAAAAGGCAGCCGAAACGCTTAAACTTCAGCATAAAAAAGAGGCCCGTCAGAGACTGTGTTCACAAAATCTCACCGGGCCTCTCTTATTCAGTCAGCCACTTTACCTGCAATATAAATACTGCAGGTAAGGCAACGTCATAGTTTGCAGACTTAGAAGTCGTAGACCATTCGTGCGTAGATTGAACGCCCCATCGGATCTTGCAGCTCACCCATCACACCGGCAAAGTCTGGCGTCCGTTGTGCCTGTCGATCAAACAGGTTACGTGAGCCGACGCTGATACCCATTTCTCCACCGAAGAGATTAATACCACGGTAGGTGTAGGCCAGGTCAAAGTCGGTCCAGGCGCGGATCTTGCCACCGACAATGGCCGGGTTAGGGTTCGTGTTTGCAAAACGCTGGATGATAGGTATGTAGTTCGTACCATCCCACTCAACTTCGTCTACGTAACGCACAGTACCTGTTACCGCATGGTTGTTATACACCCAGCCCAGGCGCAGGTTGGCTTTCAGTTCTGGTACAGCAGGTGCCGTACCTGTCAGCAGGTTGGTTTTACCCACCGCATCCAGAACCGGGCTATCAGGATCATCCTGGAACAGGAACTCATCCATATAAGTAGCCTGCAGGTTGATACGGAAATCGCCCCAATCCCGGAAACCGAAAGAGTAGTTACCCTGAATGTCATATGCCGTCACTTTAACGCTTTGTGCATTGACGCTACCAGGGGAAGTGACCTGCAAAATGGTTCCCAGATCAGCCTCATCGCGGACAATATCAGGGTTACTCAACCCGCTTGCCAGCCATGCTTCCAGCTGGGCCATTGACGGTTGGTTAGCTGCACCGACGCCACTTCCCGTGAACCCTGACCAGGCCTTGAACGCTTCAAAGTCCGCATTCATTACCTGCTGCCCTGTAATGTCAACAATACGGTTCTGGAAGTCAGTTTCGTTCCAGGTCACAGACATATCGAAATTACCGAAAGCCAGATCAAAACCAAGCTGTTTGGATGTGGATGTCTCGTTCTCCAGAGCAGGGTTGCCACCTGAACATGCAGTGGTGAACGCCGAGAAGGAAGAGAAACGGTCTGTCACGGTAGACAGCGCACAACTAACAGGATCCAGCAGATCCTGAATGGATGGCGCGATAAAAGCATCACCACTTGTTGCACGCAGGCTCAACCAGTCAGTCGCCGCCCAGGTGACACCAAATTTAGGATCCGTGGATTTCTGTCCAGTACTGAAGTCTTCACTACGGACCGCTGCCTCAATCTCGACATTGGACAGGACAGGGATCGCCAGTTCCATGAAGTAGGCATCCACTTCACGACTGCCCGAGGTAATACTTTCCGGGATCGGACTACCAATCCAGGTGTCTCCGCGAATTTCATGTAGCGACGGCGTGTTAGTATACTTGTCATTACGGCGCTGAAAGCCCACTGCCGCACCAATGGGACCACCAGGCAACTCAAAGCCACCGAGCGGCACTTCGCCATTGAGAATTATGTCGATGGTATCCAGCCAGCTTTCTTCCATTTCCTTGGAACGGGCTGCAATCGCATTCATGACATCCAGGGTGTTATTGTCCGCCTGGTCTACCACAAAGAACGGGTTGTAACAGGCTTCACGATCATTAACCACATCGCACTGTACACCTTGCTTCATCGCTTCAATATCAAAGTTCTGGTTAGCCACAAAGCGCAGCCGCTGTGTACTTTGCGCATAAGCGGCCATACCTTCCCAGCCATCAAGAAAGGGCACCGTAAAATCAGCCTGCAACATTAACCGCCGGTTGTGATCGGTACCATCTGAAATGTTATCACCATCGACAGTATGACCATCAGAAGGGGTATGGGTTTTGTTGATTGGACGCAGTGTTCTGGCCCGAACGTCTTCGTGAAGTAACACACCGTTTGGCGTCGTACCTGACACAATATAGTCCATTAGGCCGTCATTGTTCAGATCCTGTGAGCCACGGTCGGGCACACCATCACCATTCGTGTCGACACCGTACAACTGCTCACCAGCAGCGTTGGTTGCCAGGAAGGGGTTGCCTGGCAGTTCACCACGAAGTCCGCCCAGTTCACCAATACGTGAGTTACCGGGATTAGATGTGGAAGTATAAGACACCTGGTACAGATGCGAGTTAAATGCCTGGAATTTCAATGACAGATCATCACTGACATCCCAGCTTGCATTGACGAACAAAGACGTCGTATCTGTGGGTTCTCGATAGCTTCGGGTATCGCCGAAATCGAAATAACAGGTACTGCCAAATCGCATGCCATAGGGGTTGTTATTGGCACCGGCCACATATGAATCACGCTGATCAGCAGGTGCGCAGTTAGGGTCTGGGGTGTTTGTCGCCGACCCGGTGTACTGGCCCGAAGCATCGCGAACAGGCACCACATAGTTACCTGGTGCATTCGAAGAATAGTTCAGACCAGTCTGGGCCAGATAGGGGCGCTCGTCCCACCCCAGACGACTATTGGTTCGGAACTGACCGGCAATCACTACATCCAGATCACCAATGTCACCACCCCACAGCATCTGCATGGACTGTTCGTCATAGTCACCACGAGAGTCCTGCTCACCGTATGCCTCTATCTTAAGTCCGTCGTATGAAGAGTAGGGGATAAAGTTGACCACACCCGCTACAGCTTCGTTACCGTAGAGTGCCGCTGCACCATCAGCGACGATATCGATACGCTGGATAGCGATGGTAGGAAGCATCACGTTAAGGTTTTCATCTGCCACACGTTTACCATCCATCAAGGTTAACGTGGATCGAGGACCAAGCCCACGCAAATCAATGCTGGTGCTTCTTGAACTGGTACCTTGGATGGTATTGGTAATGGAAGATGAAGGGCCACCGACGAAAGACATGTTCTGCATGACTTCACCAATGTTCAGTGTGCCTTGATCGGCCAGGTCATCTGCCGTGATCTGAGTGATCTGAGAAGCCTGGGTAAAACCTTCACTCCGGCGAATAAATGAACCGGTTACAACCACTTCTTCCACTTCCATCTCACTCTCCTGAGCAAAACTCTGAGTGGCCATTGGAATCAGTGACAAGGAAATTGCCGTACACAGCAATCTACGTTTATGGGGGAATATTGAATCGCATTATATCGCTCCTGAGTATTCTTATTATTTAACTTTTTAGAACAATACGGACATTGCGATTGGCGCTGAGAAACCCTCTCTCGTCACCTAAAGTAACGCCGGCTCCTACCACACATATGGAACGATCGAATAATGTCCTCACTGAAAATAAATTGCAACTGTTTGTTACAATCATTCAATAAGATGAATGCGCTCAATATTCATCATTATCACAACAACATAATTCTATTAGATAATTTATTTTTCAAATGCAAAAACTGGACTTGCTGAAGATAGAAATATATCTTCTTACTGACGGTATGCACCTCGCTTTACCATTCGTTGAAAGTACAAGGAAGCTCTCTTGAGAATAGTCCCGCAGCCTTTATTTCCCAGCCTGGTCTGGGCAACTTTGCTTGACGACCACAAGGCATTGAACAACAGCTTAATGGAGCAGATTGCCCAGCTACAGCAGCAAGACCCGGAAGGGGTGGATAATACCAATGTGAAGGGCTGGCAGAGCCCAAACAATCTTCAGAACCTGCCAGCATTTGAAGATATAAACCGCTTCATTTTGCAAGCCTGTCAGCGCATCGCAGAGTCACTGCATTTTCGGCAAAACCTGAATTACCACCTGCAGTCATGGGCCAATGTCAGCCCACCCGGAGCCTCCAATAAAATCCACTATCATGCCAACTGCCATTTCAGCGGGGTTTATTACATCAGCCTGAAAGCACCAGAGTGTGGAAGCATATATTTCCGGGATCCCCGGATTGCCTCAAGGATGATGACCTGGCCGGTCGAACAACTGAGTGATTTCACTGCAGAAGAAATACAGATGCGCCCGGAAGAAGGACGCCTCTATGTATTCCCCGGGTGGCTGGAACACGGGGTTGAAGAAAACAGGAGCGACCGCGACCGGGTGAGTATCAGTTTTAATGTGCTGGCGGCAAATCGGTAAGTCTGCGACTCAAGACATCCAGTGCCTGGCGAGGTGAGGCAGCCTCAAAACCCGATCGACTGATGGTCCGCGTTAAGGCAGCGCACCACTGAGTCTGATCAGAAAGCTGATAGCGCAATGCGACACTTGGAAACAGGTATAAAATCGACGACCATACCCTGGAGTGTACCGGTTTGCTGCGCGAGTGCGGCTGAAGTTTGCGCGACAGTTTTGTAACGACAGACAAGTTCTGGCATGAAATGCTGTTTACCCAGTTGCTGCGGCTCTTTCAGAGCTACCTGACGCGAAGGGTGCGACCTCGATCCCGAGGAACTGGAACTGACCTATTATTATCTTGCGTCAGAATCAATGTTTATTTATTAACTGTCATTAGAATCTATCACAGGGTAACATCCTTCTCCCCAATGCAGATTAGAGTTATCCATCATAATACCAATAATTGCTGGTACTAGTTGTCCCATCAATTGAACACAATCTATTAGCTGTTTACGATTGATCGAACTGCCATAAGTTGACCCACCATGTATCATTTGATTTCTCAGTGTATAAAGACGAGTAGAAACGATATTCAGAACAGTTGAAGTGTCATGACTGGCGAGAGCTTTATGCGATGCTTTCTTTGCTGCATCAAACTTATCTTCCCAATCTTCATAGCCTAGCAAGCGATTTTTAAAGTCCCAGTAAGGCTGAAAGACATAGCGATTTTCCAATAATAAACGTATTTTATTTGAATAATTATCCCAAACAATACTGGCCAAATCATTCTTCGAATCCAACTCCACAAGACGAGATAAAAAATCTGATACCCGACGCCCTTCTGGTATTCGTAACTCTCCCGTCTCATTGGCATATGCTGCATTAAATGAGATCCATAAAAAGATGAACCGACCATCTTCATCATTGCATTGTTCTGCGCGACCGAACCAACTCAACGCACGATGCACACGCAAACTAAGGTTTTCTGGATAATTTACACGTTCAGCACGTTGTCGTTCTTTTAATGTTTGGTATGACATGATTTTCCCCTCCATTACTATGCAGATTTATTTAGATTAGCCTATACGGCAGCAAATTTTCTCAACCCACACCCCATTAAAACTGGAGACGGGAAGGTGGTTAGCGCACTGTAACGTCCACTATTCGCGTGAGGAAGACTCTCCGAGCCATTCCTGTTCGGTCATTACAGCATCAGCACATCCAGTAAGGCGCTTTCCTTGTCGGAACTGGTAATGTTTTGATCTTTATATAAGCATAATAAGCGTTATCTTTTTATTTACCGCTATAATAATTGTAATTACTTATGATTATACTTATAATAAATCACAACAAGTAAGGAAAGACATGAATTAAATCAACTGGGCAAGGAAAGCAACCAAGCAGCTATTGAAGCTGGGCAAACCCGATCAGACGAGGGTCTATGCCGCTGTCTGTCGCCGTGCTGGCTGATATGCCTGATGTCAATAATGTCAAAGCTCTCACTAAGCATCAGTACGGCTACCGACTGCGAGTCGGGAACATCGAGTCCTGTTCGACTGGGACGGGGCCGTGAAGATCGTCAACATTGAAGAGGTGAAAAATCGCGATGAACGCACCTACTAACGTCCAGATCATCAAGGGAGCCGATGGGGCTCCAGCCTATGTTGTGATCCCTTATGAAGAATATATTGCTACGCATCCTCGTGAAGACCTGGTGCCTCACGAAGTGGTGGGGCTTATGGTCAACGAAGGCATCAGCCCTGCCGCTGCCTGGAGAAAGCACCTTGGCTTAACTCAGACTGAAGTGGCTGCCCGTATCGGTATTTCACAAGCCGCTTATGCACAACAAGAGCTGGTTAACAAACCCAGGAAAAAGACACTGGCCAGTATTGCTGCGGCTATGGAGATTAGTACAGAACAACTGGATCTCTACTGACTCTGCGCGCCAACCACAACCGGCTCTGGCTGAGTGACCACGGTTGGTGTCGATGTGTAGTCATCGTCGCTATCAACCTGGCCAGAGTTGCCTGGGGAGCACTCAGTTGGAGAGAGGCCTGTTGGCCAACCTGCCGGTTTATCCCCACGTATGTGGGGAACACGACCATGAAACCAATAATTTTGTCGCTGCCATCGGTTTATCCCCACGTATGTGGGGAACACTTCAGGGTTTTCGTCATCCTCCGAAGTCGAGTCGGTTTATCCCCACGTATGTGGGGAACACACTCTCAAGTACCCTGTGAGCGTCTTTGTTTTCGGTTTATCCCCACGTATGTGGGGAACACGCAGTAACGCCAGACCCGTTAGTTCCTGCCATGCGGTTTATCCCCACGTATGTGGGGAACACGTCCTGCATGGCAGGTCTTACCCCTGAATCGACGGTTTATCCCCACGTATGTGAGGAACACTGACGGCGCGGCGTGGGCGGGTCGGGCGATGACGGTTTATCCCCACGTATGTGGGGAACACGTGCCCGATAATCACCTCTTTTGCCAGGTGTACGGTTTATCCCCACGTATGTGGGGAACACCGGTAAGGACATCACGTTCAAGGGAACCAGCGCGGTTTATCCCCACGTATGTGGGGAACACTTGAATACCTGGAAATGGGAAAGATTCGACACCGGTTTATCCCCACGTATGTGGGGAACACGGGAAGGTAATGATGCGTACTTAGAAGGCATGCGGTTTATCCCCACGTATGTGGGGAACACGACAACTGGGGCATTGCCATAATTGATCCAATCGGTTTATCCCCACGTATGTGGGGAACACCAGCGATGGGATAACACGCACAAGATATTTGTCGGTTTATCCCCACGTATGTGGGGAACACCTCGGCTTTCTTGTCGCGCAAAGCAAAAAGATCGGTTTATCCCCACGTATGTGGGGAACACCTTTGCCTCAACAAACGCAACCCAGGCTTTCTCGGTTTATCCCCACGTATGTGGGGAACACGTGGCTATAACCCCGACGGTACTGGTGACGGGCGGTTTATCCCCACGTATGTGGGGAACACCAGCTTGGCCTGCTCCGCTTCTCGCTTGAGGGCGGTTTATCCCCACGTATGTGGGGAACACGTTAATCGAGCCAGAGAGGCTGTCGATTTGCCCGGTTTATCCCCACGTATGTGGGGAACACTGGCATTTCTCGTTGAATTGTCATGGTGACTCCGGTTTATCCCCACGTATGTGGGGAACACATCAACGTAAGTGGTCAGCGCTTCACCAAACTGCGGTTTATCCCCACGTATGTGGGGAACACCTGCTGGTATCTGGGGTTTGGAAGCTGTATGACGGTTTATCCCCACGTATGTGGGGAACACTTCTTTTCGAGTTATTGTCAAATCTGGTGTTCAGACATTTGATCAAGCGACTTTCTGGTCAGCTGTTATCACCTCTTCACCATCCTTGAACTTCACACCCTGGACCACCTTGGCCAGGTAATTAAACCCGCGC
>Ga0208814_1000987_pt1 | contig 14385 bp, 29 predicted proteins | sample MalvirAntarct_55_FD_184253 | JGI IMG/M metagenome (GOLD analysis project Ga0208814, IMG submission 184253) | Marine viral communities from the Global Malaspina Expedition - Malaspina viral metaG Antarct_55 (SPAdes) (version 2) | ecosystem: Environmental > Aquatic > Marine > Oceanic | place...
ACAGAATACTCACAGAGTCTCAAAAGAAACAAATTATTCAAGATAAGGAAAAAGTAATATTAGAATCATTCGCTAGTACTTTTAATAAGATTAAGAGAATTGATGAAAGTAAGATAAATGAAGCTAAAAATACAATAGGTCTAGCTTTTACTAAACTAAAAGACTATGAAGAATTCAAAGAATTTGTCAGAGATAAAGGCTGGGAATTATATAAAGACTTTTCATGGTCCGCTAAAACACAAGCATATTCAGTTGAAATTGATTTAAGTGTTCTAGAAGATATTTACGGTGGAGGAACATCTGGATGGCATGGTATGTTAGATGCAGATTTTAAATCTGTAATTATAATTTAAAAAAAACAATTAAAGATATGAAAAATAATAACAGAATACTCACAGAGTCTCAAAAGAAACAAATTATTCAAGACAAGGAAAAAGCAATACTTGAATCATTCGCTAGTACATTTAACAAAATTAAAAGAATTGATGAAAATAAGATAAATGAAGAAGCCTCAGGAGGTATTGTAGGGCTTGACATACTAAATCACGAACCATTTGTTAACCTACCAGAAACAAGAGACGAAGTAGACTGGTCAAATAGAGGTAAAGCTGTATTACCATCACTTAAAGATGGTGATGTGTCAATGAGTATTCTAGAAAAAGAAACTGTTAAGCAATGGATTACGGCCTTTACAGATGAATATAAAGAAGAACCAAGTTTTGAATTAAACCCAGAAGGTCCAGGACATGAAAAGGTAAAAGTGTTAAACCAATCATTTAACGATTGGCAAAGCAGATATATAGATATGAAGGCTTCTGAATTGAAAAAGTTTTCATCAAAAGACTAGTTAATACGGGTTATCATCCCTATTGCAGAATAGTACACTAGGATTAAAAAAACCCTCCCTAATAAGGTGGGTTTTTTATTTATCACCTATATAATACAAGAACATACTGAACTTAAAAAAATAAATTATCAGCTAAAAGTTGCACAATCCAAATAATTTATATATATTTGATATTATAAAAACTTGTTAATTAACTAAATTATATTTAAATGAGTGTAATAGATAACGAAAGGCACAGAACACTTAGTGATAAACTATTTAAGATGGCAGAAGCCTTAATGATTGAAGGCGAGAAGTCAGAAGACTACATCGTACAAAGTACTGGAAATTTCATAATGCTTCTAAGTGGTATTATGGGTAACGCAAAAGATATGAAAACTGTATCAGACTTACTCGCAATGTTTTCAGCAAAGAAGGTGCTTGATGACCAAATGATGTCATCAGTAGGTTCAGGTGAGTTAGAAGATATGTTTAAAAAAATGAAAGATTCATTAGAAAATGAAAATGCTGAATATTACGATGATGATGAATATTATGATGACGAGGATGACGAGGATGAGGAAATAGAACCTTAAAATATTGTATATTAGTGTTAATTTAATAAAAATATCATGAGCGTAATAGGTATGAACAGTAGGAGTGATAGACAACCTCCAGTAAGTAGTCAAAAAATTATAATCGATAGATTAAAAAAATTTAGAAAAGATTATAAAATTGAAGAATATAAAAAAGTAAAAGAAAAAATATTAAACGAAGTTTTTGACTTAATTGATAAATTATAATTATGGTATCACCACAACACGAAATATTAGATATAGCATATGAACTATACTCTGAGAATAATAAAATAACATTCAATCAATTTCTTGATAAGATTATCGAAGAAGACTTTGAAGAATATTATAAAAAAACACTATGGCCAAAGGCTCAGAAGATTTATTCAGATAAAAACAAAATAGGTTAATATAATGTATAATAATAAAATAAGATAATTATGGCAAGAGCAAGAATTTCAAATGCAGTATTTAGATTAAAGCACGGTGGTACAATTAAAGTCCCAGGTATTCCAGATACAATGACATTTATAAACGGAGAAGAGTTTCAAATAGTTGCAGATGTATTATACATGAGAGGATTCCCCTTATCACCAGGTATGCAAGGTCCGATGATTGATTGGGTTATTAGTAATAAAACACTATTCGTAGGTGATACAAGAAATTTTTAAAATGAATTATTTAAAGAAGGGGTTATTTTCTATTAAATACATAATATCCCCTTCTACTTTTTTACAGGTCTTAGTGAACCCTATAACCTCATTAACTGGTAAATCAAACCATTCCGTACCACCTTCATTAGTTTTATAGTTATGAAACTTTCTATGTAATGAAGATTCCACTTTTTTATAGTGTTCAGACTCAAACTTATTAACTAAATGTATTTCACTACTATTCCCAGTAGATAATTCTTTTATCCTCTTATCTACATTTCTCCTAGTTACCCCTATCTTAAATCTCTCGTTATCAGACAGTTCACATAATAAATAGACTATACCCATATATGTAAATATAGAGATTAAATAAAAAAAAGTAAACAAATGTCACCTTTTTATGTGATTTGCGTATACTTATATTAAATGAACACAATTAACAACACACTTTTACTAGCCCTAGCCCTATCTTTATCCGTGGTAAATTCCACATTCGAGACAGGTATTGTTGTTCATTAAAAAAAAATTAAACATAATTAAACAACCCTGGTTCGGAAACGAGTCAGGGTTTTTTTATTATATAAACTTTAATAAAAACTATAAAGTCATGGATGAAATAAGAAAAAGAACAATTAGAGAATGGGCAGAGCAAGGTATATTGGATTATGTTATAAACAATGTACTTGAACCCTCAGAAGAAACTAAGGTAGAAGATATGAATGAAATTAGAAAAGAACTTATAGTTAAATAGACTTATAAATCTTCTCTTAAATTCCCCATGTTTATATTGTTTATTATAAATATCACTATTTTTTATTAAAAAAAAAACAAATATGTGTTGCATCTATGGTAAATTAATTATATATTTGTTTTATAATAAATAATATTAATAATTAAAAAAGTAAAATTATGTTTACATTAAAAGGAAAATTAATCGTTAAAGGTGCTGAACAACAAATCAGTGAAAAATTTAAGAAAAGAGAGTTCGTAGTACAAGACGACTCATCTCAGTATCCGCAAGTGATATCGTTTCAATTAGTTCAGGACAAGTGTTCTTTACTAGAAGCGTATAATGAAGGTGATGAAATCAGTGTAAGCTTTAACCTTAGAGGTAGAGAATGGGTTTCACCTAAGGACGGAACTACTAAGTATTTCAATAGTTTAGAAGCTTGGAAGATTGAAGGGGAAGCGGCTGCAGCTGCCGCAGCAACACCAGCAGTAGCTACTGCTGATGAGGCAGATGACTTACCGTTTTAATAATGGGCTTTTTAAGTAAAGGTAAGATGGTAGAGAGGGCCTTCACTAAGGTTCTCTCTAACCATAAATCAAGTACAGAAAAAGAAGACATTACCGAACACTGGGATATGTCAACTAATATTAAGTTTGACGTTAAAGGACTAAAAAAAACTAAACGTTCTGATGACGAACCTAATGAAAACATTCACTGGCTTGAAATAAAAAACGTAAATGGTGATTTAGGTTGGGTTTACGGTGAGGCTGATTATTTTGTTTTTGAAACTATTGATTATTGGATTATTGTTGACAAGAATGATTTACAAGAATTCATAAAGAATAAAATTGAAAAGGATTGGGTATATAGTGCAGCCTTATATAAATTATATCGCAGAAAGGGTAGGGAAGACGTTATAACGTTAGTTAAAACAATTGACTTAATGTACTTATCTTCATCTATAATAACTAAATTATAATACATTATAACTAGTTTAATATTTATTTAACAACTTTATATCATAAGGGGACCAGTTTACCTGGTCCCCTTATATTTATATAAGGTAGTTACTAATAAAACTATATTAATTATGAAAAAGATAACCTTAACACTTATACTAATTTTAAATGTTTTTATAGTAAAGTCGCAATGCACTTACACTGAAAACAGTATACCTTCTATTGTAGGTGCAAACCAAACCTTATGTATCAATAATAATAAAACTGTTTCTTGGGGTGCTTTAACTGTTCGAAACGGTGGTCGTATTATTATCAGTAACAATTCTACACTTACTTTTAGTGGGTCATTAACTATTTCGCCAGGAGGTAAAATACAATTTATGGACTGCGGTTCAAAATTGGTAATACCATTTGGTACATATGCTGGTGGTAATCCTAATGATTGCGAAATGGAGGTCTACAACTGCGAAAACGCAGTAAACCCTTTTACGCTAATAGCTGGTTCGGCTAATTTTGCTGATTGGTGTAAGGTAGTACCATTGCCAGTTGAATTAATATCATATGCTTGTAACAAGAAAGAAATACTTTGGTCTACTGGGTCAGAAATTAATAGTGATTATTTTACTGTACTTTATTCTGATAACGGAATGAACTTCACGCCACTAACTAATATTAACGCACAAGGTAACAGTTCTGAAGTAGTAAATTATTCATATCCTATCACAAAGAAAGGTTATTATAGATTAACACAAACAGATTATGATGGCACATCTGAAGAATTTGATATTAAGTTTTGTAGTCCTGACAATGATAAGGTAAAGTTAGTAGCTATTTACGATGTTCTTGGTCAAGTAATACCAGATTCATATAGAGGGATAGTTATTGAGGTTTATTCTGATGGAAGTGTTAAAAGAATATATAAAAACTAATTAAATTTGTTTTAATAAATAAAGTTATATGGAAGAATGGAAAGTTATATCTGGGTTTGAAAACTATGAAGTATCAAACCAGGGTTATGTTAGGAATAAAAGAACTGGTTTAATTTTAAAAACACAACTAACTAATGGTTATCACTGTGTTTATTTAAGAAACTTAGATAAGAAGCAAAAATTAAAAATACATAGATTAGTGGCATTACATTTTATACAACAATTAAATGATAAAACACACGTAAATCATGTAGATGGCAATAAAGAAAATAATACACAATATAACCTAGAATGGGTAACACCAAAAGAAAATTCAAAACATGCCAGAATTAATGGGTTACAAGGTTCCAGGACTAAGGTTAGTAAAGAAACTAAAAATAAAGCTATTAGTGAATATAAAAACACTAACATATCACAAATAAAATTATCAGATAAATACGGTGTAACCCTAAGAACTATAGAACGATGGATAAGTTCTAATAAAAAAACACAAAAACTTTAATAATAATTTGTTAAACTAAATTATTATTCATATATTTGATGTATGAAGAAAATAACTCTAGTTTTAGCTATCTTATTCTCACTTAATTTAAGTGCGAGTATTCCACTAATCACATGGGAATGTGAAGGTATTAAAGTAACTTTTAACGACAACAACACAATGACCGTAGGAGAGTTGGTATACAGTATCAACTTTAATCATAGGACAATGTATCTTTGTCATGGTGACGCAAACATGTTTCATGTTATTAATGATGGTTCTGGAGGACTTATATTTAATTACACTATAAATAGTAAAGAATATACTAAGCATTTCACTAAATGTATGTAATTAATATAAATTTGTGATTTGCGAATTGCAAATATAAAAATATAAAATAGTTATTATGTTAAACGGAATTGAATCATTTGAAGTATATCCTAGTGACTTAAAAGGTCAGTATAACTGGGAAGATGCTAAATCAGCTTGTGATAAGTTAGGTGAAGGTTGGAGATTACCAACGAAGCCAGAACTAAACGATATGTACCAGCGTAGAGATGAGATTGGTGGTTTTATTGATAACTACTACTGGAGTTCTACGGAGGATGTTAATAGGTATGTTATGTTCCAAGACTTCGATGGTGGTAGAGAGTTAAACGTTAATAAGAACGGCACCTATTACGTTAGGCCAGTTAGAAATACAAAATAGTAAAACAAATATTATGTTAAAAGAAATAGAAGAATTAGAAAGGGCATTGGCTAAGGCTAAAGCAAAGTATAAATCATCACAAACAACATATACAATTAAACCAGAGTTTGAAGCATTTGAGGTCTATCACGAAGACCTAGAGGGTCGTTTCACTTGGGATGAAGCTAAAGAGGCTTGTGAAGCATTGGGTGAAGATTGGAGATTACCAACAAAGGAAGAGCTAAATGAGATGTATAAGAAGAGAGATGTGGTTGGCGGTTTTGCTAATATCAATTATTGGAGTTCTACGGAGAACGATAGCGGCTTTGCGTGGAGGCAGTATTTCCTCAATGGTACCCAGTACCACGGCTACGGTAAGGGCTACGGCGACGCCAATGTTCGCGCTGTTCGGGCTTTAACAATTTAACAATTTAACAACTATTATGTTAAAAGAAATAGAAGAATTAGAAATAGCTTTAGCTAATGCTAAAGCAGAATATTCAAAAATTGTACTCAAACCAGAGTTTGAAGCATTTGAAGTCTATCACAAAGACTTAGAGGGTCGTTATACTTGGTCTGAAGCTAAAAAAGCTTGTGAAGCATTGGGTGAAGGTTGGAGATTACCAACAAAGCATGAATTAAATGAGATGTATGAGCGTAAAGATGTGGTTGGCGGTTTTGCTGATAACTATTATTGGAGTTCTACGGAGTTCGATACCAGCTCTGCGTGGCTCCAGTATTTCGGCTTTGGTAACCAGAGCTACTACGTTAAGGGCGCCAACCCCAATGTTCGCGCTGTTCGGGCTTTAACAATTTAACAATTAAAACACTATCATGCTAAAGGAAATAGAAGAATTAGAAATAGCTTTAGCTAAGGCTAAAGCAAAGTATAAATCATCACAAACAACATATACAATCAAACCAGAGTTTGAAGCATTTGAGGTTTACTCTAAAGACCTAGAAGGTCGTTTCGCTTGGACTGAAGCTAAAGAGGCTTGTGCTAAATTGGGTGAAGGTTGGAGATTACCTACAAAGGAAGAGCTAAATGAGATGTATAAGAAGAGAGATGTAGTTGGCGGTTTTGCTATTGCCAATTATTGGAGTTCTACGGAGTACGATAACGACTATGCGTGGGACCAGAGTTTCTACGATGGTAACCAGGGCAACTACATTAAGGGCGCCAGCGACTCCAATATTCGAGCTGTTCGGGCTTTAACAATTTAACAATTAAAAACCCTAAATATAATGATAAAAGTAATAGTACATAAGACTACTGCAAGAATTAGAAAAAGTGCAGTTGAAAGCCTTAATCACAGTACAGTGTGGGAAGAAATGAATAAGACGTTAGGGTTTTACAACTGGGAAGATGCAGAGTACTTTGTAAAAGTATGGAACGGTAAACATGATTATAGAGAAGCGATGGACAAGGATAAAGAAGTACCCTATGCTGTTTTTATCGAGGGTGCTAACGGAATATTTCAAGATGACTATGTTAAAGAAATCGGGTGGAAACCTTATTGGTAATAATAAATATTAAAAAAAAATAATAATGGGTAAGAATAAGTATAAGAAATTTCCAAAAGATTCAATTAAATTCTTAAAGAAGTATATTGATAACGCATCACCAACAGGCAACGAGACGGAAGGTCAAAAGTTATGGGTTAACCACATCAAACAATACGTAGATGAATACAGCGTTGATAACTACGGTAGTGTTGTAGCAGTTATTAACCCTGAAGCTAAATTCAAAGTAGTAATCGAAGCACACTCTGATGAAATTAGTTGGTCTGTAAAGTATATAACACCAGAAGGTTATATCCACGTAGCTAGAAACGGAGGTGTAGACCATCAAATCGCTCCATCAATGAGAGTTTACGTGAACGGTAACAAGGGTGTTGTAAAGGGAGTCTTTGGTCATCCAGCGATTCATACTAGAAAAGGTGTTGACACTAAGATTTCAGTAGCTAGTATTACGGTTGACGTTGGTGCTGCAGACGCTACTGAAGTTGAGAAGATGGGAATTAAGGTTGGTCATCTAATCACATATGTCGATGAATTTGAAATTATGAACAAGACTAGCTTTGTTGGTAGAGCACTTGATAATAGAGTCGGTGGTTTTATGATAGCAGAAGTAGCTAGATTACTTAAGAAAAGAAACATCAAGTTACCATTCGGATTGTATATCGTCAATGCTGTACAAGAAGAAATCGGACTTAAGGGTGGTCAAATGATGGCTGATAGTATTAAACCTGATATTGCAATTGTAACTGACGTTTGTCATGATACAACCACACCTGGAATTAACAAAGCGGTAGAAGGGTTCACCAAGTGTGGTCTTGGTCCAGTATTAACATGGGGACCAGCTGTTCAGAACAACTTAATTAAATTAATTGAAGATACAGCGAACGACAACAACATACCTTACCAAAGACTCTCAGCTTCTAACTCAACTGGAACTGATACAGATGCATTTGCGTATAGTAACGGTGGGGTACCATCGGCATTGATTTCATTACCATTGAAGTACATGCACACAACAGTTGAGACAGTGCATAGAGATGACGTTAAGAATGTTATCGAGCTTATTATAGCTACACTTAAAAACATTAATAAAAACCACGATTTAAAATATTTTTAATAATTAAAATAATTAAGATGAGAATAACTAAAAATAAAGATGGGATTATTGTAATTGATATGGAAGGTGCTGTCATTGTGGATGGTGAATCAAAGGGTGAACACTTAATTGAAGTTGATAGCGATAACATTTTAATAGAAAACTTTGAGATGTATTCATATAGAAAAAAAGTAGGTGGTATTAAAGTTAACAAAAACTCAAATATTGAGAATGTTAAAACTTATTCAAATCTAAAACCTAAAATTTACTTTTAATATAAAAAATAAATAATTATGGAAACAATAGAAATAAATGGAGTAAAATATAAATTAACTCCAGTTGATTCAGACGATAACAATTTAAATGATTTTGAAAATACATTTTACTATGGCGCATGTAGTGATTGTGGTCATTTCGAATTCGCTGTATTAATAAATGAAGACAACTCAATTGCAGAAGATACCCAAGCAATAACATACTCCCCAAAAGGTGCATTATCTAAGGAAGGTGAAGAATATTGGGATAATACTAAGTTCTTAATTGATTTATTAGAAGATAACGATACTATTGACGTAAGAGAACTTAAAGATTCTTTTGATTCAGACAAATACAATAGTCTTCGTAAGTTATTGGTTGATGTTAATGAAAGAAATTGGCTATAAATACAAATAATATTTGGTATTCTAAAATTTATTTATTATATTCACGATATGGATGAAGATAAGACAATAAAATTACTAAAAGATATATTAGTCTTACATGGTATAGGTGGTTATGGTGGTGATTATAAGTGTCACGGATTAATTGAAAGAGGTGTATACTACACTGGTAATCCTGAAGACTTAAATAGGAAAGCAGCTAACCATATCGACTGTGCAAAAATGGATGATATTGATAATAGAATTATTGAATTATTAGAATTACATAATAAAATCAAAAAATAATGAAAAACAATAGTAAAGTATTAATCATAACCTCAGAAGAGTTAAAAAAACTTAAGAGTAGGGAAATAATTCACAAAGCACATATCATAATATGTGATAATGAGGTCTATAAAAACAGACTTGTATTGTCGGATGGTATTGTTTTAGATTGGGTAATAAATCATCCAGGTAGGATAGAAGAATATATTGATAACCAAGATAGGATTGTTGAGGAAAGACGAAAATCTAACAGTATAGAATTCGCTGATGTATCTTTTGAAGATTTAAACTATGAAGTTAAAATAGATATAACTGGATTGTGTGCTAGTGGTAAATCTAATATTGCCTTATTAATACATGACACACTTAAACTACATGGTATTAAAACAAATATAAACGATGAAGACATAGAATACCAAGATGTGGATATGATGAGAGCAAAAAGAGGTAATATTTTTAATAACTTGTCTAAAAGAAGTGGTGTAACCATTGACACGCACCAAGCCAATAGAACAATATTTATGCACCAATTAAATAGAAAACATACAACTCTGAATGATGAAAAGTAAAAGAATATATTTAATAGAGAAAGGTTGGATTGACCCACTAGAAAATAAAAAAGCAATAGGGTATGAAGTACATTCATATACAAAATCAGAAGAAAAAGCAATTAAGTTCTGTGAAAAACATGGGTATTGGACAGGTAATGATTGTTGGGAAATAAGCTTAACACCTAATAATAAAATGGCTAAATATAGATATAGAGAAGTTGAGCAATTAAAAAAAGTTAAGTAACCTTAATATAAATTTGTTTAATTAGAATTTTTAACTTATATTTACCATATAAAATTAATAACTATGAATATATTTGTATTAGATAAGGATGTAATTAAATGCGCTGAATACCATAACAATAAACATGTTGTTAAAATGGTACTTGAGACTGCGCAATTACTGTGTGGTGTTCACCATGCGACTGGTAGTGACTTAGAAATACCATATAAGTTATCGCACAAGAATCACCCATGTTCTATATGGGCTAGAGAATGTATTGAGAATTACATTTGGTTATGTGACTTCGGTATTGAACTAGCTAAGGAATACACACATAGATATGGCAAAAGACACAAGTGTCAAGACATTATAGAATGGTGTATTGAAAACAAAGCTAACTTATTAGAAAAGGGAGACCTAACACCATTCGCATTAGCAATGCCTGACGAGTATAAGTCAAATAATCCTATAGACTCGTATAGGAGATATTACATGTTAGATAAACCACATATTGCAGAGTGGAAAAAAAGAGACAAGCCAGAATGGTTTATAGTTTAAAATAAATATTAAAATGAAAAAACTTAACGACATATCAATATGTGTTAATTTCGACGGAACAATCGTAGAATACGACTACCCAAGAATAGGTGAGCCAGTACCAGGCGCTATAGAGTCATTAAAAAGACTACAAGACTACGGTGCCAACATCATACTATTCACTATGCGTAGTGGTACTCAATTACTCCAATCAATTAACTACTTAAAAGTTAACGGTATTAATCTATACGGGATAAACATTAATCCATCTCAAACAGAATGGACACAGAGTCCTAAAGCGTATGGTGATTATCACATTGATGATTCATCTTTAGGTACACCATTAATTTACAAAAAAGGAAAGAGACCATACGTCAACTGGAAAGAGGTGATGATTGAACTAGAAACAAGAATAAATAAAGAATCATGACTACTGAAGATAAAGAATACCATAAAAAGATAAATGAAAACTCAGCATTTGCTTCTTCAGTTAAAGATAAACACGGATACGTTAACACACAAAAAGGATTAACTAAGAGAGAATGGATAGCGACACAAGTACTATCCAGTTTAGCTTCAGTTTCATCTAATAGTAATCCATCCCCTATAGTAAAACGAGCCTTAGATATAACGGATGAACTAATAAGACGATTAAAGGAATAAATTTAAAATTAAATAATTATTATGTTGCTTTTAAATAAATTAATGTGTATATTTGCGGTTATAATAATATAATATAAATTAAATTTATGAAAAAAGTAGAATGTATCATCAGAAAATCTCAGTTTGATGACGTAAAATCGGCTCTCATGAACGTTAAGGTAACTTTCTTTAGTTATTGGGACGTGACTGGTGTTGGTAATGAGAAAGTAGGAAACGTCTATCGTGGCGTTGAATTTAGTACAAATGATATCCAGAGAAGGCGATTGTCTATTGTCGTTTCAGACGAGTTCTTAGACAGAACAATCGAAGCTATTTTAAACTCTGCCCACACAGGTAAAATTGGAGATGGTAAAATATTCGTTTCTAATATTGAAGAAGCGTATAGAATAAGAACCAAGGAACGTGGTAATCAAACTCTAAATTAGAAATAAATGGAAATGTTAACAACAAACAACGTATGGATGATGATTTGCACTGGATTAGTGTTTTTCATGCACCTAGGATTTTCTTTCTTAGAGATTGGATTAACTAGAAGTAAGAATACTATCAATATTCTTTTTAAAAACATCTTCATCATTTGCATGGGACTACTGGTTTATTATATCGGTGGATTTAACCTTATGTACCCTGGGTTTGAAGCTGGTGATTTAGGTATCTTAAAGTTTGCAGGTTTCGGAATCGATGCCCCTGTAAATGGTATGACTGCCGAGTACGCAAGTGGTGGTTACACATGGTGGACAGATTTTCTTTTCCAAGGAATGTTTGCCGCAACAGCTGCAACTATTGTTTCTGGTGCTGTAGCCGAAAGAATTAAACTTACTAGCTTTATGTTATTTAGTTTAATTTATGTTGGATTAGTATATCCAATAGTAGGTTCATGGAAATGGGGTGGTGGATTCTTAGATAAACTAGGGTTCTATGACTTTGCTGGCTCAACTCTAGTACACAGTGTTGGTGGATGGGCGGCCTTAGTAGCTGTGTGGTTACTTGGAGCTAGACTAGGTAAGTTCAAGAACGGCAAATCTCTTGCCATCTTTGGACACAACATACCTTTTGCCACTGCAGGCGTTCTAATACTATGGTTAGGATGGTTTGGTTTTAATGGTGGTTCAGTATTAAGTGCGAATCCATCATTGACATCACTAACCTTAGTGACAACATGTTTAGCTGCAGCCGCTGGTGGTATTAGTGCCGCTATGATTTCCTTTATTAAAGACAAGACATTTGATTTAACAATGTTCTTGAACGGAATACTAGGTGGGTTAGTAGCAATTACAGCTGGTGCTGACCAAATGTCACCAAACGAATCGGTGATTATTGGACTTATAGGAGGTGCTATTGTTGTATTTGCTGTATCTCTTTTAGAGAAACTAAAGTTAGACGACCCAGTTGGTGCGATTGCAGTACACTTAGGTTGCGGTATTTGGGGAACTCTAGCTGTAGGTATCTTTGGCAACATGGCTAGCACTAGTCAATTCATAACACAACTTACAGGTGTTTTCTTAATTGGGGCTTTTTGTTTAATTAGTTCTTTCTTGATTTTATTTACAATTAAGAAGACTATGGGACTTAGAGTGTCTAAAGAAGAAGAAATTGAAGGTTTAGATAACGCTGAACATGGTATGTCCGCATACCCTGACTTTAGACTTAATCAACATTAATAACATAAATAACATAAATAACATAAGGGGGTTAATCGCCCCCTTTAATTTACATAAAATTTTAAAAATGAAAAAATTAATTACAATTTTACTTGTTGTACTAGGTACAACATTTATTTACGGTCAAGATAGTTTGACTATACAAAAACCAAAACTTTCTTTAGAAGGAAGTGCTGACATTTATTACAGAAGAAATTTGAATACTTCAACAATAAACGCTGCACCCGCAACATCATTCGCTAACTTAAATGGATTCTCACTGGGTATGTTTAATCTAATCGGTTCATACGAATCAGGTAAAACTGGTTTCGTAGGTGATTTAGTATTTGGACCAAGAGGTAAAGACGCAGTTTTTACGTCTAGCGGGAGTTCAAACATTATCAACCAATTATATGTGTATTGGAACGTTAATGATAAAGTTACTTTAACTATGGGTAATTTCAACACCTTCCTAGGTTATGAAGTTATTTCTCCAACAGGAAACTTCAACTACTCAACTAGTTATATGTTTTCTTATGGACCATTTTCACATAGTGGGTTAAAAGCTGACTTTAATATCTCTGAAAACTTTACAGGTATGTTAGCGGTGTTAAATTCTACTGACGCTACCGAATATAACCCTACTAACTTAAATACTTTAGGTGCTCAGATAGGTTATAAAGACACTTACCTTAATGTACTTTATGGTAAACAAGATACAACTTCAAAAGCTACTTTTCAGATTGACTTGACAGCTGGTTATGATTTGTCTGAAAAGTTTTATTTAGGTGTAAACACGACCTATAATGAAACTGATGGTTCTGGATTCTATGGAGCAGCATTATACCCTCAATACAAATTTGGTAAATTAACCGCTGGACTTAGAGCAGAGTATTTCGACACAACTGGTGATGTAGTTCAAGGTTTTAAAGAAGATGCAAATGTTATAAATGTAACGACTACCCTCAACTATTTGATTGATAATCTAAATTTAAAATTAGAATATAGATTTGATAATGTTAATGAGGTTAGTGAGGAACTTTTAGGTCAAAAAGATAACTTATCTAGTATCGTTTTAGCTGCAGTATATTCATTTAATTAAAAATAAATTGAATTATATTTGCTAGAATGAAATAAAATACATATATTTGAAATATAAAGTAATATAGCAGAGGGTTACGGGGAGGTTCCGCAAGATAAGAGGTATCTTAGAAGACTTGAAAGCACCGATGCTGGTTGATACGACTATTACTATTTTAAACTTTCCAAGCTAATGGATGAGCAAGTGATGTAGTTAAACCAGCTTTAATATGTGAATAATGACGGGTCATAGTGCATTTTTGATGCAGCATATTAATATGTCACAACACCTCAAGAGTGTTAGCTTTGA
>Ga0208814_1000989_pt1 | contig 14378 bp, 26 predicted proteins | sample MalvirAntarct_55_FD_184253 | JGI IMG/M metagenome (GOLD analysis project Ga0208814, IMG submission 184253) | Marine viral communities from the Global Malaspina Expedition - Malaspina viral metaG Antarct_55 (SPAdes) (version 2) | ecosystem: Environmental > Aquatic > Marine > Oceanic | place...
ACTACCTATCTAAAAAAATAAATACTCCCTCTCTCGTTATAATAGATGGCATTGCCGATTTGGTTAGTGATGTAAACAATATAGAAGAAAGCAATGCAACGGTTCAAAAACTTATGCAATGGAGCGCGGTATATAAATGCCACATCATTTGTGTGATTCATCATAATTACGGAACTGCTAAAATGACTGGCCACTTAGGTAGCTTCTTAGAAAAGAAAACAGAATGCCAAATAGAGTTAGAGGCTAACACCGCAAACAAAGATTGGATAACTGTAAATTGTAAAAGGAGCAGGGGTTACGCCTTTGAAACATTTAGCTTTAAAGTTAACGAACGCGGATTACCTGTTATAGTAGAAAACTTATATGACCCTTTAAAATGAGCCAAAAAGTAATGATTTTAGTTGCTAAAAAGCACAACACTTGGATTGATATTGTTTCAACCTTTGGTTGTACTAGGAGGGTGGCTGAAGACATTACACAAGAGATGTACATTAAGATACAACTACAAGTAGAAAAAGGGTTGGATATAATGTATGAAGATGAAATAAATTATTATTATATTTTTAAGACCTTAAAGAGTTTATTCTACGATTTAAAAAGAAGGCAAAAGGGAATTATTATAATAGAGTTAGAAAAACACATAGAAGACACAGGAGACAGCCAGTACGCTCATAATGACGTAAACTATGAAGATGCTTATAAAATAATTGAGAAAGAATTATCTGAGATGCATTGGTGGAATAGAAAAGTTTTTGAGATAGCCAATGGTGGCGAGAGCATTGCGGAGCTGTCAAGGCAATCAAAAATATCTTACTCTATCTTGTACAACACTTACAGGAATGTAAAAGCCAAATTAAAAAAGCTGTTATGATTGAATACTTAATAGAAGATAAGGACATTCAATATGCTTATAAAAAATTGGATAACCTTCACGACATTACAAATTCAAACCCTAGTAAATTCGGTTATGAAAAAAAAAGAATTTTAGAAGGTTATATCGGAGAGCGCATCGTAATGAGGTTTTTAAACATCAAGAATGATATTGATGATTTTGATTATGATTTGATTTCTAATAAAAACAAAAAACTTGAAGTAAAAACTATCAGTTGCAATTTTAAGCCTTTAGATAATTACTTATGTACTGTTAATTCTCACGCTATAAATGAAGTACACAAACAAAAAGCTGATTATTATATTTTTCTAAGAATATTAAAAGATTACAGTAAATGTTGGGTTCTTGGTTGGATAGGTTGTAAAGATTTTTTTACTCAAGGTGAGTATGTAGCAAAAGGAAAAGATTTTGGTCAGTTTAAATTTGAGAAAGCAAATGCGACTGTTTTACCAATTAATAAATTAAATAAATTTTCAAGATGAAATTAGGGGACATTATTTATTACATTACAAAGTACACAGGTATTAAACTGCTAGTTGAAACCTATCATTCTTTTAAGGGTACAAAATGCAACTGTGACAAAAGAAGAAAAAACCTTAACGACTTAAAAATTAAAAGATGGTAAAATACAATGAAACAGACTACAAAGATTGGGAACAGTTTAGGTTGGGAGAAAACAAGGACGTTATCAGCCCAACAGAATTTGAATTGGTTTGTAACCTACACTCGCGATATTTCAATCATAGTTTCTATAAGCCTTGTACCTGCTCACCGAAGACTATAAACAAATGGATTAAAGATTTAAACTTAGTTTGGGCTTACACTAGAAATGGGGATAAAGAAAGTTAACCAATGGGAAAAGGCGGTTGTCATACTTCTTAACTCAGAAGGCTGGGATTTAGAATGGTCAGGTGAAGGCTTTTCTCGTTATGATGCAATAGGTAAAACACCAAAGGGGTTTGATTGCGTAATAGAAATGAAGTTCCGCAATAAACACTACGATACTAAAATGCTTGAAAAGGATAAGTATGATTCCTTAATGATGTTAGACAAGGATATTATCAAAATATTTTATGTCTTTGACCCTAAAGGTAACTTCCTTTACTACCTAAACACATTAAAGCTACCTAAGCCAGTAAAAAAGTATTGCCCTGATACTACAATGTGGACTAAAAAAAAGATGTTAAAAGAAGTGTACTTGTTAGAAGAGAACGGTGCTGTTGTGATAAATATAAACTTCTCTAAATAAAACTTATTAAATTTTTTGTTTATAATGATATTAGTTATATCTTTAAGTATTGAAAGAGGGGTGTCTATCGCTAGTCAAGGTAACTTAACCGACTTAGAAACCAGCAACAAGTCTCTGGGCCAACTCTTTCTTTATTTTTATAAATTAAAAACAGGACAAATGACAACATCACTATTCAACGCAACAGCTTACTTCTCTGAGAACAACGATTTAACTCTCCTAGAGGTTGCAGCATTCATCACAGAGGTATACGGAACAGAAGAAGGCGTAGCATTTATGTCTAACGTAATAGCATCAGGTCAGGTTAACCTACTAGCTAAGGGGACAATATCTTCACAGTTCATCTTCTCTAAGTCTACTGAGGGGTTCGCTTATTGGGATAGCATCTATCAGTCAATACAAGAGGCGTCACGTAGATACAGAACAGAGCACGGTCTGTCACAGGGTATTGGATGTCTTTCATCATAATAATAACAACAACAAAAACAGAACAAATGACAAATAAAGACGCATTCACATATGGTGAAATTATTGGTGAGTTAATGGGTTTAGAAACTTTATACCTTAAAGGTGATGAAGAAAAACAAATGCTACAAGCCACTATCAGCAAAATGGAATCACTTTTTAATAGTTTAAATAAATAATAAATGGAATACAGAACGCAAGAACAAGCCATTGAGATTTACAAAGACACCTACGATGGTAACTGGAAAGCAGCAAAAGAAAAGTTGCAAGAATATGGGTTTCAGTACTGGGAATTTATAGATGCAATTGATAGCTATAATCAGGAAATGGGAGTTTCAGAAAAATATCGCCTTGAAATGTTAAGGACGTTATCTCATTTGATATGAAAATAGGCCACGAATCACTTCTTTATATTAAAGAACAAATAGAATTGCACACAGAAGCTGACCCAAGTATTACAGATGTGATAATCACATACCAAATACAGGACACAGGTAAGCCTAAAAACTTTTTGAATTTATCCATAAAACTTACATAGTATGAGCCTAGTAGACGATTTAACAGCAGAATTAATTCGCTTAGAACATCAGTTACAACAATCTGAAAAGAGTTTAGAATCATCTAAAAAACATACATACATAGGGGAAACTCACAGCTTACACGCTGCGGATGGTGAACTTTCCATAGCATACGGAAATGACCAATGGCTAACAATAGCGGTTGACCAATTATTTCAAGACTTACCTGCGATAATAAGCCTTGTTTGTTCCGAGCAAATTAAAATGCAAGACGGCACATTGCAACGTATTAAAGATGAGTTAAAAGAATTATGATACTGCTAGTAGATGCGGACAGTTTAATCTTCGCCAGTTGCTATAAAAAAAGGGAAAGCCTTGACGATGACCCATACTATTCAGACATATCGTTTGCTCGTAATAAGTTTGACGAACAATTTATGGCTATTGTAAATCACTTAGAGGTAATGTATACCATTGATAAGGTTCTTACGTTTAGCGGTTCAAAAGGTAATTTCAGGAAACTAATAACAAAAAAATACAAAGCCAATAGAAAAGAGACTGAGCTTCCGCCTTTGTTAAACGAAATGCACGGCTACGTTAAAAAACAGTACGATAGTATTTATGGATATGGGGTCGAGACTGACGATATGGTGGCTAGGTATTGGTACAACATCGCTAAAGACATAGGCCGTGACGAAGTAATGATAGTATCAATAGATAAAGACTACAGACAATTCCCAGCTTTAATATACAATTATTACTACAAGCATAAAGAGGTTTACGATATAAGCGAAGAACAGGCTTTGTATAACTTCTATGAGCAAATGATAATGGGTGACACAATAGATAACGTGAACTACTTCAGAGGAAAAGGGAGAAGGTTTGCTGAGAAATACTTTGCAGGTTGCTACACTAAATACCAGTACACAAGGAAGCTCTATGAGCTATTCCAAAAAGAATACAAGGGGAAAGCGCGGCAAAAATACGCTGAATGTTACCACCTTTTAAAATTAAGAATTGATTAATGAAGAACCCTACACCAATACAAATTGGAAACGAAGTCAAAAGACTAGCAGGTATAGACGTTTACAGAAACACAAGGGCCGCACAATATGTCGAGTACCGCGCTTTGATATGTTTTATTCTAAGGGATAAACTACAAATGAGGTGGACATACATAGCCAGTTTCTTTCAATCACAGGGAAAGCATATGGACCACGCCAATGCGATGCACTTGGTTAAGATGTACCCTGTTTACAAGCTGTATAATAAAAAGCTACAAAAGCTAGAAGATAAATTCTTCTTCACAGCCAATGTTCCCTTTGACGAAATTGATAAGATAAAATACCTAGAAAAAAAATACGTCAGGTTGGAAACAGAATTTTTAGATTTAAAAAATAAATTTAAAAACCCATTAGTGAACCTTGTTTTAGATATTCCAACACATAGAACGCAGGAAATGAAGGGCAAGATAAAAGCAATAAAAAACACGTGGCTTAAAAACATAAGGTAAGTGCACGACATATGAGGGGAGTGCGGAAAATATTTGTGCTAGGAGTAGGCAAGGATTAAAATGCTCCCCTTATACATTGCTAAAGAGAGGGGCGGTTCACTATAAATTAATCCCTTGAAGGGAAAAACTTTTGGTTAAATACAAGCTGACCCCTCTTTTTAATATTTACAAAACAAAAAAAATAATTGAATTAAACACGTTATATGATTATGATACAAAAAGTTAAGATTACCGAAATATTCTCAAACCCCAACAATCCTCGTTCAATAAGGAAAGACAAGTTTGAGAAATTAGTCAAGAGCATTAAGGAGTTCCCTGAGATGCTTCAGCTACGCCCTATCGTCGTTAATAGTGATATGCATATACTAGGGGGTAATATGAGGTTTAAAGCCTGTGAGGAGCTTGGTTTGAAAGAGGTGTATATAATTAAGGCCGAAAACTTAACTGATAAGCAAGTACAACAATTTGTTATTAAAGACAATGTAGGCTTCGGAGAATGGGATTGGGATATACTGGCCAACGCTTGGGACACAAAAGAACTAAAAGACTGGGGTATGGATGTATGGCAGCCCGAAGAAGAGGTTGATTACAGTATACTAGATGACGTAGACTTAGAAGATGAAATAGAAAGTATGTCAGACCAAACCAAAAAGTCTATTATACTAGAGTTTCCTGCTAAAAAGTTTGATGCCATTAAAGAGCTTTATGAAACCTTAAAAAATCAAGGGGTTAATATGCCTGATTTATTTTATAAAGCAATGCAGGATTATAAATTATAGAACACTTAAAATAGGAAAAGAATAAATTATGAAAATATTTTTGATGTACTATGATAGGTTTAAAAACGCAACGACTTCAACACTAATATCTAAAAAGCATACAGTTCTATGCCACGATAATAAAGATAAGTTTACTTGTATAGGCAGTCAAGGAGAATTAGTTGAATCAAAACAACCGAAAGGAATACAGAATAATTTTAATTACGGTTTATCTCTATTAGAAGAGGGTGAATGGGGTGTTTTTATGAGCGATGATTTAATAGGGGCAAAAAAGCTAGAGAATAATAAATTTGTTAATTGTAGTGTAGAATACCCTTTAAATGAATTAATAAACATATTACCGAAATGCGATAAGATGAATATTCACCTTGTTGGGTTAAACTCTACTGGAAACCCTTTTTACGCAAAGAAAAAATATTCTAAATTCGGTTTAGTAGATGGCAGGTGTTTCGCTATTAAAAAAACAAAATTCACTTTTTACGATAAAATAAACACCATACCCGACTATTACGCTACGGCTTATCATTTGAATAAATATGGTGGTAACTTGATTTTAAATTACACCTTTTTAGATTTTAAAAGATATGAGAAAGGTGGGTTAGGGAGCGCGGAAGATAGAATAAAAGATAAGGTAAAAGATGTTTCTTTAATGAAAAACCTATTCCCTAAAAATGTTAAAATAAAAGACAAGCCAAACGAACCAAAAGGTAGCCATATAATCATAACAAGATGAAAACACTTAAACTGATAAAACAAGAGCATAGTACAAAGATAGGTTCAGCCTGTGGGTTTACCCCTGCAACTGTCACAGAAAGCTGTTTGTTAGAATACGAAGGAAAGGTAATAGGGTTTTATTTAACAGAATTACCTGACAAGCTAAAGCAATATATTAGCATTGCAAATAAGGAGTTCCTAAGTAAGAATGTGCCAAAGCAACAAATGGCAAGAGGCCCAAGGGGAACTAATAAATCAATTGAAAAAAGAAAGGGTACAGAAAAGGAATTAATTGAGCAATACAGCACAATCCTTGGAGGGGTATTGGCTAAAGCACATATGCGGCGGCCTTATAATTCTGTTTCATCAGTACATACAAACCCAAAAGCAAAGACATTCATAAAAGCTATGTTATTGTCTTGCTTAGAAGCAGAAAAGCTCATTGAGTTATATATGCCTGAACAATACGCAGCACAAAAAAAATTAATAGAGGAAACCACTTTACCTGAATACAGGTTTGGAAACCTTTTTACCAGTAGCATATCAAATTTTAATATTGCAGCATCATTCCATCAAGATAGAAGCAACCTTAAAAACACAGTCAATGTGATATTAACCAAAAGAAAAGACACAGAAGGCGGTTCTTTATCTGTTCCTGATTTTGGCCATACATTTGAACAGGCAGACAACAGTATTTTAGTCTACCCTGCTTGGTATAACATACACGCTGTGACTAAGATTATACAGCACAATGAGGACGCTTATAGAAACTCTTTAATTTTTTACCCACTAAGTGGATTTGACAAATAATATGAACAAAAGTAGACACATAAAAAAGGAAAGCCTTTTAAAAGCATTAGAACAAAGTTTAGGCATTGTTACAGTAGCTTGTAAGAAAGCAGATGTGCCACGCAGTACATTCTATAAATGGTTAAATGAAGATGACGATTTTGCCAAAGAAGTTAAGGATATTGAGAACATAGCTTTAGATTTTGCCGAAAGCCAGTTACATAAACAGATATCAGAAAACTCAACTTCAGCAACCATATTTTACTTGAAGACAAAAGGAAAAAACAGGGGTTATGTTGAACGTCAAGAAATAACTGGCGTTGAGGGAATGCCTACTAACTTTCAAATTGAGATAATTGGTTCCGCAAAAAATAAAGACTAATGTTGTCTACGAACATTTAATAGATAACAATAAAAAGATTGTAGTTGAACAAGGTGGCACAAGGTCGGGTAAGACCTATAATATCATCTTGTGGATTATATTTCAATATTGCACAACAAATCAAAACAAGATAATTACAATTTGTCGCAAGACTTTTCCTAGTTTAAGAGCTACTGTACTCAGGGATTTTATAGGCATACTACAAGCCAATAACATATACAGCGAAAACTTTCATAACAAATCTAATTCAGAGTATAACCTCTTTGGAAACCTTATTGAATTTATATCCTTAGACCAACCCCAAAAGATAAGGGGTCGTAAAAGGGACTTGCTTTTTATTAATGAGGCGAATGAATTATACTTTGAGGACTGGCAACAGTTATTATTTAGAACACAAGAAAAGATAATCCTTGACTTTAACCCTTCTGACGAATACCATTGGATTTATGACAAGGTGTTACCTAGAGAAGATTGCGCCTTTTTTAAAACAACATACTTAGACAACCCTTTTGTTGAGGATTCTATTATACAGGAAATAGAACGCCTTAGAGACACCGATGATGAATATTGGCAGGTATACGGGTTAGGGGAAAGAGCAGCCAGTAGGAGTACTATATTTAAGTATACAGAGGTAAATCAAGTTCCAATAGATGCAGCTTTAATTGCTTACGGTATGGATTTCGGTTACACTAATGACCCGACCACCTTTGTAGCGGTATACACTCAAGGCCATAACCTTTATGTCAAAGAACATTTGTATAGAACGCAAATGACCACACAGGACATCAACCTGTTTCTAAGGGGTGAAAACCTTTTATCTAACGCTATTTATGCTGATAGTGCTGAACCGCGTTTAATTAGTGAGCTAAGGCGTATGGGACACAATATACTTCCAAGCATTAAGGGGCGTGATTCTGTGAACGCAGGTATTGATTTGCTAAAGCGTTATAAGATTCACATACTAGCCAGTTCAACAAACGCGATATCTGAGTTTAGAAACTATAAATGGAAAGAAGATAAAGCGGGAATGCTAACCAACACTCCTGAAGATAAGCACAACCACATCATTGACCCTTGTAGGTACGCTACATACTCTATTCTATCAAGGCCAAACTTCGGTAAATACGCATTGCATTAAATAAGTTGTTAAATATTTTGTTTATAACTTTAAAATGTGTATATTTAAGTATTACTAAAAACAAAACGATATGACAACATTTAAAAAGTACAGCCAAAACCTAAAGAGGGTTGGTAATGAAATTAAAAGCTACAATACAATTGTTGCAAGGATTGAGGGCAATGATTTACTTCAGTTAGGTTATTGGTCACAGACCACACAAAAGCACATTAATTATGTAGCTGATGAGTTAGACCTAATTTTAATAAAAGAATAATATGAACTACGAGGTATATTACGCAGTAACAAGAGAAGCAAGAATTTTTGCAAATATGGAAGACGAGCTTATGGCTACGTTTGAAAACTTTAAGGATGCTGTATATTACGCAAATTCTGAGTGTGGACTAGATGAAATGCACAGCGGATATGTTGTAAGGCCAACCCAAACTAAGCAGATCAATACTAACCTTAAAAACATAATCAAGTAATATGGAGTTTGAATTTATATACGGAAGCGAAACAGTTGAGGTCATTGGTTCAATTGGTTATGTTGGAGACGAAGGCGACTATGACACACCACCACACTATGAGGCAATCTATAACCCTGAAGACTTAGAAATCATAGTGAGCGGTGAGTACGAACATTATCAAGTTCAATGGGCTAGGTTAGCGCAGGAGTTTAAAGACGAAATTGTTAAGCAAATAGAAAGTAGGGTGTAGGCTAAACAAACAACACAATCAAAAGCTATATAGGCGGTCAGAAATGGCTGCCTTTTTTTATTTAGATTTACTACTATAAAAAGTTTCATTAATTACGTTATATAAGTATGGCAATTAAAATTACAATACCCACTTCATTAAAAGATATCACGTTAAGTCAGTACAAACGCTTCTTAAAATTAGAAGACTCTATTGAAGACGAAAGGTTCTTGAACGCAAAAATGATTGAGATATTTTGCGGCATTGAATTGGAACAAGTTATGCTCTTACAGGTAAGTGACTCTCAAGAAATAGTAAAGATATTGTCACAACTATTTGACGAAAAACCTACCCTAGTTAAACGCTTTAAACTAAACGGAGTTGACTATGGTTTTCACCCCCAGTTAGATGACCTCACGCTAGGTGAGTACATTGACCTTGATACCTTTATAGGTGATTGGGAAAATATGGAGAAAGCTATGAATGTTCTTTATAGACCTGTAATTGTAAAGCTAAAAGACAAATACAGCATTGATGAATACGTTACACAAAACGATGACTTGTTATTAAATATGCCGATGGATGCGGTTATGTCTTCGATTTTTTTTTTGTGGAATTTAGGGCTAGACTTAGCGAAAACTATGACGAACTCTTTGGGGGAGGGGGAGACGGAAGCCTTGACTCAATATCTCAATTCTCAAGAAAATGGGGTTGGTATCAATCAATTTACGCACTCGCTCAAGGAGATGTTACACGATTTGAAAATATCACTCAACTAAAGTTTCACGAGTGTTTTATGATGCTATCATTTATGAAAGATAAAAACGAGTTAGAGGCAAAACAAATAAAAAAGAATTTTAAATGAGCAACCAAGGCGTAAGGGGTTTTTACCAGTTAACAGAAACAATCAAAACAGAGTTACTACAAGACCAAAACATAAACACAGTAACAACAGGTGACATCTCAGACGTTAACCTTAACAAGCAGGATATTTTTCCGCTTGGTCATATCATAATTAACAGCGTGATAGATGAAGAGCAAATACTAAGGTTTAACATTACGGTTCTAGCTTGTGATATTGTCAACCAATCTAAAGAACCAACAGTTGACAGGTTCAGGGGAAATAACGATGTGCAAGATATACTGAATACTCAACTGGCTGTTTTAAATAGATTAATACAACGTCTTAGAATGGGTACGCTTTATACAGATATGTATCAGTTAGATGGAAGCCCAAGCCTAACCCCATTTTATGACAGGTTTGAGAACCAACTTGCAGGGTGGTCGGCTACTATGGATGTAATGATTTATAATGACATTTACATTTGCTAATGAAATTCCCTGAACTAGATGCGGTTGTAGAAAAATACGCTAAATATGTGGTGCAACAGGCGAAATCTAACCTTACCAAAGGTGGAAAAGGCGGTGGCCCTTTATATGAATCTATAGTGTACAAATTAAAAAGTGAAGCACCCGATTATCTTTTAGGTTTTTTAATGGAGGACTACGGTGAGTTTGTAGACCAAGGGGTAAAAGGTGCAAACCCTAGCCTAATAAAAGGGGGCTATCAAAAAGCACCATTAAGCAAATACAAGTACACAAACAAGATGCCACCGATGCAAATTTTAGCAGACTGGGCAAAGAGTAAGAACATAAGGTTTAGAAACGCTAAGGGACAATATCAAAAAGGTAGTAATACTTCTATGGGTTTTGCTTTACAGAGAAGCATATTTGCTCAAGGTATGAAACCAACTGAATTTATTACTAGACCGTTGACAGCGGGGCTGTTTGATTTAGAAGAAAATATGTTGGCGGCACTTTCTAGAGATATTGAAAACGATTTAAAAAAAGGAGATAAATAATAAATTATGCCAACTAATTACGGTTTAAGAAGCCCACTATATTCCCAAGCAACTACGGGAAACAGTTTAATAAAATCAGCAAAGCTATCATTGAATATTAGCGGTACATTGATTTATGCCATCGTAAAAGATGTGATAACTGGTGTGCCAGTAACCTTTGAAATTGCTGAACTTCTTAGAGACTACTTGCAGGTAACATTTAGTGAAACCTTTGCAAATCCTGTATCACAAAAAATAACATTTACATCAACTATAACTTTTTATTCAGCCATAAACGCAGGAGGCAGCGCCGTGGGCTCTCCTGTGACTACACTAGGTGGTGATGGATACGAGGGTTATAGCCTTTTTATTGATGGCACAAACTCATCTATTCCATATCGTAATAGGTCTGCGAGTGCGGCTACTTGGTTACTGGCAGAAAAGACACCTGCAACAGCGGCTACAAATGATGACTTCGTGATATTTGTTCCTGAAGGTTTTTCAGGTTTCGCAGGTTTTATGGCTGCGAATGGTGTTATCAGTTATCAGGCTTACAGCACAACAGACACAACTAAAACAGTTGACGGCATACTCTTAACTATCAATAGAATAAGTTGCACAAAATACGGTACTGGAACTAAGGTCACTTTTGTAAACAGATTCGGGGTGTTACAAGATTTGTGGTTTTTCCTTAAAGAAGTCAAAACAATGGCTAAAACAAAAGAAAACTACAAGGCTAATACTTTAGCTTATGCGGCTGATGCGGCTGCACCTACTTACTCACAATCTGACCCTACTGTTAAAATACTAAATACACAGGCTAAACAAACCCATATTCATTCAAGTGGTTACTATCCTGAGTTTGCTAATAAATACTTTGAGGAACTTTTATTAAGCGAGAACGTATGGATTACTAGAGAGCGCATACAACAACCAAACACACCTGAAATTATTCCTGTGGTGGTTAAAAATTCAAGTATGACATACAAGACCTCACTCAATGATAGGCTAATAGAATACACTATTGAATTTGAGGATGCTTTTGACTACATAAACAACGTAAGATAAATGCAGCAGTTACAACTATATATTGAAAGCGATAGGCTCGATTTGTTTAAAGACGAAACGGTTTCTCTTACACAGACAATTCAAAACGTAAAGCAAATAGATAAAATATTTACATCTTTTTCAAAGACCTTTTCTGTACCTGCTAGTAAAACAAACAACAAGATATTCAAGCACTATTACAATTTTAATATTGTAAACGGCTATGATGCACGTAAGAAAAAAGTAGGTAGAATAGAGCTAAACACTTTACCATTTCAAAGCGGCCTTATTAAACTGGAAGGCGTTACTTTAAAGAACAACCTTGCACATACTTACAAGATTACATTTTTTGGAAATACAGTTGAATTAACTGATATATTAGGTGAAGATAACCTTGGTTCATTGCCCTTTAGTAATGCCAAATATGATTTGACTTATAATGCCTCAGGTATATTAGCTAAATTACAACAAGCCACAGGAGCAGGAGCATATATAATTACTCCTTTAATTACTCATACAGACAGGCTTTATTTTAAGCAAGGTGAAGACATAGCGGATAGTGATAATTTATGGCCAGGAGGTAGCGCGGTGAAGGGTGTTGATTTTAAGCAGTTAAAGTATGCTCTAAGGCTTTATGAAATCATAGAAGAGATTGAGTTAAAATATACCATTGCAAATGGCTACGCGAATAACATAGTTTTTTCAGAAGATTTTTTCAATACTACAAACGCTTCCTTTTATAACCTTTATATGTGGCTACATAGGAAGAGCGGTGATGTACAACCACCCGAACAGGTTGTATCGTTTGAAACAGCCGTTAATGCTTGGACAGGTAGCCCGACACAAATAATAATTGGATATTCAACAATTACTATTCCTGCCGTTTTGGTTACTGGTTCAAATAAAATACTTGTTAATCAAATAACAGCAACTCCTGATTCAGCTTCGGCATCTATTAAATACTCATTAGTTGTATCGTTAAATGGGAGTACAGTATTTACATCTCCGCAAGTAACAGGAACACAAACTTTTATACCGCCTTTATTAGTAGCTAATGGGGTTTATACTGTAAGCATAGTACACGAAACATCTTTAGTATTTACTTCTATTGCTTGGAATATAGAAGGTGAAATAGGGGCTACATCTTGGAGTGATACCGCTACGAGAAACTCATTAACAGCAGCAGAGACATTTGACTTTCAGGTTCCTAATCAGATACCTGATATTTCGATTATGTCATTTCTTACTGGTTTGTTTAAAATGTTCAACTTAGTAGCATACGTTAATGACTCAGGAGTTATAGTTGTAAGACCATTAGAGGCCACTTCAGGTGTGTCACATAGCTATTACACTTCTGCGGATGTAAGTGGCTTAGACGCGCCTATAAACTATAACATATCAGAATACACAGACACGACTCAAAGCGAGGTAAACATAGCTTTACCATACAAAGAGATTATCTACGCTTATGAGGGCACAGGAACTTTTTTAGCTAAACAACACAATCAATTATTTGGTAGTGCGTGGGGTGCTTTAAAATACATTGGGGGTACAGACTCTGATGGGACTGGTGGTTTAAATTTTAACGCATCAACCGAAGTATACAAAGTTATAGTTCCTTTTGAACATATGAAATTTGAGAGGTTAATAAATGTTGGTACATCCGCAAATAATTTTACCACTATTCAATGGGGTTATTCAGTAAATGAGAATCAAGAACCATATATAGGAAAGCCACTTATCTTTTATGGCATAAGACAATCAGGCGGGTTTAACCTTAGTTTTCAAAACAGCCTTAGTTCAAGAACTATTACTAATAGCTATTGGATTCCATCTAATGCTTTATTTCAAGCATCATCGAGCGGTAAACAAAACATCAATTTTAATAATGAGTTAAACGAATATCAAGTAGGGTCTGACCAGTTTACAGAAACTCTTTTTAGTGTTTATCATAGTGAATATATTATTGACGTATTTAATCAAAGCAGAAGGCTTACACAGGTAACATCATTTTTACCTCTAAGGATTACATACAACCTTAAACTTAACGACACCTTTACAATCAACTCAAAAATTTACAGAATCAACTCTATTACTACTGACCTACAAAGCGGAAAGAGCAAAATGGAATTATTAAATAAGGTATGATAAAGAACATAATTGATGTGCTACAATTAGCGCAAGGTGAAACAGAAAATATAAGAATTGCTCAGGGTAAATATGCCTTACCTAAAGACATAAAAACCGCGTTCAAACAAATTAAAAACAACAGGAAATGGCAATAACAAACGAATACACCCTGAAAATATCCGTAAAGGACGCGCAGTTTAATGTTCAAGAACTTAACAAGTCTTTAGAGGCTCAAACTGACCT
>Ga0208814_1000990_pt1 | contig 14368 bp, 25 predicted proteins | sample MalvirAntarct_55_FD_184253 | JGI IMG/M metagenome (GOLD analysis project Ga0208814, IMG submission 184253) | Marine viral communities from the Global Malaspina Expedition - Malaspina viral metaG Antarct_55 (SPAdes) (version 2) | ecosystem: Environmental > Aquatic > Marine > Oceanic | place...
ACCGCCTGTGCTACTCGCCCCGTTTACCGCTGCGTCATACACTGCGCTGGTCAGGAATGGGCCAAATGCTGTTATAGCTGATGTAGAATACGGTGTGACTGTGTGAGCAGAAGCAGAGTTATCAACAAATCTGTTTGATTGACACGTCAATAGTTTGGTGTTTGTGATAGCCGTTAGTTTAGAAGTGCTTGGCGTGAAATTACCAGTGTATACACCTGTTCCTTTTACTACTCTTGCGTTACTAATTACGCCATTAAAATATTGCGCGTCACCTGCTAATCGCCAATTCGCTATGTTTGCTCCACCAGTACTTGCAATATTACTTGAGTTACTAACTGAATGTACTTGATTGCCATCTAAATACATCTTTAAAGTAGACGAAATCCTAACGACAGCTACATGATGCCATGTATTTAAAGTAACAGTAGTGCTTCCAGAATTAAAAATCGCTCCTCCATTATACACTTTTACCAAACCGTTTTGTATATACAAAGCTATGCTGTCAGCATTTGTGTTGTTTCCAAAAGTCATTAAGTAATCATACGTTGCAGCATCTTCCATAAAGAAAAAACATTCAAACGTAAAATCACCTGTACCAAAAGCAAAATCTGAACTTGCAGGTAATTGCAGGTAATCATTTCCACCATCAAACGACACACCAAACTCACCATCAGGCCGAGCAAATGGCCCAAAGCTACCTTGGGTTACATTGCCATTAGCTGTGATTGTGTGATTGCTTGTAGACCCGTCATCAAACACATTGTTCACGCCGTTGTTTGCACCGTCAAAGTGACTGAGAAAACTAACACGGTTGAACTGATCGTCTGAGGGAAGGTCTCCACCAGAAGCGTTGGCCCCAAAACCTAAAACATTATAACCAAAACCTGACATTTTATCCCCTACGCATCATTCGCCAAATCTGTTGTAAAGAACAGCTTTATGCCAAGCAGTTGTGCATCTCCATTCATACCTCCCGCCGACACGTCCCTGCCAATTCTAAATACGCACAAATCATCGTCAGCAACAGAACCGCCAATGGTTAGTGCGCCACTTACCGCAGAAACATTTAACTCTTCAACCGCACCTTGAGCGGCGTCCGTGACCGCAACCGCTGTCCCGTAAGTCGCATCAATTGATGTATCGTTGGAGATAGCGACTGCTTGAACAGTCCAATTGCAGTTAGTCGTTGCGGCAATTCCCGCCCAGAAAACTTGATAGGTGACTGTGCCTAAATTGTAAGATTTTGGAAACGCCAATGAGAACTGAGCGAAGCTGTCTGCCGCCACTGGAAAAGCCAACACAACCATGTCAGGTTTTCCAGCCGTTGTTTCTACCGAGGCTAAGGCAGTGCATCCATTAGTCGTAGTTGGAGATATAGCAGTGGCAGGAACCCAGATTGTTTCTAAGCCAGCGGTTTTAGCTACTTTCCCGTCAAGCTGGTTTAAGTCAGCTGCTGAACTGGTCATTGTCGTAGATGCAATTGTAAGCTGGCCCTCTGGAACAATTAACCCAGCCGCGCCACCAAGAATTAAATCATCGACACTAGCGTCCCACTGCATAAACGCGCTGGCAGTGTCTCCAAAAAACTTAACGTCATAGCCTGTGTCATCAACGCCCACAGCTAAAGTGGCGTCTAGCTGAACTGCGCCATCAATGTCTACAGCGTCAAGATTGGCTGTACCATCAACATCAATATTATCAAAGTGTGTTGTTCCAGCAAAATTCACATCTGTAAATAAATCGTAAACTACCGCACCTGACCCTGCGCCATCTGTGGCGATCATTTTGACCTGACCAGCAAGCACCGCAACATTTGCCCCAGAGCCTTGGGTGAATGTCAAAGTTGCAGACGTTGCATTTTCAATTAGCCAAACCTTTGAAACAGTATTTGGCAAAAGACTGACTGTGCAAGCCTGACCACCACCAGTCAGCTTTAGATACATACTGCGGTCAGCGTCTGATGCGCCATCTGCAAGCGTTATGTTGTCTGTGGATGCGTTAGCAATGGCGCGTGTGCCGTAGCTAAATGCCTCTGCAATAATTTCTAAGTTTAAGTTTGTGACTGTTCCCCATGAACCCGACTGATCGCCAGTCGCCATTTCATTGAGGCGTAAGTCATTGTCATAGGATGAAGCCATTTTAGTCGATCCTTACAATTGCATTGCTTGCAGTAGCCGCTGGGAATACAATTTTAAAAGTACCACCAGAGACAGAGAAGTCACCACCAAAGTCCAAGATTGCAATTGCGCCTCTTGCGTTTGATGAAGCATCGCCCAGCGTTTTGTTGTAAATCAAAGCACCACGAGCAGTAAATGTTGCGCTTGTCCACTCTGGATCAGCCGCATCAAAAACACCGCTTGTGCTGTTTTCGGTCACTGCCTTACTTGCCAAAGCATTGCCGCCTGTTGTGTATCCGTTGCCGTTGGCAACTTCATTGGCAGTAATGTAACCATCCGTTGTTGCATTAAGTGTCGCGCTGCTGGTGTACAGCGCAATGTAAATATTGTCACTGTCTAGGTGATGATCACCCAACAGAGCATCTTTTTTAAAGAGTGTACTCATTGCTTGTGCTATAGCCATTATATGCCTCCATTATATTCTGCTGTATAGTTCCTGCCCATCTCTTGCTGAAAGAGCTGCACAGCCTCATCAAACTGGCCTTTGTATAAGTTTAGCGTTTCTGGTGCTTTAAGGAAAGCAGAACTTTCAAACAATGCAGCTGCCAACAAAACAGCAGGTGCATTGGTGTCGATCCATGTGTCAGCGTTAGATGAACTCAGGCCAGCTCCTGGTGCTATAAAGTCAACACTATAGGCCAAGGTGGCTGATGGTGTTGGTGCCAATGTAATCACTGTCCCAGCTGTCCCTGCACTATCGGTGCTGTACATGCGTGGTGTGCCTTGAGTCGTTGCATTTGGCCAATAGTCTCGAATGTACGAGTCAATTCTATGGTCAAGATACGTAACAACATTTGTATCTGTTATGGAAACCTGACGGATCATCCGAGCTGTTGGAACTGTGTATGAAGCTGTGCCAACAACCAAATTAGCTGCGGAAGATGTCTGTCGGAAGCAAGGCATGTTTGGTAGCCTCTGAAAAATCATCTCTTCAGCCTGTGCGATGATCGTGTCAATTGACGCGACGAACTCTGTTGAGTCATCTTCTATAAAATTTTGAATGTTGGCCTTTAGTGTTGTGTAACTCATTTTATTCGCCCCAACCATCTTCTCCCCAGCCAGCATTGCCCCAGCCAAGTATATCTATGCTTTCGTTCCCGACAGCACCTGCTCCACCTGCGCCAGTGGCAGTTGGGGAGCCTACTAGAGCTCCATTCCCGACAGCACCTGTGCCAGCCGCACCAGTCACAATCTCATCAAGCTCTACTGGAACAGTGCCAGCAATGGTTGTCAATGCAGGTGTTTTGGCTGTCCATCCCATAGATGAGTGATTTGTGCAGTAATAATAAAGTGTCGGCGCACCAGATGCCACAACTATCTGGGTGTAAGCCCCAGCATTTCCAGGTGTTCCAGAAGTTGTCACACCTGTTGTATACTCACTTCCTCCACCATGCGTTCCGTTTGGCGTACTAGAAAATCTGAGAGGATGCCCAGAATTAGAAGATGCGCTCTGATCGAATCTGTATGTGCTGCCTTCTGTCAGTAGAAGTGTGACATCAGATGTCGCAGTAGACCCATCGATAGCATATTTATTAGATGAACCAACATTATGATAAGGATGGTTTGAAGGATTGCCGCCAACAACTGTAGTTATTAAAGTTATCGTTCCTGCTGCTGGTGTATAAGATGTGCCACCCATGTAATTATGGTTAGTGCAATAGTAGTACAAAGTAGGCGCACCAGCAGCCACCGTTATTTCAGTGTAAGCCCCAGCATTTCCAGGAGTGCCTGATGTCGTCACCCCAGTTGTGTATTCGCTACCTCCAGCATGCGTCCCATTGGCTGTGGTGCTAAACCGCAATGGGTGGCCATTGTTGGAAGATGCAGATTGGTCAAAGCGATATGTTTGTCCCTCTTGCAAATAAAGCCGCTGTTGAAGAACACTATCAACATAATATCTGTTGCCAGCGGCTATGGCTCCGACAGTTATGGCATATTCTAGGTAAGTTGCGCTGGCTGTAGCAACTTCGCCGGAACCGGATGATCCTGTGACGCCGATTTCTGTAGTAATAAGCAGTGAAATAGTGCCAACAGCACCTGTTCCACCAGCTCCAGTTACGGCTGTGTTTTCTACATCAAATCTGGATATGCGACCAATGAAGCCTGTCCCATGAACACCAACTCCTGGCCTTTGACGAGGATCTACGAATGGATCATAATTAAATCCAATAAATATTTTAACATTCTCTGGATCGTTGTCTGGCCTTGGGCTGAAAAGAGCTGTTGCATCAACAACATTTTTCGCAGGAGTCAACTGCGGCTGCTTTGGCTCCCAGTCTTCTGGGGAAACTCTGAGGCCATCCCAAGTTGTCTTGAGCTGAGTATAAGGCACACGTAGTCCAGAGCGATCACTTATCGCTAAAGATTTCTTGCCCTTTGCATACCTAACTCTTGCCATCAGTAAAGGTTCAATCCTCTTGGTCGGACTCTCATTGAAACGCCATCATTGTCTGTGGCTGCTGCGAACTCGAATGCTCTTTCATAAACCTGATTCAACAGGTTGAATTTATCAGGATCATATTTCATTGCCAACTTGCTCGCCAGCCCAGCACAAAGACAATCCGTCCACCTGTAAGGGATGTCTGCATCTTGGTTGCTAGCTGATATATCTTCTAGCTGGTTTATTGACCAATAAAGCAAGCTGTAGTCACCAGTGTCCGGAACTTGCCAAACATTTATCGTTGGGGTGTAGGTTTTGTCCAGCATGTATTGGCTTGGCTTACCAGAAGATGTTTTGTTTGGCAGCTGGTTGTATGCAGAAAGGCTTACTCTTTGAATGGTGGTGTCAGTGGTGGTGCCATTTGCTGTCTGTCGAATCACGACATCTATCATGTCTATGGTTCCGACTGGCAACGTATAAGTGATCTGGTCTTTCACCAAAGCCAATGTATTATTTTGGACAGCCCAATAATTTATGCCACGGTTAGCAAACTCGCTAAAAAGCAAATTAAGGCTCCTGCGAGCTGCCTTGGCCTGATAGCCTGTTCGAGTTTCGTCATCAATCCCGCAACGCTCAAATGATTCAGCGATTATCTCTTCAACATCTGGTCGGAAAGAGTATGTGTTCGATGTCGCCATTTGGTTTTCCTATGAGTAGTGTTTTTTCATCCGCAGCACGATGTTGTATGTGTCTCCAATTGCACCAAGACCAGTCGTAGTGAACATTATGTCCCCAGTTGTGCTGCCATATTCTACAGTCGAAGGCAACCCACCGAACTTGCTGAAGTCTTGATAACCAATATCATCCTCAGCCATGTGCATCATAATAACATCTGTTCCAGCATCTGCCTCTACCAGAACCGTCATTCCTTGAATTATCCACCAGCACTCCAAAAGGCTGACAGAGTTGCAAGAAACACCAGCAGCACTTTTTGCCAAAGTTGACACATCAACTTTTTTTACAGCATCTTCATCACCAGCGTCAACGTATTGCAATTGGAATGCCATGACCACTTCGTTGGTGTTTTCAGAAAGCGTTTTCACGCTCGTAATATTAGCCATCTATGACCCTCCTGTAAATTATTGGTGGGCTTTGCACCCACCAACTAATTTTATGTGACGTTGTTGCTTTGAGCATAAACAACCGTCACAGCACCAACACCATTACCAGTGTTCGCTGTGGTCACGATAAGCCTGTGATCGCCTGTGCCTGTGTTCAGCCACTTTGTCGTGCGAGTCGCGTCTGTTCCAGGACTAGCAGCGACAATACCAACAGCATTACATTGAATAGCTCCAGCAGCAGTCAGAGTGGTTGCCGCACCAACGCTACCCAAGCCAAGAGTCGTTGCTCCACCACTCCAAGCTGTTTTGACAGTAACATCGATTGATATAAGCTGACTGTTTGGTGGGATAATAATATCTGTGGTGGTTGTTGTTGCTGTTTGATCAATCACAGCTGTCTGGGAAAGAACCGCAAAGCCTGTGTTCTTCATGTCAGAACCGACTGTTGTGCCTGTTGTTACTTTGATTGGTCCAGCTTTGACTGGTCCTGAAAAAGTTGTAGTACCCATTATGAATCTCCTGTCTGGGTTAAGTCAGCTCTCGCTGTCAGGATGAAAGGGAGGACAGCTGCCCTCCCCAATTTTTATGCGCCTTCTGAGCCGAAGATGCCACGCCAGTCAGTGAAGCCGAAAGAGTAGCGTTCGCGAACTTTGTAGCGAACATTGCCAGTCTCGAAATCACCTTCCATGCCTTTTTTCATAGGCGAACGCTGGAACATTTTCAGACCATCAGGAACGTCAGTTTGGATAAACCAAGCATCAGCATCCGACAAGCGACGCATCACATGATAGCCTTTGGGCAGGTAGCCGCCAGACTTGACTGCGTTGATGTCGTTGTCTGCTGTTCCTGTGCGCAGATTGGACTCTAAGAGACGCTCTGCTACGAACTGGTATGCAGTTGGGATAACCAGCTGAGTACCTTGAGCAGCAATCCGGAGCCCACGATCGTCTTTCATATCAGAGATTTGAATGAGGACAGATTCGAGGGAAGTTTCCGAAAGGTCAGCCGCTGTTCCAAGAACATTGGACTGAACTCCATGCGTGGTTGGGTGCGCAGCACTCAAAAGAGTAACACCATCCCCACCTGTGAAGCCACCAGCTTGCGCATTGTTCAAGACATTAGCGGCCTTGATCTCTTTGGTCGAAGACATCGACCGCGCAAGAGCTTTTGTGTAGCGAGAAGCGATTGAGCCATACTGGCCATCCTCTTCAGCTTCCTCAGTGATTGAGAATGCCAGAGCAATCGTTTCGTGCTGGTAGCGAGCAGTCCACTGTTGGGAAGCAGCATCGTAAGATACAGCCGCACCTTCAGATTTAGTTGGAGCTGATGCAAAACCTTGCAGCAAGACATCTTCTTCAAATGCTTTCTGCGAAGTGTTGCTTTCAAATACCGCAGCATACTCAGCTGGATATGAGTCGTACTCAAGACCGAAGAGCGTGTTCAGTCCTGGCTCAAGCATTTTTGCAAATGATGCTCTATTCATTGCCATCGTTCAGACCCTCCTTATATACCAGCTACATTTGTACCAAGAAGGTGCTCGTTGATTAACACCTCCATGATAGCATTTGCGCCGAATGCGTTGTCTGGAGTTTCATGCAGAGCAAGGATTTTGCAAGTAGCAATACCTGCAGCCATTGTTCCACTAATCTCAAAACCAGATTGACCAGTCAAAGTTGAACCTGCACCAGCAACAACATCAGCACAGTTGCCGATATTCGTCTGGGCTGGGGTTCCAGCAGACTGAACCTTGAAAACAGTGTATGGATCGTCATACACATATGCTATGATGTCTGTAGCAACTGTGCCTGAAGGCCAGTATTCACTATAAACATACGAACCATCTGCAGCGGTGTAAGACACACCAGCAAAAACACCAATGTTGTTGGTCTCTGTTGCTGTGTGCGGAGTAAGCAGACCTGTGTTAATCAGAATCACCAGATCACCCATAAAGATGTTCTCAGCAAGACCGCTAGCAATGGTGTACTTATTAGCACGAGGTGAATTACCGCTCATTTGGCGAACTGGGACGAACCCAAATGCGGCATCTACATTTGCCATATTATCGCTCCTTAGCGTTAAAGATTAATCATTCATGACAGAAACATTCCTGCCACGGCTAACTTCAGACTTCCGATCTTGATAAATCGGCTGCCCATTATTCTGTCCTAACGCATCAAGCTCTCCAGAAATGGATTCATTCTGCTCTTTGTTCCTGTTGTTGTACCAAGCCTTCTGCGACTCTCGTTGTTCAACAGGCATTTCGCAAAGCAGCATGCCTTCAATTCCAATAGATCCTGCCCACTGGCCGTGGTTGATGGTCGGAAACAACTCATCTTTAACGGTATCAGCAGGGCGTGCGGACCAACCTTCACGCATACGCTTGTATACGTTGTCTGGCGAGTCCTTACCCTGAATCGAGGTTGTTACCCATCGTTGGACCATGCCAGGACGAGGCTTCGGTGCATCTAACAACGATGGTGGTTTCCATGCGGTCAAAGGACGAGCCTCTTCTGCACGGACTTCTTCGCGAGTCTCAGCTGCGCGTACATTGCGGGACTTTGTCATGACTTAGCTCCTTGCCTGTTTTTGAATTTCAGCTGCATATTGCTTCAGCCCTTTTTCGTCAGTGATGCCCAGCTCTCTGGCCATTCGGAGTTGATCTTGAGTCATTCTAGTCCTGCCGTTTGTGCGAGGTGCTCCTGAACCGCCTGCAGTTGGCGCTACTGGTGCTCTGCTTTTTGCTCGTGGTTTGCCTTGCACTTTCCCTGAGTTTAGCTCAGGAAACACGTTTCGTAAACGAAAATCTAACTGATCGTAGTAATCTTCGGAATCTTTGTCGAATCCTTCGAGGTCCAACTGCACATCAATTGCTCTGGCTGCAGCTGTTTCTCGCTCATAACCGTTGCTGTTGAACCACCTATTCTTCTCCCACCAGCCCATGGCTTTCTGGGGAGCTGGGTTTTGCGCGGCCTGTTGTGCGCGGCCTACAGTCGGGGAGGCTGCTTGTTGAGCTGCCATCTGCTTTTGCATCTCAGCCACTCGCATAGCAGCTCTCATGTCAGCGAGTTGCTCACTGAAAGATACCTGAGCTTCTGTGTCGCCTTCTTCAACAGCCTTGGAGAGAGCAGCACGAGTCTGCTTGTATCGCGTGTTGAACTGGTTTTCAGCTTGGTGCTGGTTGCCTTGCTCTAGACGCTCTAGACGAGACTTCAGCTGCGCAGTTTCCTCTTGGTATTGACGAGACTGAATCTCAGCTTCTCTGCGTTGGTCCACTAGCTTTTTGATTCGCTTCTGGACTTTGCCGCTGTACTCTTCTTCAGAGTCTTCTTTCACAGCTTCTTGCTTTTCCTCTGGGGAGTCGGAATCATCTGTGACTTCAATTTCGAAATTATCATCTTGGCCAGAAGTTTTCTTGGCCTCAGTAATTTCTTTCTCGAGCTCTTCGAGAACTACATTCTGGTTCATGGCTTACCTCACTCCACATAAGACGCAATGCTGACGCCTTCTGGCAAGACCGATGTGATCTCGTCATCATTAAGGAGCAGCATTTTGACGCCATTGATTGTCAGCTTTTGACCTGCGTATTTGCCGTATGTCACAGAGTTGCCCTCTGTCGGCCACTGGCCTTTCCATGCTTGGCCTGTGTCGCGGTCTCTATACGCCAATTCACCCATCGCAAGAATTGTGCCGTGGGCTGTGAGGTATTCTTCATTGTCTTTGGAACTCTCCGGAAGGAAAATGCCACCCTTTGTTTTAGCCTTGGCTTGATTAGGCTGAACCAACACTTTCCAGCCTAATGGCTTGGGGAACTGGTGAGATCCTAGTGTTGAGTTGGTCTGCTCATCTGTGATGAGGTCTTTTGCATGCGGATGAGACATGATTATACATCCTCCTGATTCATTTTCTTCATCGTTTCGTCGATCAATGAGCAAGCCTGTTCTAAGCCTTCCGCAATCCCGACGTTTTTGCTGTACGATTGAAAGTCGCTCATGCGACCTTCAACCATGTCGCTAGCTATCGCTGTTTTCTGGAGTCGGATCTGCTTCTTGATCTCTCTGATCAGATCGATCATCATCTTCCAATCCTATTCCACCGCCACCACTCATAGAAACGCCAGTGACAAAAACCTCAACAACTTTCTCGGTATTTTCCTTGGGCACTAGTACCCTTTCTTCTTCTTCAGCTTCTTCTTCTTAGTTTTCACTTTGGTGCCTCCTTTTGACATTAGTGACGGGAAAGATGACCTGTTCATTGTTTATCCTCCTCTTCTCCGGAAGTCAACATTGGTGCAACACCACCAACAGACAAAAGTTTAATTAGGCTGCTGAGAACTCCAGAGTCTCTTTGTGCCATCGGCTCTGTGCCTTGTTTGTAAACTGAAGTGCCTTTGTAAAGGTCTCTCAAGAGAGGTGTGTTGTATTCGTCTGCTGGGATGAATTTGACAAGCTGATCTTGGCCTTTTTGAGTGTCGCCAAGGAAAGCCATTCTGTTGCGCCCATCATGAGAAACAATCTCAGCCCAGCTGTCTGCACCACCCAAAGAATAAGGATCTGAGGCTTGATACGCAAGCTCTGGCATGTCACTCCAAGAGGTTCCCTGAGATTGCAGCTTGCTTAGGACAGAACGCTTTTCAGCAAGCTCTTCTGGAGAATAGAATTTATTGATGCTTGGAGTCATGTTAAGATAAGCTTCTGGACTCATCATCCCAACGTCAATTATATCTTCCTCAGCGTCTCGGAGAGCTTCGTAAAGATGGAAATTGTCTATGCGTTGGAATGTCTCTGGTGAAGCATCTTGGAGGTTGTATATTTTGTTCGCAGCTTCTTCAGCAAGACTCTCCGGAGACTTCTGGATGTTGTAGGAGCTGTCGAGTTTGGATGATATCCCCTGCAACCAACGGATCGTGTCATCAGTCAGACCAACCATCGCTCTGGAGAGTGAGGACACTAGTAAATAACCCCATCATCGTCGTATTGTTGAGTTGGGACTTCGCCTGTGATCATCTCGTCCAAGTTGTCTTGAACTTTGTCAGCCGCGACGATTGCGTCAACCTTTTCGCTGCGTGGGACTGCAGCCTTTGAAGTGATAGACTTCAACCAAGCTAGAGCTGGACGAGTCATCGCTTTGGTCAAAGGGAATGCTTCAGCTGCAGCGAACGCACCACCAATGACTGGGGCAATATAGTCTGTTGGGGAGTCTGCGATCTTGAAGTCTCTGTAAGCTTCGTTAGCTCCGAACACCAACCCAGCAGGAGTGAAGTCAGACAGACCCATGCCTTCCGCAATGCCTTGGTTCATGTCGCCTGTGACATTGCCAGCGAACTTGCGAGCCTCATACGGTTTCATCCCAAGATATTCCGCAGCACTCGCAACACCGTCTGCTGTTCTTTGTCTCAGGCTCAAATCATTCAGCCCAGCCTCAGCATATTCATTTTGACCAATGGTGCCATTTCGCATGATGTAGTTGACCATGTTCTCATAGTTGTCGTCGCCAAACTTCTGTGGTGGTAGCTTTTCACGATCTGCGAATATGCTGTCTGCCATCAGACTTGCCCTCCGGAGAGTTGTTGTGTGAGTATTTGTAGTGTGTCTTGGAAGCCTTTGTCAAGCTCCTTTGCTGCCATGGCGAACTTGCGTGGGCTGATCTTTTTGATCTTGCGTTTTTCTAGAAAGCTCTTTGCCGCACGAATCTCTGCATTGGCTACTTTTTTAATGGAGGATCTACTCATATCACCATGCCCTGCAAGACCAGTATCTTGCTTTTGTTTTTGGTCCAGGATTGTCGCAGTTGTGGCGAGATCGGAAGTTGCTCCTGCGGCCTTTTTGGTTTTTCTTGATTCGCATGTTTGGGTCGCCGAATGTTACACGCTTGACCTTGTCGCCATCCTTGACGTACACCACAGACTTCTTTTTGCCGTAGCTCGTCTCACCCTTGCCGATCCTGCGAGGCTTGTTCAATGAGACGCTCTTGCCTTTGTACGTTGCCATCAGTCTACAATCCTAGGTTTTAATCTTGATCTTAGGAGATCTTTGTCTGCCTCTATCTTCTGTGCCATTGGATAAATTACATCCGAAAATGCTGGGAGATCTTTTTTGCTGTCAATCCAATTTTGCATTGAAGATATGCTTTCTCTTATCATTTCTGGAGATCTATTTTCTTGGTATGGATATCCACCACTGTCCAGCTGTAATTCTTGCAGATCTTTTGTTTGGCTCTGAATCGAGCTAAATGTCCTTGGATCCAGCTTGTTAGGAACAACAACTTCGGCTCCTCTGGTGCTAGGATCAGACCTCATTTGAGTGTATGGCAAATCTTTAAGGACTCCATAAGACGCTGAGGGAGCCATCGAGCTTGAACTGCTCTTGTTAGCAAAATTAGACAGAAAGGCAGCCAACTCTTCTGTCATCTCTGTTATAATTTTGGCCCCAATACCCATTCAATAAATCCTCACCTTTTCTGGATCAACCAGCTTGGGAACGCAATAAGCCAGCCCGAAGTCTTTTGTGTTGCTGTGGTGACCATAACGCCTCACAATTTCTTTTGCGTAATAGTTGCATGTTTCTAGTTTGCGAAACAACATATCATCGCTGACCAACTTACGATCATCAGCAAGGCCGATATATAACAACAACGCAAACACATGTACCACTCACGATCTGGCTTTCTTCTTCGCAGTAGCCGAAAGGTCTTTCATGTGGACCAAAAATTTGCTGCCATCTGTGTGTTTTGCTCCGGACATCACTCTGCCCTTTGCATCCTTGTGAGTGGCACCTTTGTGCTCAGTGCCATTCTTAAAGTAGTGTTTAATTCCTTTGGCCATTACTTCTTTCCTTTTTTCTTTTTGCTCTTCTTCTTCTTCTCAGAGGCTGCGATCTTGGAGAATGTGCCTTTGGCTGGAGCGCCCTTGGCACCCTTTTTCCGCATCTTTTCGCCAGAGCCAGCTTTTATCCGCTTGCGCTTGGCATGAATGTTGTCGTACAAGCCTTTTTTCTTTTTGGCCATTACTTTTTCCCTTTATAACCAGCAGCTCTGATTGCGCGACCTTGTTTTTCGGCCTCAGCCTTGGTCTTGTAGACTTTGCCAGACTTGCCCCAGCGATAGCCTCCTTTGACCTTGCGGACGGGCACTAGTGGCCTCCGAGGATCTTATTCATCATGTCATGGACGTCACCACCACCCAGCTTCATGACTTTGACTTTTACGTCGCCATCCTCGTACTCTTCATCTTCTTCTTCGTATTCCTCATCCATCATGCCATATTGCATATGGTGGCAAAGCAAAAGGAAGTTCACAAGCTGGTCGTCGCTCATGTCCAAGCCAGACTCATTGTGCGCAAATCCCATCTTCTCTTTGAAGAGCTCTGCATTTTCTTCCATGTTTTCTACGTTGACTTCAGCCATGGTGGCCTCCTATTTCATCATGTCTTGATATTGCTGGGCCTCGATGTCGCTTGTGGAGCCAGAGCCTCTGGGTCGAAGTTGTGGGCGCATACGAGCAACCTCGGCATCACTCATCGAACCTGATGGCCCCATGCGTGACCGCTCTGCAAAGTCAGCTTCTTGTTGAGCGCGGATCCCATCGAACATCTGTTGGTCTGCGGCCATTCCGGTGGCAGCTTCGGAAGGCATTGCGGAGACCATGGCCTCAAGGTTCATACGCTCCATGTCGTTGAGTGCACCACCATCAATAATCTCTTTGACGCGCATTGCCAGCTCTGGGGGAGCCTCTGCTTGCATGTCAGTGTTGGCTCGCAGAAAAGCCTGCATGAGCTCTAGGTCGGACATTACACCGATATCATCCATTATTAGTTTCTCCATTATAAAGGACAGACCAGTCTTTTTGCTCGACAAACAGGCCTATGGCAAAGCAGATTGCCTCACCCACATTCTTGATTAGGAATCCTGAGAGTGTGCGTTTGTGCTCTTCAGGCTTGACAATGCGAGCTATCTCTTTGGCTCTGGCCACTGTTAGGTATTCGAAAAGGTTGCTCAGAGCTGTGGAAGACCGCATGCGCACGACCATCGGCACTGCCCAATGATGATAACCACGAACTGTGATGGGGGAAAGTCTCTTGGCTGTGTACACGATGTCCATCCGATAAAGATCCATGTCCAGCTTGCCTTGCTTATAAAGCTCTGTGCAAATGACTCTGGAGTTGTCCGAGTCGCTGCTATCATCATCATTGGACTTGTACCCCATGAATTGACCTAGCTTGGTGTCTCTGAATTCTTTGCCTGTCAAAGTCTCGAATAATCCCAAGCCATCCGTATTGCCGCTAGCATCCCTGCCCATTCCTCCGAATGCAGTGTCTGCACGACTGCGAGCTTCTGAAAATGATGCTGGAGGTGGCCCATCATTGCCGCCAAGATCCATATTACCGCTAGGCGTTGTAGAGTTGAGCTGGTTTGAAAAGCGTTCTGTGAATGATGGGCCACCAACTGTTGGGCCAGAAGAAGATCTGTTTCTAGGGTTATCAATCCCAAAGTTTCCATCAAATCCCATCAAGTCGCCAAGATAGCTGTCTTTGTATTCCCGCCCAGTCATGGCTTCGTAAGCACCCTTGCCATCAACCTCATTCATCTCCGCACCACCGCCAAGATAATCACGAGCATTATAAAATTTTTCAGCAACATAACCTTCTGGCTCGCCAGACTCGTCTGATGGCTTTGCGCCATAACCTTCTGAGTCAAT
>Ga0208814_1000991_pt1 | contig 14365 bp, 6 predicted proteins | sample MalvirAntarct_55_FD_184253 | JGI IMG/M metagenome (GOLD analysis project Ga0208814, IMG submission 184253) | Marine viral communities from the Global Malaspina Expedition - Malaspina viral metaG Antarct_55 (SPAdes) (version 2) | ecosystem: Environmental > Aquatic > Marine > Oceanic | place: South...
CTTTATAAAAGCAATGAAAAGGTCTACTAATGGTCACGTTGTTAAGTTAATGGAAATACTAGAAAGCCAAACAGAACCACAAGAAAGACTGTCTATTTTAAATGAGTTTCACAATAGTTTTAGAAATAAATTTCAAGAAAATATTACTTACACTACTATAAAAGGTGATGGTAATATAATGGAAAGTGAGGCTATAGCTAGCAGCGAAAGACGTAGAGGAGATAATATAATTAGTGCTGCTAATAATGTTTTCTTTGCATCAAAAGATGTTAAGATAGGTTCAGAGATAGCTAAAAAAATAGCTACAATAAAAGCTGATATAGCTAAAGGTAAAAAGGTTACAATGTCTCAAGCGTTGAGGGTTATGGCTCCAATTTTATATATGTCTGATAGCAATCAGTATTTAGACATGGATGCTTTAGCAACTATAAGAGTTGCTGTAGACGGAAAGCAATTAGCTCTTCCTGATTTAGTTCAGTCTTGGGTTACAGATAAAAACTTTGAAAAATACTTTAGTCAAGGCAAGTTGTCAGTGCAAACCAAACAATTTAAAGGCCTTGTTAATTCTATGGTCATAAAAGCTAGAGCTAAAAATGCAATTAAAACTGTTACAAACGTAGAAGGTAAAGCTACATCTGTAATGAACATGAATAGTCATTTACTTAACCAGCAACAATATATTGTAGATCAAGCTACTACAGAAGAAGGTAGAAGTGCTTTACTGAAAAAGTACCCAGGTAATCCTTTAGTTAAAATGATTGTAACTTTAGGTGCTCAAGGTTTAGAGCAAGAAGCTATTAAGATAAGTATTGATGGTGGAACTGTTTCTTACACAAACGCAAATAGTAAAGCTATTGCATTCCAAAACAAAACTAAAGAAGATGTATTCTTTGGTGATTTAGAGCAATTTGTAAACTCACACGATGGCGGTAAGCCAGGAGGTAGTAGAACTTATTACACGCAACCTATATCTATATTTTCTAATTCTAAAAGAAGGTACTCTGTACAGATGCCTATGATTACAACTAAAGAAGGAAAAATAAATGCTGTAAATGAGTTAAAGGAAAATAAACTTGACAAGAAAAAATATAAAGATGGTGAGCCAGTTTTAGATTTAGACAATAAGTCTATTGCTAATCAAGTAGCTAAAATTACAGAGATGATAATGGCTAATCCAGGAGTATTAAAAGATAACCCTGTTTTAAATAAAATTGCTTCTATTGTAGATGGTAAAGTTGTAATGTCAAAAGAAGGATCAAAAATCCTTAATGATTACGCATTTAACTACGCTTTAAATACTATATACGCACAAGAATTGTTAATAGGTAGTCATACTCAATCTAAAAGCCAGTCTGATTATATTAAAAGAGCAACAGGTGCTATTGCTAGACATGACGGATCTATGAGAGGTGTGTCTATTGAGCCTATTATAATTAAAGATGTTCTTGACAATACAGGATTTGAAGAAACGGATGCTGGATCGTTTATACTACCTGAAGACGTAGGCTTTGTACAGGATAGAGTCGGACCTAAGATGGGGCACTTATTTAAGTTTGTACATTACGGTACAGACAAGAGAGGTGAAAATGCAAATGAGAATTTAGAAAATGAAGATACTTATTTAAAAACTGCAGTCCATGTATTGACTCCAGAAATGATAGGAGATTCTGAAGTCTTAAAAAATATTGCTAAAAAACTTAAAGAAAGACGTAAAAAGAATGGATACGGTGAATCTTTAAATATTGCAATATTTGAAAGTGGTGCTAAGAAGTTTCCTAATATTCATGGTGATCAAAAAGGTATTGAGCATGATGCAGACTTTGGTTCTGACTCGCAAGCTCAACAAGATTTAGATAAAGCATACATGCTAGGTAATAAGTTAGTTGGTATTGATGGTGCAAACATGGGTATTCAATTGCCTATGGATAAAGATAGAGATACTATTACTTTAGCTACTCAACACGTAAGTAGCAACAATAATGACTTAACAGCTGAAGAGGCTTTAGTTATGGATGAAATACAAGTTTTAGAAGCTGAAATCTTTGATGCCAACTTAAACGAAGCTACAGGGGCTCTTATGCAAGACAAGGATTCTAGCACTCCAGAGTCAAGAGAGGCAGCTAAAACCTTACTAGGAAAAGTTCTTGCAAGCAATGCTATATCTTCCGTGTCAAATGGTGCAGCTAAATTACTTGCCGCAGCTAACAGTAAGATAAGTCAAAACTTGCCTGGCCTACATAAATACTATGGTGATGCTATAAGGTCTTTAATTAAAAAGTCTTCTAAGATAGTTACAAACGGAACTATCGCAATACAAGCTACTTCTGTAGGTAAAGGTTTAAAAGCTTATACTGGAGGTGTTAGGTATAACGCTAACGGAGAGTCAAGGTCTGTTACTTTACCTGCTGAAACTATTGTGCCTGCATCTCTTAAAGGTAAGTACATGGCTAGAGTAAATAAAACTTTTAGTTCTTTAGATTCTATTCGTAATCATATTAATAAAAATATGGTAAGAGTTGGTTCTACTAAAGGTGCTGGTATTAAGATAGAAGGATTAGATAGGTCTTTTGATACTGAGTTAGAGGCTAAAAACTTTTTATACAATAAAGTAGCTAAACTGGCTAGTGGAGATTACGTAATACTAGGAGAAGAATACTTAGGTTCTCGTATTCCTGCTCACGGTAATCAGTCAAGAGTTGTAATGGAGATAACAGGATTCCAAACTGAAGTTAAATCTAAAGACGGTAAGCATAAAAATAACGCTATACAAGTTCCTACTGAGGTAAATAAAGTTTTAGGATCAGATCATGATGGTGATTCTATATTTATGAATTTTCAACATCACAACCCTAAAAGTTCTACTGAAAGAAAAGTAAATGAGTATTTAAAAAAGACTATAGACTTTTACCAGAAGCCCGCAAGGTTTGAAGAAATAACTGCTGACTTAGAAATAAAGGCTGAGATAGATGCAAGAGTTGAAGCTATCAAATCTAAATTTCCAAGTAGAGTAGATAGGTCTAATCAGAACACTCCAGTTGGTGCTTCTGAGTTTTTTGAGGAAAACGTTTTAGGTTCAGGTATGGTAGGTAACGTTGCTGCATTAAACAACGGTATAAATTATCTTTCTAGGTACGGAGCTGAGTTAGGGTTTCAAATATCTATTAATGGAAAGATAAAAAAATCGTTTAACAACGACTACGAAGGAGACTATAAAAGCAACTCCTTAGTATTCCAAGGAGCCAAGACTTTACAAATAGTTTTAGATAACGCAAACAACCAACAGGCTACTGCTTTAGGTTTAAATCCATCAACCATTGTTGCAGGAGCTATACTTCCTAGACTCGGATTTAGCGCTAGTGATGTAGATATAATACTCAACTCAAGTGCTGCTAAAATATATTCTAAGTATGCTGGTAAGAAAGCTTTAAGAAATAGAAACTTTTCTTACGTAAGCGCGGCTGAGTCTGCACTAACTGAAATGGTGGGTAAAGATAGAGCTAAAAACATAATAGAAGAGCTAAATAAAAGCCCAGAACTAGGTGTTAACGTAGATGCTAAATCTATACAAGACAGGATGCCTGACTACACTAAAAAAGGTGATAGTGATAAAATGAATAACGAAATAGAAGTTATTAAGTTATTGCATAAACTAGACTCTATCGGTCAAGATGTTTACACTCTTAATAATCTTGTAGGTCAACATAAGACTGTTCCATCTAACAGACAAGAAGCGTTAGAAATGATGGATGAGGTTGATAGTTTATTTAAAGGTGAGTCTGCTTTAAAAGATAAAAATGGCAGTTTAAAAGCTTTGGCTGCAAACCCTGTTATAAAATCATTTAGAGCTAGAATTAAATCTACATCAGAAATTTACGCTAAGAATCAATTAACTGGTACTTGGCATGCTAAGGAAACGTTTGACTTAATTAAGCAAATGGTTGGTGGTGATAAACTATTTAAATCTGTAGACGGTAATCAAGCTAAAATCTTAAATGATTACATGCTTAATATTATTATGAATTTTTCCCCAAAAATATCTAACGCTATTGGTAAATACGCTAAAACTAAAGATGGTGAAATATCTGCTTCGTATGTAATGGAGAGATTGCAAAGATTTAAAAAAGAATCTTTAGCTATTGATAATGACGTAGATACTGAGGTTGATGAAATGAATCAATTCCTTAACGCTGTTGTTATTAGAAAGCAAGAAGGATTTAAGGAGGCTGAAGATAAGTACTCTTTAAGTTTAAACAGAGATTATATAAATGAACAAACTAGACCTTTTGAAATTTTAGAAATACAAAAAGATTTTGCTAGGTTGCCATTAGAAATACAAGAAATGTTTATTGCTGCTGACTCAGTAGTAAATGGAGGTGGATTAACTAACTCGTCTGTATCTTTATTATTTGACAATAACACTTTAATATCTATTAGTAAATCAATAGACTCTAAGCATCAAGAAATCTTAAACGAAACTACAGGGGCTATATCTAAGCCTGAGATTATGGCAGAAGCTATTATTGTAGAAAACGCAGACATAGTAAGTACTGCTGAAAGATTTTATGATAATAAAAACAAAGAAGAAGCTGAGTTTAAAAATTCTGTTACAGGTAAGTTTGGAGATCAAGAAATAAAATTACTAAGACCTAAGTCTGATATTCAAAAATTAAGTTTAAGAGCTAATAAAGAGCATTACATTAAAACTCAAAAAGGCTCTAGTTTTGCTATATACAAATGGGTTCCTGTTAGTAAAAAAGATTTTGATAAAGATAACTGGGAAAGATCTTCTAAAAAAGGTGGTAAATACGTTAAGGTTGGAATGTCTAAAAAAGGTACACCAACTAGAATTAGTAACCTTGTAAAATTAGAAAGAGCAGCTAAAACAAGTAGAGGCTTAACTAATCTTATAAATCAAAGCGAAGGATTAGGTCAGTTAAAAATGAAAATGAATAACACTCGTTCAGGTAGCGAGCAAGGTTTTACTGATAACTACGAGCAGTTTACTTTTGAAGAATACTTATCAGATAAAGGCTACACAGTTCAAGAGGTTAATAAAAACAAACCTTTAAAAGAAGCATTAGAAAAACTCCATAATAGGTATAAGGCAAATTTTAATTTAGCCCAGGAGTTCGACAGGAACATCGTTCAAACTGGGAAGTTATCAAGCATCTCAGAAAGCAGATTAACTGATTATGCTTTGTTATTCCAAAACTTAGATCCTAGTGCTATATCTGGAGTTCACAGAGCTGTAGTATTAGAATTAGCTAAACGTGCAGCAAACGATCAGAAAGCGTCTCGTAATGGGATAGAATGGACTGATAAAGGAGACATCTCTTGGTTGCATGCTTGGTTTGGTTCTAATAACATATCTGGTAATAGACCAGAAATTCAAAAGCTTGTTCGTGAAATGGAAAAAGAATACGACAAGTTTATGGATGAGAATGTTAAATTTCAAACTGAACTTGAACGCCTTACTAAAAATCTAGTTAGAGATAAGCTAGCTGATGGTTTAGGAATGGCAGGTAAGATATGGAACTTTACAAGATGGTTTACTGGAGGGTTAAAAGAAGAACAAAACAGCGTAGTTTATGGTAACATGTATGATAAAACTACAACATACGTAAATGGAAAGTCTGTTCCTGAATTAAAACTTAAAAGTAAAACAGATTTTCTTAGAACAAATCCTAGTAAAGCTGAAAAGGAATTTTATAATTTCTTTGTAGAGACAACTACTAAGTATGGTAACATAACTAAAAAGTCTTTAGGTGAAAGATTTAAAAAAGGATATATTCCTCACATTCAAACAAGCTTAAAAGAGTCAATAAGACAAAGAGGTTTGTTTGGTTTGTACGATCACATGCTGCAAGGTACAGGCGATATAGATGGAGTTAGAGTAAAAGGAACTAATCCTATTACTAATAAAACAGAGATACTGCCATTTCATGAGTGGAAGTATTTATACTACTCAGAGAAGGGTGTTAAAAACATACGCAAAAGAGATCAAGTTAAATTTGTTGCTAGCTTAGATATAATTAGAAAAAGAGCTGAGAAGCTGGCTAAGTCTGGTAAGCATGAAGATGGTAAACCTATCTCTATGTCAGAGCAAGAAATACACGGAACACTTGGAACAAATCTAATGTCAAGATTTACAAGATCAAGAGGTGTTAAGGCCTCTATGTTTGGCTCTCAAGATTTAGGTAGAGCATTATCTCAGTATGTAAACACAACACTGTTTACTTATGGTAATGAAAACTTTTCAGGATTTAAGTCTATGTCCCCTTTATTAGATGGTGTAATTAGATACAATAAAGAGAAAGGAAATAAAAACGCTGTAACCTATTTAGAGAATGTTTGGAAGAAAGGATTCTACAACATGGGAGATAGTCAGATGGGATTAGGCAGATTAGCTGATTCAGCTATACATAAGCTAGTTAAGTTAACTCGTATTAGATACTTATCGTTAAGTGCTTCTGGGGGTATAGGAAACTTAACAGTGGGTAAGTACAATGAGTTTAGATCTAAAGGTGGTAAGAAATTTATTACTGGAGAGAAGAGATACTGGGGTCAACGTAAAAAAGCATGGGCTTTAATTAAAAAACAAATGGATCCTGAGAAGTTTGCTTACGATCTAATTCAAGGAAATGACACAAGCGGTTTTGACACCTTAATGATGTCACCTTATATTGGTACAGAACACTATATACAAGGCTCTGGTTTTGTGTCGCAGTTTACTGATGCTGAGTGGAATAGAATAAGTGAGGATGGAGAAATACCTGCTGACATGAAGGAGAAGGTTGATCTTTATATAGACAACGTTGTAAGACAGCAAGGTTATGGATACTCTAAAGTAGATCAAGTTGGTATCGCAACTTACTCTTGGGGTAAAGCAATAATGCAATTTAAGAAATGGGTTCCAACTGCTGTAGCTGAAAGATTTGGTAAAGAGACTATAGATAGGTTTGGTCAAATGAGAGCTGGTAGTAATGCAACTGCTTTTGCTTTTGGGGCTGATTTTGCTAGAGGCTTAATGTCAGGAGATATGAGTGCTGGTGATTTTAAAAAAGAATTTAGAAAGCTGCCTGAGCACAAGAAAGAAGCAGTTAAAACTTTCTTTAGAGGAATGCAGGTAGTAAGTGCATTAACCGCTCTGTCTATGTTGTTTGGAGAGTCTGATGACGATGAGTTAAGAGGTATGGCTAAATTTGCTGACGACAGCGTTGATGATATAATGTTCTTAACAGATCCTAGAAGAATAAAAAACATGGCAGAACCTGCGTCTTGGAGTCTTGTAGAGTCGGGAGCCACAATGGCGATAGGAATGGCTACAATGGATAAAGATAAATTTAAAGGAGGTTTATCTGGTATTAGCTGGACAGCCTCTCAAGTCCTAAGTTCTAGCTCTTCAGCGGTTAAATCAATAGAACAAGATATAGAAATATAATGTATATTTGTAAAAAATAAAGCAATGGCAGAAACACTAAAAGCTGATATAGCAAAAGAAGTAAATATAAGTGCAAGAAGAAATGATTCTTTTAAATTAAATTTAGAAGTAAAAAACTCTTCAGGCCTAATAGATCTAAACGATTTAAGAGATAGTGTTTACCCTAATTATCAAGCTAAAATGAGTATCATAAACAACTCTGGAGAAAGGGTTTTAAGTGTTTACAGTTACTATTGGAGGGATGTCATTCCTAATACAACTAACCATGCTGATAATTCTTCACCTAATAGTAGCACGGAAGGGCATTATTCAGGGGATGCTTCAGATATGGGAATTGACTTTACAAATGCAAACGGAACTAATGGCTTTGTTACTGTAAATGTTCCGCATGCTTATATGATTTTTCAGTCAGGCAATTACAAGTATGATCTTCAAATAAGAAAGCAAGAATCTGGAACAGCTGGAGATGAAGATGTTGCTGAATATACTACTTGGCTTTACGGAACATTTATTTTAAACGCTGATATAACTCAAGTTTAATGGCACACGAAATTAGTGTAAATATAACTTCTGCAGTACAGGAAATAATAATTTCTGGTTATCCAGATGGATTAGCTATTACAAATGACACTACAACTAATCTTTATGTTGTGGCGGAACCTTCTAATACTACATCTGTAATAGGAAGTTCTGGACCTGAAGTTGTTAATTTAAATACTTACGCTAATAATAATGTAACATTAATTAATGCAGGGCCACAACTTAATATTACTTTAGGTACTTTGTTTGAAAGTCCTTTACAATCAGAATTAGATGGGTTTACATATTCATTTCCTGATTTTATTGATAGCGGAACCTCTACGTTAAATTACGGAGACGTAGTTTATTTAGAGTCAAATTTAAGTGTTGGAGCTAACGCTTGGAATGCTACATGTAAAAAAGCAAAAATTAACAATGTATACGAAGGATCCTTTAACGCATTATTTGTTTTTGTTAGCCATGTAAATAATAATTTAATTATATTAAATAAAGGTTTTTTTGATTTAGAAGATTCTAATATAAGTCAATGGACTGCTGGAAGAACTTTATATTTAAATAATTCTAATACACTTGACGTTACCCCTGCATCTAATTCAGGCTCTTGGGTAAGGTCTTTAGGGTTTTGTGTTCCTAATAAAACTAATAAAAAAAGAGTTTGGTTTGAGCCAGACAGTACTTATATAAAAATAAACTAAAATGGCTACTTTTTACCCTACTATCCAAAACAACTCTGCTATTACTAATGGAGACGCAAAGTTTGATTTTTCTTTAAATCCAGATAACTCGTTTGATGTTTTTAAGTTTAAAGAAACAAACGGAATTGAGTCTGCGTATTTATTGTTTACAATAAAAAATACAGCAACTGGATCTGGAGAAGATTTAAATATAGAAAGTATTACAGGTAACGCATCGTTTAATGATAATTTTTCTTTAGACTTTATAGAAGAAGGTCAAACATTATTGCATTTAGGTTTAGATGGATCAGCTCAAAATAAATTAAAAGATCTTACAAACATTAGTTCTACTAACACTAATGTAGTTGCAGCAGCTGCTACAGCTAACGCTTCTGGAGCTTCAGCTTTTTTTGGTCACAATAACCAACAAGGAAGTAATTTACCTGAAAATTTTGATGTTACTGGATTTAACCCTACAAATGCAAATAGAATAACCCCTATTTATACAACAGCTGCAATAATAGGAACTAGTATACCTCCTTTAAGTTATGCTACGTTTCTTGTTAAATACAAGCCAAGTACTAGCTTTACAGCTCAAGACTTTGTAGATAACCCAATGACTCTTACTATACTTAATTCTCACAGCGCACAAATAATAAACTTTACAGGTAACGCAGTTAATTCTTTAAACTTTAATGCAGTAATTGGTACTGCAACAGGGGGTACTGGGTCTACAGATAGTTTTGTAGGAGGAAGTGACATACTAACAGATCAGGGTACTTATCATTTAGGTTATCACCCAGTAGGTTACCAATGGGATTCTACAGGAAAAACTTTAAAATTACGAGATAATAGCGCTACAGCTGGGGATTATGGCTTTCAATCTTACAACAATCTTGATGAGGTTATTGCTTTTAACTTTGTTTACTATAGCAATATAACAACAGTAGATGGATATAATTTAAGTGGAAATGAATTAGGTTTAATAAATTTAAGAACAAAATTAATAAAATCTTTTAAGCACGGAGAAGAAGATTACACAGCTATAGGTAATTGTGCCACTCAAGATGGAGCGGATATAGGTAATGATCAGACTAATTTTGGTGAAGAAATTACGCAAGCAGAAACTTTGTTTAAGAATTTTGAATTTAAAACAGGTGATGCAAGTGATAAAATAAACTACAGAGCAAGCCATAAAGATTGGACTGTTTCAAACCCAGAAAAAGATTACGGAGAAGTTACTGAGGCTCTTATTAAATTAAAAACACATTATTATTTAAGAGACATATTAAACATTAGTTCTCCTGATGATACTCCAGTAGGAGATAGAGCTTTTATTTACGCTGTAACTTGTGGTTTTTACAACAAGCTAGGAATGAGCGATGATGAGCTTACTAATCATAGCAATTCGTTTGGTTCTATTATTAATGAAAATGGGCACAATATAGTTTTAGCATTAAATCAAGGCACAGAAGGTCCTTGGCTACAAACCAAAGATGGTGGAGCAATGTTTAGAAATAAGGTATGTAACTTTGCAGCATACTTTAAATATCATAACTTCGATAATAATACTGATGAAGCATACAAGGTAAATACTGTTGGTATTGATTTTTCAAAAACAGAAGATGATAGTTTAGCTTTAAAAACTACTCAAGGTGGTCATTATTATGCAAAATATTACAGTAATTCTTTACATTTTGCTAATGGCGGAGGAGCATACGGAACTAATATAAATACTACTACTGACGGATTTACTTTTCAAGGCTTTTCAGCTGATGCAATTAACGGAAATAGATTAGCTGTAAAGTATGAAATAGGAGTTAATTCTTGGGTTTGGTATAACATGTATAGCGATATTGATTGCGATAGTTTTAGCAGTGATAATAATACAGAATTACCATACGGTATTTATAAATTAGAAATTACTCCTGACTATGAGGAGAGTAATACTATATGGAAGAAAGGTTTGGGAAGCCATAATATGGAGTACATAAAAAATAACTTATATTTTTTACCTATACAGTCTAAATTAAACTTACTTGACCACACTGAAGCTAATCCAGAAACTACTCCAGAACCTTATATATTTTATGATGGTGGATCAGATGCCAGCTATCTTCTTGATGCAAACGGAGATGCATACACAAGGTCTGCCATAGTCACCAAAGTAGCTGTTCCTACTTGGTATAAACACTCAAGCGCAACTACAGCTTCAGCAGATGTTAAAACAAAAACTTACGCTTCAGATAACGCTATATTAGCTCAAGAGGGAGATTGGTACGGATCATCAGGGATGACTGTTAATCAACCTAAATGCTGGAAAAACAACGCCAGCAGAAGATACACTGCTGAAGCTGGTTCTGGAGCCTACATTAATCATGCTGCGGTTAATAAAAATATAAAATTAACTAGTAATACTTTTTACCCAGAAACAGGTGATGTAGCTAATTTTTATTTTAAAATGCAAGACGCTTCATACGATTCAAACTTGCAAAAGTTTAGATCAATGGGAGTTTTGTATGTTGAAAATACAGGAGATTATTTAATTAGCATACAGTCAGTAAGTGTAGGGCATGTAAACTTAAGCATAAGTGGGGATGGAGATAATTTTAATGGAGATTTATACATGAGTCACAATGACTCCTTAAACAACATGCTTATGCCTTCAACTGGAGTGTCTTATGGTGAAGGAAGAAAGCCTGACCTAATAAATTCTCATGAGCCAACATGGAGTGTAGCAGTTAAGTCAGGTACTCAAAGTGCTAGTTCTTGGGATGACTTTGTGTCTACTAGTTGGCCAAACGGATCTTCAGCTGTTGTTAGTGGCGTTTTTAGATCAGCAAAAGCTAGAGTTAATGAAGCAGACGAAATAAGCACTACAGATATAATGGGTTTTTACGATACTCCAGCTACAAAAAGGCATTCTGTTCCAACTGAAATTACTGGAGGTAGTGTAGGTCCTAATAAAAACCCAATAGTATTAGGATTTGAATTGACACCTACAAATACAAGTAGTTATGATCAAGGAGCTTACTACACTCAAGTTGTGGTTTCTTATTACGTTAACGATTATAAAAATAGAAAATCAGCTTCAGTAGATGGTAGTGGAAACATAACAGAAACTAACGCAAGTATGGGTACCAACAGCAATGATTACAATACTAGACTTCATGTTTCAAAATACTTATTAAGATGTGATGTTAGTCCTAGTGGAGTTATTAAAGTTGTAGATACTGAAAATGATGAGGCACCTAGTACAATAGAGCTTCCAAACCTTTCTATAGGGTAATGAATGGCTTTTATATACGAATATTACACTAACAGTTACTGGTCGCAAGATGATCCTGGGGTAAAAACACTAATTGGTGTAAAAAACTCAGGGTCATTAAACGCTGTTATTGAAAAAATATATATTCAAAATTATATATCAAACTATCAAGAAGATGATTGTATAGAAAATTTTTGTATACACATTTCTGACGTTAACTATAATAGTGTTTCTACAATTGGAATTGCTCAATATAGTATTCCGTACCCTAACTATTATCCTTACAGGCCAGGAAATATAGAGTATAATAGTATAGGTGTATTACCTAGTTCTAATTATTATTATAAAAACTTAATGTCGTTTACTTTAAGTCCAAGTGAAACATTTTCTTTTTACTTAAACTTTAATCCTAGAAATAGAAAAATAGATTTTTATATAGCAGATTTAGTTGTAGATTATATAATAGACGGAGAGAATTTTACAAGAAGATTAACTCATAAAATTAAAGCTAACTATATTAGCTCGATAAGTTCTGTAGATGGGAAAAGCTTTCCTGATGTTGCAATTCAAATAAACGGAATAGATTCTAGCGGTATATTAATAATCCAGTAATGTCAGGACAAATAGAAATAACAGATTGCGAAAACGATGTAATTAGTGAGTCTATTACTGGTTATTCAGGATCAAAAATTTACAACTTATCTTTACCTAACATGGATGTAGACGTTGCTTCTGTTACTGTTCAGGAAGAAACTTTTGATATAAGCTTTACTCAAGGATGGAATATTATTGGGTTTCCTTTTGACTTATCTACAATAACAAAGATAGAGTACTTAAACAGCTCTGGAGTTGTTCAGTCAACTCAAGTTAACCCAACTTTACTACCTGTATACATATACAGCAAAGAAGGAACTCATGTGCAAAAAAAAACAAGCTCTAACGCTGGGTTAATAAGTAGCGGTTACACTGAAGAGGTTCATCAAACTATAAGTGTTGCAACTTTATTTGTAGGCCCAAACAGTGATAACAAACTCACTATAGCTAAAGACTACTTAGGTAGTGCATACCTTCCACAATATAACTTTGATGGAATTGGACCTATACAAAAGTATGAGTCAATCCAATGCAAATTAACTGACCCCCTTATATTAAGAGTTACAGCAAAAAGAAACCATATAATAATAACTGAAGCTAATGGAAGTCAAGGCATTTTATACGGATCTTACATTAGGCTTTGGCCAGGCTGGAGTTTAATGAATTGGCCTTGCAAGCACCCAGCAGATTGTGCCCTAACACTTTTAGGTGTAGTTGAAGATGTAGTGATACTTAAAAATAGTAATGGAAGTACCTACCTTCCACAGTGGAACTTTAATGGTATCCCAGATTTCATTCCAGGACAGGGCTATCAAATTAAAATTAAAGACAATAAAAGTAATTATTTTTTTGTAGCAGAAAACGAATAATGAAAGTTTATAAAATAAAAACCTCTATTAGAAGTGATGTTGAATCTAAAATGATTTCAGCTTTGCATAAAGAAAAAAATAATTCTTTAACAGAAAATTATTCAAAAATTTCAATAAACAATAATAACATATCAATTGACGATGAATTAACAGGATCAACAGATGGTGATTGCAATATAATATTTAACGATTCTTTGTATTCTTTTTTAAGTAAAGAATTGCCAGAAGAAATAGAAACAACTTATAAAGTTTTAAATTTAATAAATATCACTATACTAAACGCATTAGATAAAGGTGTTGATTTTTTTGAGCTTGAATATATTAATGTTGGATACAAATCATTTGTAAGTAATATACTTAATGGATTTTATAATAACTATATAGAATTTGATTTTAAAAATTTTATCAAAGAGTATAATTTAATATTATCTGAAGAAAAAGATTTATTTGTATTATTAATAAAAGATTCTCTGGGTAATGAATTTGCAACAACAAAAAAAGCTAATAGAAATAAAATACGACAAGGCTATTCTTCTATAATAAAAGTTCCTATTAATGATTCTACAACTGAAATTAAGGATGGATTTAACACTAACGATGTTATGAGTATTTACTATAAAAACATAACAAAAAATATTGAATTAGAATTAATTGTAAATTCATATACAAATTTATTAGCTGTTGATAAAGAAAATATTATTGTTAATTTAATAGAGATAAGTAAAGAATCGAAAAAAATATATAACAATTTAATTTACGACTTGAAATGATCTTAAGTACAAAAAAATTAAATGTAATTAATAAAGTAAAAAGATTAAATATAAATCTATTTACAAAAGATAAAGCAAGCACGTTTCTTTCTTCTAACAAAGAGTTAAACTGCAATGCGTTAACAGGATCTTTAAGTGTTTATGCAAAAACAAGTAAATTAAAAATTAATACTTTTGTAAATAAGTTAGATGTAATTATTAATGAGAAC